>CEVN01039201.1_pt1 | contig 54882 bp, 47 predicted proteins | sample 427041 | NCBI WGS metagenome assembly CEVN01 (sample SAMEA2623463, study PRJEB7988) | marine metagenome | biome: marine biome (ENVO:00000447); feature: surface water layer (ENVO:00002042); material: "saline water (ENVO:00002010), including plankton (ENVO:xxxxxxxx)" | depth 5 m
CTGACAAGCTGCTAATGATGTATACTGTCCCAAACCAGTTCCAGGATTAGAACAATTGCCTTGAGCATCACAATCAAAACTTTGTGCGACAGCTGAACTAGGATCAAAATTCATACGAATCATAGGACATGATGTAGTATAATACCATGTGGGTGTACCTGCTGATTGTGTGCTTAAACCATACTCGTCAAATACACTATGCTCCCCATTATACATTGATCCCCCTGATACTCCAATATAAGCACTATCAGTTGGATGTTGAAATCCTACTATTCCACATTCATACGCATAACCATTTAATAAAGCTACAGGATTTACAAAAGGTATGTCTACCCAAGAACCTAAATCTTGAACAGTAATTGTATAGTTGTCAGATTCATCATAAAAAGAAACTCCAGACGTTCCTGTTGAATCTGCTTCATATACGATTGCTTTTATCTCAGCACCAACATTTGTTTGAATAGGAATATAAACTCTAAGACTATATAACTGCTCGTTAGCATACATCTCATATCGAGTTGTAAGGTGATTCTGATCTGATGGTCCTCCCACAAGATATCTACCAGGATTAGAACTTCCTAAATCTTTACCATAAATATAATTTGTAACCTCAAATTGCTTTGTTACTGTTGGAGTTGTTGTAATCGTAATTCCCGCTCCAGCAGAATCTGCTTCAGCGTAAATATCAACGCTATAAACACCAATTGCAGTATTTGCATCTCCAAACAAAGGTAAGGCAGCAAACGCAGAGTCTTCTTGCGAATTCAAGACTATAGTTGAAGAAGATCCTGAAGCGGAACCAGCTCCTGTAACATTATATTTTAATACAGTGTGTTGAGTTGCAAGACCTGTATTCTTTACAGACGCTTCAAATGAAAAGGAATGATTACTCAATTGTGATAGTGGAGTGTGAGTATAATCTAAACCATAAATATCATTTAATCCAGCTCCTAAATATGTTGAATAATCTACCCAAAAGCCTCCTATTACTTCATCTGACATTTTAATTGCATTGTCAGGAGTTTCAGAAATCGCAACATCATCAACAAACCAAGCATAACCCCAAGTACCTGTCCAATGGAAACGTATATATATATCAGCTAATTCAACAGGACTTAATCCAACTAAAGCAGTACTAATATCAACAGTTATCAATTCAGGATTTGTTGTTTGATCACCACTAGCATAGCCAGGAAAGGCTTCGAACACATTATTCATCATAGAGATATCTGTTGTTGCTGTTAAATCTGGCCATACTACATTCCCTGAACCATCTCCAATCCCAACTACGACATATGCTTTCTCATTATTATAGCTTCTATATTGTGTTTCAAATTCGACAACTATATTCGGATATCCGTTTAGATCAACAGGATTTGCCATTGTAAGCCAACAGTCCTCCATTTCAGATCCTCCAGTTGCGCCTCCGTAGTTATCTGAGTCTATCATAGCCCATCCATTTGAAGCAGTAGTAGATACAATATCATTAATTGGATAAGATCCTTGACAAGAATTAATACCTATCTGCCAATCTAAAGCACAAGCTAGTGGATCATGGTCTATAACCCAATTTGATGGATTTGAAAAATCATCAGTCCATATTGGCGATGGAGCTGCAGCTGAATTTGATGATGTTAGAATAGGGTTAGGCAAAACAAAAGAAGTAGAAATTGCCTCTTTATTTAAAAGAGATTCATGTGTTGAGTTTACCATTTTAAATTGCGCAATAGTTACACTAGTTATCAATAATGCACAAACGGAAAGTATAATATTTTTCATTTTTATTTTTTTATTTTAACAATTCGCAAATATAACAAAAACAAAAATACGAAGCAAAAACAACTTATCTCAAATCTAAATATTAAACATATTCAGAAACAGGGGAGCATGAACAAATTAAATTTCTATCGCCGAAAGCATCATTTATTCTACTCACAGCTGGCCAAAATTTATTTTCCTTTACGAAAGCTAATGGGAAAACTGCTTTTTTTCTAGAGTAACTAAAACTCCAGGCGTCATCCATCACAGACTCCATCGTATGAGGAGCATTCTTTATTACGCTTGCCTCTACTTTTACACTCCCATTTAATACCTCTTCAATCTCTTGCCTTATAGAAATCATTGCATCACAAAATCTATCTAGTTCTAATTTGCCTTCACTTTCAGTAGGTTCAATCATCATAGTGCCAGCAACAGGAAAAGATACTGTTGGAGCATGAAAACCATAATCCATTAATCTTTTAGCAATATCAACAACTTCAATCCCATCTTTCTTAAACATTCTAAAGTCTATGATCATTTCATGAGCTACTCGATTATTCTCGCCAGTATATAAGATATTAAAATGTTTAGCTAATCTTTCCTTAATATAATTTGCGTTTAAAATTGCAATTTCTGTAGAATATCTTAATCCTTCTTCACTAAGCATTTTAATATAAGCATAAGAAATTGTTAATGCTAATGAACTCCCCCATGGGGCAGAAGAAATACACATTCCATTTTCACCACCAGTCTTAACTAATGGATTATTTGGTAAAAACGGCTTTAAATGTTCCACAACACCAATTGGCCCCATTCCTGGCCCCCCACCTCCATGAGGAATTGCAAAAGTTTTGTGTAAATTTAAATGACACACATCTGCACCAATAATTGCAGGATTGGTGATCCCAACCTGGGCATTCATATTTGCTCCATCCATATAAACTTGACCGCCATTATCATGGATAATTTTAGTGATTTCCATAATTGCTTCTTCATATACTCCATGAGTAGAAGGGTAGGTAATCATTAGACATGAGAGATCCTTCGAATGTTCTAATGCTTTTTGTTTTAAAGCCTCAACATCAATATTACCATTTTCATCACAAGGAGTTACAATAACCTTCATTCCTGCCATAACAGCAGAGGCTGGATTAGTTCCATGTGCTGAAGATGGAATTAAACATATATTTCTATTATCATGACCTCTGCTTTGATGATATGCTCTGATAACCATAAGACCTGCAAATTCACCTTGTGCCCCAGAATTAGGCTGCAAACTCATAGCAGCAAAACCAGTAATTTCACAAAGCATCTCCTCAAGTTCATGAAACATAATATGATAACCTCTTGCCTGATGTGCTGGAGCAAAAGGATGTAAGTTCCCAAACTCTGACCAACTTAAAGGGAATAATTCAGAGGCCGCGTTTAATTTCATGGTGCAAGACCCCAAGGGAATCATAGAATGTGTTAATGATAAATCTTTGTTCTCCAAGCTTTTAATATATCTCATCATATCAGTTTCAGAATGATAGCTATTAAATACTTCATTTTTCATAAAAGAGGACTTTCTATATAATTTATCTGGAATACGAGCAGTTGCCTGATTGTAATCTCCGCCTAGCACTTCATTTATTAAGTCAATATAATCAGAATGATTACAACTTTTTGCAAAAATCTCTAAAATATCATTAATGTTATCCAAGTCATCTTTTTCATCTATACTAATAGACAATGTTTTATTATCAATATAATTAAAATTTATCTTAGCAACTTCAGCATAAGTTTTGATATTTTCCATTGAAACATTTCCTATACTTATTTTTAATGTATCAAAATAAATCTCATTCAACTGATGATAACCTAATTGAGTTAATCCTTCTGATAAAACGGCAGTAAGAGAGTGAATTTTTTTACTTATTGCTCTCAATCCTTTGTACCCATGATAAACTGCATACATACCAGCCATTACGGCTAATAAAACCTGCGCAGTACAAATATTTGATGTTGCCTTTTCTCTTCTTATATGTTGTTCTCTTGTTTGCAAGGCCATCCTTAAGGCCCTATTGCCATTAGTATCTTCCGAAACCCCAATAATCCTACCTGGAATACTTCTTTTGTATTTATCAAAAGTTGCAAAATATGCTGCATGAGGCCCGCCATAACCCATAGGTATCCCAAATCTTTGAGTAGTACCTACTACTACATCAGCTCCCCATTCTCCAGGAGGTGTTAAAAAAGTTAAACTTAACAAGTCTGCTGCTACTACCACACCAACGTCATATTTTTTTACAGATTGTATAAAATTGGAGTAATCAATGACTTCACCGTTCCTTGCAGGATATTGTAAGATACAACCAAAAAAAGAACCATCTATTTTAATATCAATATGATTACCAAAAACTAAATCAATGCCTAAGGGAATAGCTCTAGTTTTTAATATTTCAATACTTTGAGGATAACACAATTCTGAAACAAAGAATTTTATACTCTTCTGCTTTTTTTGTTCTCTAGTTCTGCATGCAAATAACATTGCCATTGCCTCAGCTGCAGCTGTTCCTTCATCAAGTAATGAAGCATTCGCAATTTCCATAGCTGTTAAATCTATTACCATAGTCTGAAAATTTAACAAAGCTTCTAATCTACCTTGAGCAATCTCAGCCTGATAAGGAGTGTAAGCTGTATACCAACCTGGATTTTCCAAAATATTTCTCTGTATTACTCCTGGCAAGATAGTATTAAAATAGCCAAGCCCAATATAAGATCTATAATTTTTATTCTTTTGTGCAAGACCCTTCATATGTTCAATAAACCTACTTTCAGATAAGGCATTTGGCAAATTCATTTCCTTTTTCATATGTATCTTATTCGGCACTGTTTCCTCAATTAATGATTCAATTGAAGATGCATTAACTACTTTTAGCATCTCAGAAACATGATTTTTTTTAGGACCAATATGTCTATCTGAAAAATTATAATTGCTCATAATATGTGTATCTTTTTTAAAATGCAAAAATACACTTTAGATGAAAATTATAAAGTGAAAAATATAACTACTTTTTAAGCAGTTGAAAACTTACATTTTTACATAAAAACGATAATTCAGCTACTCATTTGCTAGAGAAAAGTATTTTTGCAAAAATTTTAATTATGAATTTTTCAGCCGTAGGACTAAATAAAAATATTCAAAAAGCTATAGCAGATTTAGGATTTGAGACTCTAACTCCTATACAAAAAGAAGCTATTCCACATTTAATGGAACATAAAACTGACCTTGTTGCGCTTGCTCAAACAGGTACTGGAAAAACTGCGGCTTTTGGATTACCCATACTACATAAGATTGATGTAAAACGAAAATTTCCACAAGCAATTATTCTCTGTCCCACAAGAGAATTATGCCTACAAATCTCAAAAGATATGCAATCTTATTCAAAGTATATTAAATCATTAAAAATAACACCTGTCTATGGGGGTGCAAATATTTTAACTCAAATAAAACTTGTCAAGACAGGAACACAGATTATTGTTGGCACGCCTGGAAGAGTCATTGATTTGATAAATAGAAAAGCTTTGCGACTACAAGATATTGAATTTGTAATATTAGACGAAGCTGATGAGATGCTTAACATGGGATTCAAAGAAGATCTAGATAAAATTTTAGAAGAAACACCTGAAGATAAACAAACTCTTCTTTTCTCAGCGACTATGCCAAAAGAAGTCTTGAAAATTAGTAAAAATTACATGTTTAATTCTAAAACTATAGAAGTTGCTAGCAGAAATGAAGGAACTAAAAATGTTGACCATCATTACTACATGGTGAATGCAAGAGATAAATATAAAGCACTAAGACGAATTTGTGATATAAACCCTAATATTTACGCAATTGTTTTCTGTCGAACTAGAAGAGAAACTGCTGATGTTGCTGATAAATTAATGCAAGATGGATATAACTCTGATGCTATTCATGGAGAATTATCTCAATCACAGAGAACTCATGTTATGAATAAATTCAGGCAAAAAAAAATACAACTCTTAGTTGCAACTGATGTTGCTGCTAGAGGAATTGACATCGAAAATCTGACACATGTAATTAATTATAACTTACCAGATGACAATGAGGTATATGTGCATAGATCAGGTAGAACAGGTAGAGCAGGAAACAAAGGGGTTTCAATAATTATATCACATAGTCGAGATGGCAAAAAGCTAAAAGATATTCAAAGAATGATTAAACGTGATTTAATACTAAAAAAAGTACCTAATGGTGATGAAATTTGTCAAATTCAGTTAATGAGATTAGTAGATAAAGTTGCTACTACTAAAATCAATCAGAAAATAGAAAATTATTTCCCTTCAATTGAAGAAAAATTAGCTCATTTAGATAAAAACAACTTGATTAAACACTTTTTATCTACAGAATTTAATAGATTGTTCTCTTTCTATAGTAACGCGATAGATCTAAATGTTTCTGCAAGCAAAAAAAATAGAATAGAAAAAAGCAAGAAACAGAAAAGAGAGAAAATAGGACATGCTGAACAAGGTCATACTAGATTCTTTATAAACCTTGGTAAAGAGAAAGGACTAAAAACTCATAACCTTATTGGATTAATTAACGAATATACAAAGAACAGAAATATCCCAATCGGAAAAATTGATATCATGAAGAGGTTCTCATTCTTTGAAGTCCCTTCTGATTATGCAAATGATATTTTAACCCAACTAAGTCATGCAAACTGGAATGGGAATAAAGTAAATACTGAAATTTCACAAGTTCCTGGCTCAAAATCATCAAATGACAGTAAAAATAGAAAAGAAAGAGGCTATGGTAGACACAGAAAACTCTCAGGTGGCAGAAAAAGAGAAAACAATAGATCCTTAAAGACAGAAAAATCAAACTTAAACAAAAGGGGATCCACAAAAAAGAAAAATAAAACATCTTCTAATAATAGAGGTTTTGAAGGATTTTCTTTTAAAGAAAGATTTAACGCAGTAGGAAAAATAAATAGAAAACGCTAAGATTTTTCTTTTGCTCCAATAACAAAATCCTTAAGATAATAAGGTTCAAAATAAGCAACATCTTCAAAATCTTTATTAATGAATTTTTTCATTCCTAACAAGCCTAAATCATTAGCTGAAGGATATACATCTTTGATAAAATGAGCATTAGGATTATTTATAGCTTGCTTACACTTTAATGCACCATCTCCAAAAAAAACAACTTTATCTTTCAAAAATTCAAGGTATGTATCTGAATCAACAATATCAGCTTTAATCTCTCTAACTTGATTATTTTTTTGATCATATATTGAAGAAAAAACTTCCATTCTTCTAGCGTCAATCATTGGGCAAAGAAACTTATAATTATTCTTACTAGACATACCAAAGGCCATGGCTCTTAGTGTAGAAACAGAAATTAAAGGAATATCTAAAGAATAACATAAGCCCTTAGCCGTAGAAGTACCAATTCTAAGACCTGTATATGATCCAGGACCCTTACTTAATATAACACCTTTTATCTCTTTAAAACTAATCTTTGCTTTTTTAATAATATCTTCAATAAAAACTGTAAGCTTTTCTGCGTGTAAATATTTTTCAGAATTATTTTCTTTTAATTGTAATAGACTCCCATTATCAAAAAGTGCAACTGAACAATTTTTTGTAGATGTTTCAATAGCTAATAACAATGACATTATATATCGTAATAATGATTAAATAAATTACTAATAATTCCAAAATGGATAAATTGAGTTTGTATACTATCTTCATCATTTTGAGAATTACGTAAAGTAACGCCTAAATTTAGTTTAAGATTTGTGTATGGATTTAGTATATATGATATATTTAAACTTTTATATTCAACTGTTGTTAAATTACCCTGATACATTTCAATACCGTAATCTGAAGGTCTACCTGAGCTTATTCCAACTAAACCTTCCTCATCTGCATAATCTCCCGTTGAAAAATAAAGATTACTTCCGTATGAAATCGAATCTCCTTTGAAGTCTCCCCCATATTTAGCAAATATAATTTTAGCATTAATTTCAAATCTTTTCCAACTATAGTTAGCCATAAATAATAACTCAGAAAAATTAGCACCTAAAGGATGTGCTAATGGCTGATTATAATGGGCATAGTTTTGCTGTGGGTTATGATGAGCATAAGTATATGGTCTAACATAATTAAATTCAGTTTGTAAAGTAAGCCTATTCATATTAAATGGATCAAAAACTTTATATCCTAATTGATAGCCTATCTTATTTGCCCAAAATCCTTTATTTGAACGCAAGTCAGTCAAACTAAATTCATCTAAGACCAATTGCCCATAAGTATATGAAGAATTAAAAGAATATTTAGCGTTAACACCTACTAATACATTATCAGGAGAGTTTAATGAAAACTCAATAGGTCTAAGCATTACTATCGGATTTAGATAATTTATATCGAAACCTCTATTTCCTGGAGCATGATTCATTCGCCAGATTACAGATTCAAAAAGTGCAAAACTCAGACTCTTATTTACATTCAAACTTAAAAGATGAGATGACATATATTTTTTTGGATAGCCTATTTGATCTGCATCAGTAAGACCGTTTGTTGCTAAATAATTAATATCCATTAACTCTGTATATAAATTAGTATACTGAAGCTTCCAAAAAGAAGTCTGAATCTTTAAATATGGATAATTAAAAGTATTATCCGAAAGTAATAAAGAACGATAACCATCACCAATAAAGTGCTTGCCATGTCCAAACTGAATAGCAAACATCTTATTTGGTCTGTAGGTAACATAACCAGAAGACATAGCATAATCAAAACCTGTCTGCTTAAAATCTCTTGCATAACCCTGTCCTGGGACAACCTTTGTACGTCTTACATATGTGTCTAAATAGTTTGCGAAAATTGCTTGATTCTCAAAAAAAGAGGTAGAAAATGAAATCTTCTTTCCTAAGTCACCTTCAATTAAATAACCTCTAGTATTTATAAATGTATTCTTAGCCTCTATTAATTCTTTTCCTTTAAAAAGACTTATTATTGGAGATGCTATTACTCTATAATCATCTCCTTCTAAAATAATAAGGTGATCAGAGAAAATTTTTCTTTTATACCAATTTTTAAATGTGTTGTTATAAAAACTGATAATAACAGAATCTGGATCAAAACCTAAATTAGATTTTAAAATAGGTTTAAATGAAGTATGTTTATCTACATCTTGAGTATATAAAACTTTATTAATATCTAAAGAATAGCTTTCTCCTAAAAATAAATTAGTATGCTGAGAGAATACTGAAACCGAAAGAAAAAACAATATAACTACAAATACAAATTTCATTTTCTTCTTTTTGATAGTAAATAAAAAGGTATAAAAAGTAGTATATAACTAACAATAGCTAAGATTAAAATACCTATGTTGGTATCTAATTCTAACAAAAAATAAGAACATATAATCAATAACACACTATATATATACAAAAGCAATGCAGTCCTTTTATGCCCAATGCCTAAATCCAATAATGCATGATGGATATGACCTCTTCCAGGGTATAGGGGGTGTTTTCCCTTAACAACTCTTACAATAAAAACTCTTAACGTATCAAAAAGAGGTATAGCTAAAAAAGCAATAGCTAATAGAGGTCCTTTATTAGGTAAATGAAATCTATCAATAACTAATCCTTCTCTAATAAGTGAAATAGATAATACGGATAGAATCATCCCCACGAGCAAAGAGCCTGTATCTCCCATAAATATTTTAGCAGGATGATAATTATACCTTAGAAAAGCTAGTAGAGCTCCCATTAAAGAAAAAGAAATCATTGCCATGTCATACTGATTTAAAAAAAACAATACAACACCAAAGAAAAAAGAAGAAATAACTCCTATTCCACTAGCCAAGCCATCTACACCATCAATTAAATTAAACCCATTAGTAATTACTACAACAACAAATACAGTAAATAGAGTAGCAAAAAAATCTGGCATTTTGTAAATTCCTAATACACCATGCATACTATCAATCTGTATTTCCCCAAGATAAATAACAATCAAAATAGCTATTAATTGACCTAAAAGTTTTTTATACGGGGAAAGAGAAAGCAAATCATCAAGGACACCAAAAAAAACTACAATTAAGAAGCTTACTAAAATAAACTGAATGTTATCAAGATTTGCCCAGAAAAGAAGTGAAAAAATAATACCTGAAAAAATTGCTATTCCTCCAAAAATAGGAACACTCTTTTTATGTGATGATCTATTACCTGGAATATCTGACAGTCTAAACTTTTCAGCAAAAGAAATAACCTTTGGAATAGCTAAATAAGTTATAACAAATGAAGTTACAAATGCAAGAATGATATTATATTCTATTTGAAGCATTTTTTTGCTGTAAAATTAAAAAAATGTTAAATAGATTCCAATAAATCAGTAGTCCATTTAAATAAAGTATAATTATCATCTACTCTAATAGTATTTAAATTCATCTTCATTCCAGCTTCAATATCAGAATCTGAATCTCCAACAAGATATGATGAATCAATAATAATGTCTGGGAAGTCAATAACTGCTTGCTCAATCATTCCAGTTTTCGGCTTTCTACATTTACAATCAGATTCTTCCAAATGTGGGCAATAGTATATTCTTTCTAATTTACCCCCTGCCTTATTAATCATATCATTCATAAAAGTATGTAAAATATTTAGATCAGAATCAGTCATGATTTTTTTAGAAATACCTTGCTGATTTGTAACAACAATAATTCGATTGAACAAATTGCTTAATTTTGAAATTGCATGCAAAGCACCTGGCATAAATTCAAACTCTGAAAAATCACGAACATATCTTCCGTCAAGTTTTTTATTTATAACACCATCCCTATCTAAAAAAAGTGTGTCAAAATTAGGCATTTGGGAACATTTCTTCTTCAATGAGTTGGCAAAGTATATGTCCAAGTAAAATATGAGCCTCTTGTATTCTAGGTGTGTCGTCAGAAGGAACTTTTATAATAAAATCACATATATTATTCATTTCCCCTCCACTAATTCCAGTTAAACCAATAGTTGTTAAGCCTATCTCATTTGCTTTTTGAAGTGCTCGAACAACATTAGGAGAATTTCCTGATGTAGAAAGACCAAACAACATATCCCCTTTTCTACCACAAGCCTCAAGAATTCTTGAATAAGTTTCGGTATAACCAAGATCATTAGCAACTGCAGTCATATAGGAAGAATTTACATGTAGAGCTTCAGCATAAAGAGGAGATCGATTAAGATAAAATCTTCCTGTTAGTTCAGCAGCAATATGTTGTGCATCAGCAGCGCTTCCTCCATTTCCACAAAATAGTATTTTATTGTCAGATTTATATCTCTCTATACATAATAACACAATCCTTTCAATCTGGTCAAGAATATCTTGATCATCAAAAATGCGAGTAAAATTTTCAACTGAGCTTGATATACACTTTTTTATTTTACTTTTCATAACATATGTTTTTTTGCTAAAATACAATTATAAAGTTTGATATGCTATTTTAGTTAATCTACCTATTTCATTCCAACTAAATTTTTTTTGCATCAAAACACGCCCATTTTTGCTAACTCTTTCTAAGTTTTGTTTATTGCATAAGATAACATTCAGTTTTTCAGCCAAATCATTAACATCTTCAGATTTAAACAAGAATGCATTTTCATTATCAGTGACTACTTCTGTTATTGCTGGCAAATCTGAGATCAATGCTGCCTTGCCATAGCTTAAGGTCATCATTAATACTCCGCTTTGATATATTTTTTTATAGGGAAGAACAACTAAATCAGATGCAGAATAATAATATTTCACATCATTATGTGAAATAAATTTAGTATGTAAGATAACATGATCTTCAAGCTGATTCTTTTCTATAATACTCTGATAAAAACTAAAATCTGTCTTCCAAGGTTTACCTGCAATTAATAAAACAACGTTAGGATTTTTATCAACTACTTTCTTAAAAGATTTTAATAAAATATCTAATCCTTTAACCTCCTTTATCATACCAAAAAACATCACAATTATCTTCTCTTCAGGTAAATCTAAATATCCTCTAGATTTATTTTTATCTTCAATAATATTAATAAAAGGCAAATAGTTACCATGCGGTATAATATGAATTTTTGGCTTTAATGAAAAATCTAATTTTATGATTTCATTATGACTATATTTATTATGTGTTAATATTAAATCTGCTAATTTATATGCGAAATTAGATATCAAGGATGGTGTTTGGCTCTTAGCAAATGAAGATACATCATGTATAGTCAAAATCAACTTTCCAAATAATAATTTAATCAGTAGCAGATTTATTAGTACTAAGAAATTAATATGAAATATATGAAAATGAAATGCCTTAATTCTACTAATTCTTGCATGTAATATTGATCTAAAACTGCCTAATAAAAATCTGAAACCATTAATAAAAAAATTATTACTTAAAAATAAGTCCCCATAAGTTTGATAGAACTTAACTCCATCAATATTTGGGTTTTCAGTTTTGCTATTAGTGTAAAGTGAAACATTAACATTGTTACGTTTTAAACCATCTAATTGACCAAAAAGATAAAAATGATGAGAACTACCATGAGCTCCTAAAGGATCGATGATTGCTACTTTCATATACATTGCTTACATTTTTAAGCCATCAAAATATGATTTATTAATTAACCACCATGTCGAAAAATTCTTTTTTATATCCGATTTTATTAGAAACCTTCCATTATTCTTAAAAAACAACCATATAATAAATCCATAAGCAAAAAAGCCTCCAACCTTCTTTAAAAAATAAATATGATTTCGGGTATTCTGTTTTATAAAAAAGTTGCCTCTATAAGTACTTTTTAAATCCTTATAAAAAGACTTGGTAAGGGTGCCTACTTTATGAAATAGTTTAACATATGGACAATAAACAATCTTATGTCTTCCGTCTTTCAGAATTCTAAATGAAAAATCTGTGTCATCAAAATAAACAAAGTATTTTTCATCCATCATGCCAATATCTTTAAAAACTTGCTTTTTTACTAACAAACAGCATGTAGGAGCATAATCTACTTCAAGGACCTCATCATACTGACCACGATCTAACTCATTAATTCCTCTATGCAAAGGTAAATATCCCTTATTTTTTGTAAACCAACTTCCTGCATACCAAATACTATTAGGAGAGTTAAAATACATCATTTTTGGACTTACCAAACTACATTGGTATTGTTTTTGAGTTTTAATTAAAGTATCAATTAAAGTTGATTCAAATTCAACATCATTATTTATTATTAAAATCTGATCACATCCTTCTTCAATAGCTTTAAGAATACCTTTATTATTTGCTTTAGCAACACCATAATTTGATTTATTTTTAATAACAACAATTCGAGAATCATTACTTCTTTTTAAAATAGATAACGTCTTATCCGTTGATGCATTATCAACTACATAAAGAATAAAATTTTTATATTGTTGCTTCCAGACACAATCAAGAAATGGCTGTAATACACCTTCAGAGTTATACGTTATGGTCACCAAACCTATCTTATCCATTTTGCAAAATCTTTATTTAATAATTTTGATAGGCCCCTTACATCACTTGCAAAATGTTTTTTTAGAGCATCTCTAGTTAATTTATCTAATTTTGGTTTTTTGTCACTCGTAAAAAGAAATTCTCTAAACATAATTATAAGAAAATCTGGAAAAATACGCACTAAAATTTTTCTTAAAGAAACTAATGAATAAACATATCTAATAAAACTATTTCTAGGTCTATTGTAAGTGTTGTATTTCTTTTTATAAGAAAACTTTTGTTTAGAATTAAGGCCTAAAAACACAAAAACACTATTAACAGTGTCAGAGTTTTGTTTTTTAAATTCATCATAATCAATAACTAAAATATTTTGTTTTTTAAATACTTCTAGATATCTTTTAATTTGGTTTGTATATTCACTAAGTTTAATATATTGCTGATAGAACAAATTGGCATTCTTATGTTCTGATTTTTTTTGAATAATTGCTTCAAAACTTTCTGAATTTAATCCTAATTTATAGTCCATTAAATAATGTGAAAAAGCCCTATCAATAGGACTTCGTAACATGATGATAATTTTAGCATCGGGATTATATGCAAAAATATTTTTAGGAACCTCTTCATAAAACAAATAAGAAACACTAGCTTCTCCTCGTAAAATTACATCTTCTTTCTTAAACAAAGAATGATATTTTTCAATTGTATCAATTGGATTTTTACCATAATACAATCCTTGCTGTCTTAATGATGAATTTGAGAAAAAATCAGGCTCCTTCTCAGAACTCATCTCAATATCAGCATGCTGATTTAAGTAATGATACAAAGATGTTGTTCCGGCTTTAGGGGCGCCTACTATAAAAAAATCTACTTTCATTGCAGAAAAAATCTAATTTTGATTTCAAAAAATATTATCAACAAAGATAATGTTAAACTTATATTTTACTGAATTAACTCCTCAAACAATGTAATACTATAAGGCTTTATATTTATCTTATGACTATTATAATCTATTTCATTACATATAAATTCTTTACTCATTGAATTTTTATCATAAAGATTTTTACTATAGTATTCTATCTGCTTGCCAGAAGCTATCATATCTATCTTTTGCGACTCCCCACTCCAATTAATCCAATAGTACAATTTTCTATTTTCCTTTTGTGATATAAAACAATATTCAAAAAAATTTTTTTGAATCTCAGATTTATGCACGAAGAAAAGTTCACTAGCAAATAATTTGCTAATCATTTTCATTGAGTTAAATGTCGAGTTTTTTTTATATTTATTCTTTTCAATCATTATCAAATCACCAGATAAGGTTCTCCCAGCTAGATTATGAAATGTTGCAATATCAATATTACAATATTTTATCGATGCTAATTCAATTAACTGATGAGCTACAAATAATGCCTGCAACAAAGTGTTTCCGGTCATAGGTGACATCTGTAAATTCCATTCTGTTATCCATATTCTCTTATTATGAAACGTCTCATTATATTTCTTTATTTCTTCATTAAAATCTGTAACAATATATCTGATAGCTCTTTTTTTATATATTTCGTAAGCCTCCTTTTCACTAGTACCTTCAGGTATTAATGTTAACATTCTACCTGCAACATCTTTTCCTTTTACAACCTTAGCATATGGATGAACAATAATAGCATCATAAAAAGTTTCTTGAGCTAACTTATTATTCCAGTTTTCTAGTTTACTTGATCCCCTATTATTAGGAGCCGCAACCACAGCTACAGGCAAATCTTTATAAACAGCTTTAATTGAGTCAGTATACATTTTTGAAAGTGATATATATTTCTCAATATTCATGAAATGTGAATACGCTCTGTTAGACAATTCTCCTCCCAATTCAACTCCCAACAAATTAATCTTATTAGCAAAAAACAATTTAATTACTTGTAAAACCTCTTGTGGATTAGAAGAAATAATATTTGCATCATAAATAACACTAGAATTAGTTATTTTAACCATATCAATAAAATCATATATATAATTTCTATTGTGTGATTTCTTTGCCATAATCCTATTTAATCCGCTTGCCTGCTTGGATTTTTTTCCTGTATGATTTTTCTTAATTTCTTCAATATTAAGACCATATCCAGGCGCATTTAAATGATAAAAATTACCAAATCCGCCAGGGAAACTTAACACATTTGGAGTAAGGCTTCGTACATCGTTCATAAATATGCTGTCTTGTACATCAAAAAATACAAATGTAGAGCTTGTTCTAAAACCAAAAAGATTAGGATTAACTTGACTGTACAACAATAAGTTGTTAAATGATAATATGAAAAATATAAAAAATACCCTTTTCATGCTAATTAATCAAGCCGTTATCCCTTAACTCTTTGATTGATCTTTCGTATTTATCTTCTACTATTTTTTGGGTTTTAACCCAATTTACAAATTCAGAAATTCCATCTTGAAAAGAATATTTTGGAACAAAACCCAAAACATTCTTTATTTTAGTTAAATCCGCATAATTATGTCGAATATCTCCTATTCTATAATCGCCAGAAATTAAGATTCTTATATCGGAATTATAGCAATATTTTAAGTATTCTGCTACTTGTATTATTGTAGTAGCAATACCAGAACCAACATTAAAAACTTCCCCATTAGCTTCATCTTTTTCTATTCCCAAAATCGTTGCCTCTACAACATCTTCAATATATACAAAGTCTCTACTTGCTTTTCCATCTTCAAAAATATTCAAATCATTACCATTTAATATTCGAGTAGAAAAAATAGATAAGATTCCAGTGTATGGATTTAAAAGAGACTGACCTGGACCATAAACATTTTGATATCTTAAAGCTACTGGTGCAATATCTAATAAGTTTGCGCTTGACATAACCATTTTCTCTTGTTTTTCTTTAGTTTGTCCATAAAAAGATGAGGGATTTATTTTAGAATTCTCATCTGTTGCAACTAATTGAAGCTGTGAATCACAAGTTTGGCATCTAGCATGAAACACTCCGTTTTTCATATCTGAATCTTTCCTTTGTTTAGGATAAGTTTCTTTATTATTTTTTAAGCAAAAATATTTTCCTTCGCCGTAAACTGCTCTAGATGATGCAATAATTATTTTTTCAACTTTATGATTTTTACTAGCTAATAATTCTAACATATTAGCTGTACCATTAATGTTCACATCCTCATATTTTTTCTGCTCATACATTGACTGACCTGTTCCTGTTTCAGCTGCTAAATGGACTATTATGTGCTGTTCTTTAATTGCTTTCTTCCAATCTTGTTTATTTCGAACATCTCCCATAATAAAAGAACACTTATTTTTAATACGTTTATATAGAAATGACTCTGAATTACCGTGTATTTGAGTAGATAGGTTATCCATAACTGTAATATTATATCCTTTTTCATATAACTTTTCACATAATCTACTTCCGATAAAGCCCGCTCCACCAGTAATCAAAATATTTTTCATACCATTTTTTTTCTATGATTTGTAAATCTACTTAAAAATAAAAACATACCAGAAACTATTAATATAAGAAAAAAAGGTCGCAGTAACAGTGGCTCAGATAAAACAGATATAAAAATAATTGACATAAAAACTTCCTTTCTATGCGTAAATAAATTTTGTTTAAACAAACAATATATAAGAAATAAGGATATTGGAAACCCTGTTGCTGCAACTAAAAATGTTACTGAATTGGTACTTCCTTTCTGAGTATTTTGAACTGCAAGCAAACTTTGAGTATCGTCATCCAAAAAATATTCTGAACGATATTTTTGAAACTGCTCAATATCTAAACCAACTCCTGTAAAAGGATGATCTACAGCAATCATCAAGGGTTGTACTAAATCAAAAATCCTTTTATTCATTGAAGACACATTATCACTAGACTTATCTTCAAAGTTAGTTTGAGCAATACGAAACAAAGGATAGATAATAAGAAGTCCAAGAATAATATATAATAAAGGATTCCTTTTTATAAATTTAATAAAAAGAGGTATTAAAACTATCATCATAATAAAAATACCAGTAGTAGAATATGTTGTTATTATTGCAAGTATAATTAAAGGAATTATCCATTTTCCTCTTTTAAAAACAAATCCTTCTAAATACAGTAAAATGTTTAAATAGACCTGATTTACTCCAGGTTCCCAAAACCAACCTTGATTTCTTACTAGTTCAATGCCAAAAAAATTAAATGTTGGTTTCTCAAGATTATAAAAAAAAACATACTTAAATGTGTCGACTACATACTCATCATTCCATCCTCCATATGAAGGAAACAAACTATCTTTTATAAAAAAATATGCTAGAAAATTAAAAATCGAAAAATATAATACCACCCTAAGTATATGTCGAACCTTACTCAAAAAATACTTTGAAGTTCTATTATTTTTAAAGTGTACTAAAATTAATATACATGAAGTAAGATTCATTAAATGAAACCCATATTTTAAAAATTTATGATCTGGATTTGCAAGAATATAATTCAATAAAATTAAAGATGAAAAAAGAATCAATGTAAAAAACGAGGCATTAAAAACAGATTTCTTAATCTGCTGGCCAAGAAAAAGTATTGAAAATAAAGCAACTAAAAGTAAAATTACAGAAAACAAATTTCTATGAAATACAAAGAGTAAGCTTCCTCCACTAAAAATTAATAATGTAAGCAATAATGTATCAAAAAAATTATATACTACCGAAGTCTTCAAACTACCAATTTGTTTTTTTATCAATTATTCTCTCAAAATTTAAAATATCCTCTCTAAAATATCTTTCTAATAAATAAGACTTAAACTCACTAGATAATGGATCAGGAGTAAATTCTTTAATATTTATTTCCTGAATTTTATTATTAATAATTTGTCTTAACTTCATAGAAGGTAATATAAATTTGATTACATCTCTCAGCCATCCTTTTTTATTCATTAACAACTTAAGTGTTTTTGACCTTTCTATACTAGATGGATTTCTCTTAATATTAGTATTCAAACGTACAGAGCTATCAACTTCTAAAAAATCTAAAATTTTCTTGATCGTTATGTCAATTTTTAGCAAAAATTCATCTTCAAAATTAATAAACAAGAAATTATCTAAACTATAATACTTAAGATATCTTTCTAACATTTTTGAATATAAACCCTGACGAATATATGAATGTCTTAAATAAGATAAATAATCAGATTCATCCTTATATTTATTTAATCTCATGTTTTCTAAGTCTAAAGCATCCTTAAAACTCTCCACTTCATGAAAATCTCTTTTGGAGTGTAAATAGTGAGAATAAGCTCTGTCTACTGGATTTCTAACTATAACAAGAAACTTCATATCACCTCCTAAAGAGTTAAAAATTCTCTTTGGCACATTCTCATCAAAAAAATAAGATGGAGTAAACTCTGAAATTATTTTTTTATTAGCTTTTCTAAAATAAGTGTTTTCATACCAACTAAGCCCATTAATAAAATTCTCTGGAATATCAAAAAAATGAGGTTCTTTAAAAGATGAAACATATATGTCCGGGTGCTGTCGTAAAATATCATGCATAGTAGTAGTCCCACTCTTTGCTGCCCCTAAACACATAAAATTTGGCAAACTCATTTTACCCAATGATTTAAATCTCTACCTAATAAAACTGAAAGCTTTTGTATGTCATGCTTATAAAAAGCATTTAACATTGTTCTATCATTCTGTTTAATTTCAGGCACTTTGTATGTCGTTCTATATTGAATACTTTTTCTAATTAAATTTCTAAGAGATTGAAATGGAATTAAAAATTTTAAGGCTGATTTTATGTGGTTCTGCTTTGTCATTAATGCTTTAATCTTTTTATGTTTCCATTGCCAACCCCCAACCATGTATTTTTTGTTAGAATCAATCTTTATTTTTTCAATATTGAGAAAATCAAAAATCTTATTCATTTCTGATTGTAAATCAATTTTATAATCATCATATATTATAACATGTACATGCTTCATGCAATCCAAATATGCTTTCACTTGATTATGATATAACCCTAACTTTTGATAACGAGTGGCTGGAGTTATCTCTACATCTTCAAAATATCTTTGTTCTGATATATTCCAGGCTTGACTAAAATCTGAAATATTTTCTTTTTGATTATATCTTTTGACATGATGAAAACCCGAATATGCTCTTTCAATAGGATTTCTAAGCATAATAATAATCTTACAGTCTGTCCCAAACTTTTCATTTATTTTAGGGATCACAATTTCCGGGTACATTAAATACATAACTGAAGATTCACCTCTATATTTCTTAAACTCTCCTTTTAAAAAAAGATTTAAATATTCATTTTCATCAGCAATGCTAATTGGAATTCTATCTTTTCCAATTTCATTAGCTATAAGAAAATGAGGCTCTTTTGGAGTACACATAAAAATATCAGGATGTTGACATAAGTAATTATGTAATGATGTTGTGCCACTTTTTGCAGCGCCTACAATAAATAAATTAGGAAATGAATCTAATCTAGCCAATGTTCTAAATTTTTATTTAACAACTTTGCAAGCTTTGTGATGTCTTGTCTATAAAATTCATTTAGCATGATACGAGTTTTCTCTTTCATTTTAGGAGTTTTAACAGTTGAAATATTTACTATAATTCTTCGTAAAGAACTTTTAAACTTATGTGGTAAAATCCAATTAAGAATTACTTTTATAACGTTATCATTAATAATAAAATATTTCAAAGCACTATTTTTCCAACTTTTACCTCCTACATTATATTTCTTAGTTAAATCAATATAATTATTTTTAGAAATTTCTAAAAAATCATAAACTTTATTCATTTCAAGCTCAATATTGTCTCTAAAATCTTCATAAAAAACAATATGAATATTATCAAATGACTCTTTATATGCTTTTACCATCTCAAAATACAATCCCATTTTCTTGTATAGAATCATTGGTGTTATTTTTTTTTGTGAATCAAATCTTTGATCTTCCATCTCTAATGCTTCTTCAAAAGATTTATTTTCTTGATAGCCTCTAGAAACATGCTGATAGGCAGAATATGCCCTATCTGCAGGATTTCTTAACATAATAATGATTCTAACGTTAGCACCTAAAAAATGCTTGATGTTTTTAATTGCTTCTCTGTAATAATATAAATATAATACTGTTGCTTCACCTATTGCTTTTTCCCCCCTTACTTTTGAGAACAAAGATGCATACTCATCAAATGTCCACACACCATTATCTAATCTGTCACTAACTATATCACTTATTAAAAACCTAGGCTCTTTAACTTTCATACCATTTTCATTGTATGATGGCATAAAAACCTCAGGATGTTGCATTAAATACTGATGCATAGATGAAGTGCCGCTTTTTGCAGCTCCAACAATCAAGAAATTTGGCAAATTATTTTTCATCTCTTTAAAAATGGTATATAAAATGTATAAAAACCAAACTTCTTTTTTATGAACAGAACCATGCTTAAATTCCAAAATGACAAACTACACATTGAAGAAAATGCTGCTCCGTTGATCCCACTAATACCATACTCAGAAAGCAAGTTTTCTTCTGGAATAAACATTAAATTAAAACTTATATTTAGAATTGCTGCAAGAAACAATATAGTTCCATATACATTCTGATTTCCTGTCATCTGTAATAGATTTCCAACCGATCCTGAAAAGGAACTTATTAATCTCCCACAAGATAAAAAAATAAATGCAGTTACACCCGTTTTAAATTCATCACCAAACAATCCAAGAAAAAAGTTTGGGAAGACAAAAAATATAACAATAAGAGGAACAGAAATCCAAAAAATCATTTTTGTAGACTGGTGAACAACTTTTTTTAACCCTTCTAAATCATTTTTTCCAAACATTTCTGCAAACTTAGGTGAAGCAATACTATTTATAGCCATTAATCCTACTGCAGCAAACATAGATAATTTAAAAGATGTAAAATAAATACCAACTTCTTCTGGAGTTGCCATATTTCCTAATATTAACTTATCTGTCCAAGCCATTACATATTGAACAGATTGGGCAAACATTAATGGAATTGAAATCTTTATTATATCAGAGTAAGTCATTACTTCCTTTACAGCGCTTTCTTTTGTAGCTGATTGTTTTTTTAAAGAATATTGAAAACTTAAAAATGATAAAAGTGAGACAATAACAAGACTTACTAAATAAGAATACAATGGAACCTCAGAAGTTTGAATAAATTGATAAATTACAGCAATTGATATGATAGAAAATAATGCTTGTGACACTCTGTAAAAAAAAGAAAATTCTGCGATTTTTTTTAATCCTCTTAAGCTTTGATAATGCAGCATAAAAAATGCCAATGGCAAAACAAAAAATGCATTTAACTCTATATATTTAGGATTTGCATTAATTAAATCAGATATTGGAATCGCTAAAAAATACATAAGAAATGATGAAATTAAAGATGTTAAAGTCAAAATTGATACAACCTTCTTTCTAAAGGAAAAAATACTTGTCCATTTTTGTTGCGATGCAAATGATGCTATAAAACGAATTGATGTTGTATCTAAACCTATTTTAGCAAACAATGTAAATATGCCTAAAACTGTAATAGCTAAAACATAATCACCTAAACCTTTTGCTCCAAATAAATTTGCAATAACCAAAGTCAAAATATAGCCTGCTCCAAGACCGCCAAAACGCAAAAAGAAAGAAATACTGCTCCCTTTAACAAGTTCAGCAAAATCCTTATCTTCTAATAATTTATGAATATTTTTAATCATAAATCACTCAACTAAAAACCAAGGGTTTAATAAATCTTTTTTATTGTATACGACTTCTTTTTCTGTATTATATTGTAGAACTGAAAATCCGGCCATTTTTGCAATAGCATGTCCAGCTCCAGTATCCCATTCCATTGTTGGGGCATATCTTGGATAAGCATCTGCTTTGCCCTCCGCAACCATACATATTTTTAAAGATGAACCAATAGCCATTACTTCTATATCGCCATATTCCTTCTTTTTATTTTCAAAAAAAATCTCAGTCTCTAATGACATATGAGAGCGTGATCCAACGACTACAAAAGATGCTCTTTTATCATCAAGTGGTAATTTTTTTGAATCCAAAATTAAACTATCTAGATTATTAATAATCTTACTTCTATTAATCTTAAAAGAACCTAAACCTTCCATTGCGTAATACAAAACGTTATCTACTGGAACAAAAATGACTCCCATTATAGGGGAACGATTATGTATCAATGCTATATTAACTGTAAACTCCCCATTTCTTTTAACAAATTCTTTAGTCCCATCAAGAGGATCAACAAGCCAAAAATATTCCCATTTTTTTCTTTCTGAATACGAAACTTTATTTCCCTCCTCACTCAAAATAGGAATATTTGTTTTTAGAAGAAAATCTTCAATTACCTTATTACAATTTTTATCTGCAAGAGTTAATGGAGTGTGATCAGATTTTTGCTCTACTTCAAATTCAGTTTCATAAACTTTAATAATTTCCTGACCTCCTTCAATTGAAGCATTTATCGCAATTTTTAATAATTTTTTCAAATTCATTTTAAATTTTATTAGGATGCCATATTGTTTTAACTTCCTGAAACTTTTCAATATAATATGGGGACTGACTATCTTTGCTAGTCCATTCTTTATCTTTAAAAATAGTTACTCTTTTTAAATTTTCAATTGATAGCTTTTGAATATCGTTTATTTCCTTCTTATTAGATCCACAATAAACAATGCTATTAACATCTTTATGAGTTGCAAAATGAGGAATTAATTCATTTCTTTTTCCTGATAAAATATTTACTACACCAAAAGGGACATCTGATGTATTAATTACTTCTGCAAAAGAAATACTAGCCATTGGATTTTCTTCAGAAGATAACACAACACATGAGTTTCCACCAACAATAATTGGAGCAAGTAAAGACACCAATCCTAATAATGGATATTTATTAGGAGCTATTACTGAAGTAACTCCCATAGGTTGTAATACAGAAAAATTAAAATGATCTGATGCTACTGGATTAATAGAACTAAATATCTGTTGAAATTTATCACTCCATCCAGCATAATATATCAAACGATCTATACTTTTTTCAACCTCTTTTTTTGCTAAAGATTTTGATTCACCTGTCTTTATTATTTCCTCAATAAATTGTGATTTCCTTCCCTCTAACATTTCTGCAACTCTATATAATACTTGACCTCTATTAATTGCAGAAAATCCTTCCCAAGATCTTTGAGACTTTCTTGCAAAAACTACTGCATTTCTAAAATCTTTTCTAGATGCAAGACACATATTTGCCAACAAATCACCATTCTTACTTTTTACGTGAAAATATCTTCCTGATTCAGTTCTGGGAAACTTTCCACCAATAAAAAGTTTATACGTTTTTAGAACATTTATTCTATCCATTATTTCAGTTTTAAATATGCTTTTAATCCATGCACTCCACCTTCTCTACCAAAGCCGCTCTCTTTAAATCCTCCAAAAGGAGAGGTAGGATCAAATTTGTTATATGTATTTGCCCAAACAACTCCAGAATTCAATTCTTTTGTTAATTTAAATATTTTAGATCCTTTTTCAGTCCATACACCCGCAGATAGACCAAAAGGAGTATTATTTGCTTTTTCAATTACTTCATTAATAGTTCTAAAAGTCTGAATCGCTAAAACTGGTCCAAAAATTTCTTCTTGGAATATAGTATTGGATTGAGAAACATTTAAAAATAATGTTGGCACACACCAATTCCCTTTGTCAGAAACTTTACAATTAGACTGATAAATTTCACATCCTTCCTTTTTACCAATACCTATGTATCTATCGATAATTTCCAATTGTTGCTTAGAGTTTATCGCGCCTATATCTGTATTTTTATCCAAAGGATCACCAACAATAAGTGAAGATATCCTTTCTTTTAATTTCTTAATAACAACTTTAGAAATGCTTTCTTGAACAAAAAGACGAGAACCCGCACAACAAACGTGACCTTGATTAAAAAATATCGCATTTATAATGCCTTCAACAGCCTGATCAATTGCTGCATCTTCAAAAATAATATTTGCCCCTTTTCCGCCAAGCTCCAAAGTGGATCGCTTATTAGTTCCTACAATATTCTTCTGAATCAATTTTCCTACACTTGTAGAACCAGTAAATGCAATCTTATTAATATCTGGATGATTAACAATCTCTGCGCCGGTATCTCCAGCACCAGTTACAATATTTATAACTCCTTTAGGAAGACCACTTTCACTAATAATCTCAGCAAGTTTCATAGCAGTTAAAGAAGTTGTTTCAGCAGGCTTTAAAACAACAGTATTTCCACAAGCAATCGCTGGAGCTATTTTCCATGCTGCCATTAATAAGGGAAAGTTCCAAGGAATTATTTGTCCAATAACACCCAATGGTTGAGGCATTCTATTTGGAAAAGCATACTCTAATTTATCTGCCCAACCAGCGTAATAAAAAAAATGATTAACTGCTAAAGGAATATCTATATCTCTAGATTCTCTTATCGGTTTTCCTCCATCAATACTTTCAATTATAGCAAATTCTTTGGCTCTTTCTTGAAGCATTCTAGCAATTCTAAAAATATATTTTCCTCTTTCTTTACTAGCCAAATTTGACCAAATCGAAAAAGATTTTCTAGCTGATTTTACTGCTAAATCAACATCTTTTTTATCAGCCTCAGCTATTCTAGCTATCACATCTTCTGTTGCTGGATTTGTTGTTTGAAAATACTTTTTTGAATTTGGTTTTATAAACTCCCCATTTATAAATAAATCATATCTATCTTTTATCTTAACATGATTAATACTTTCAGTCGCTTTAGAATAATTCCAACTTTTATTTAAATCTAATTTAGTCATTTTTTAATCTTTTGAAAAATAATCTTCCGCTTGATATATTCCACTTTTTTGCTTTTGAAGCTGCATCAATATATCATTTGCCAAGCTGCTAGCTCCAAATCTAAATAAACTCTTATTCATCCAATCATCACCTAGTGTTTCCTTTAACATTACCAAATACTGTAAAGCTATCTTAGATGTTGAAATTCCTCCTGCAGGCTTCATACCAATTTTAATACCTGTTTTATTATAATAATCTTTTATCGCATTTAACATAACAAATGTAACAGGCATTGTTGATGCTGGATTAATTTTACCGGTAGATGTCTTAATGAAATCAGCTCCTGCATAAATTGCAATATCGCTAGCTTTTCTTACACTATCAAGAGTTTCTAGTTCTCCCGTTTCTAAAATGACTTTTAAATGATTTTTTCCACAAACTTCTTTAATAGCTGCAATCTCGTCATAAACGAAATTGTATTCTCCTGATAAAAACTTCCCTCTTGAGATTACCATATCAACTTCATCTGCGCCTTCATCTATAGCAAATTTTGTATCGGAAATTTTAACTTCTAAAGAAGCATTTCCACTAGGAAATACTGTAGACACAGAAGCTACATTGATTCCGCTATCTTGTAATTCTTTTTTTGCTATTCTTACAAAGTTCGGATAAACACAAACAGCAGCGACATTTGGTATTCCTTCTAAAGAATCTTCCAAATGTCTAGCTTTATAACACAATCTTTTTACTTTATCATAAGTATCTTTACCCTCCAAAGTAGTTAAATCAATCATACTTAAAGCCAAATGTAATCCATAACTCTTAGCAGTATTCTTGATACTTCTTTTACAGAAACGGCTAACCCTTTCCTCAACACCTAATTTGTCTATTCTAGGTGTATTTAATAAATCTGAAAAACTCAAAATAAATTATTTCTAATTAGAAACACAAATCTAATATATTTATATTAATCTATCTAATTCTTACTTAAACAGAAATTGAAATTAATTGCTACAAATTTTAAACAATAAATAAAAAAATCTCTATTAAATTCATTAACCCATTTAAAATATCTCAAGGAGCCTGTTTTTACAGAATAAAAGTATAACTTTGTAACCTTTTTTATAATGACAACAAAAAACATCCATTATCACAAGCATAGAGTTCCTCGCGAATTAAAAGAAAAGCGAAACAAGCACAAATCACGAGTATTATGGTTTACTGGCCTATCTGGATCTGGAAAATCTACAGTAGCAAATGCCACAGAAAAAATATTACATGAAATGGGTCTCCAAACTTATATTCTTGATGGCGATAATGTAAGAATGGGGCTAAATAAAGATCTTGGATTTTCTGCAAAAGATAGAACAGAGAACATAAGAAGAATTACAGAGGTTGCAAAATTGTTTGCTGATTCAGGCACTATTGTTCTTACTGCTTTTATTTCTCCATATCGAGCAGACAGGGAAAATGCAAGAAAAATTATTTCGAATAATGATTTTATTGAAGTGTTTATTAATGCAGATTTATCAGTATGTGAGAATCGAGACCCTAAGGGGCTTTATAAAAAAGCAAGAGCAGGAAAAATAAAAGGATTTACGGGTATTGATGCTCCATACGAAGCTCCTGAAAATCCAGAATTGGTTATCGATACTAATAAATACAATATTGAAGCATCAGCTCAAATTGTAGTTGATTATCTAATTAAAAAACAAATTATTTAGTATTAATCAACAGTCTATAAAAATAAACAACTATGAAAAAAGAAAAATGGGAGATAATAAATCATGGTGGTAATCCAACTACTAATGAAGGTAAAAAATATGCAATATTTATAGGAAGATTTCAACCATATCATCAAGGACATATTTCATTAATCATGCAAAAGATTAACGAGGGTATTCCTGCACTTATCATGGTTAGAGATATTGCGCCTGATTCAAAAAACCCTTTTACCACAGAACAAACTGTACAAATGATTGAAAAATATCATGCTGCTAAAGGGCATGATGTTAAAGTTATTATCATTCCCGATATGCAAAGTGTAAATTTTGGTAGAGGAGTTGGATATGAAATTAATGAGTTTATGCCTCCAGAAAACATAGGTTGGATTTCAGCAACTAGTATTAGAAATTCTATTAAAAAAGGAGATGATGATTGGAGAAATTTAGTAGATGAGTCTATTCAAGCAGATGTTGAAAAATTTTTAATACAAACTAAAGTAGATTTGTAAATCCTAAAAAAATCTCAATATTTTATTTTTTTTTCATAATCTCTAATCAATAAGTAATACATAAATATGCCTAAAGCATACAAAATAGCTGTCACATAAAAAATATGTGCATAGGGCAGTCCTGATTGCTTTAAAAATCTAAAAATTTGTGAGCTAAAAAACCAGCTTCCACTCCATATAGCAGCCATAATTGCACTTAACATCTCTTGATTTTTTGATCCTACATAATTCATAGTAAGCTCAGAAGTCATAGGAGCCGCCATATTCATTAGTGGAGTTCTAATCCAAAAACAAATAACTGCTAATGGCATAGCCCACCAATACTCATTAAAAAACTCAGTTGTAGCTAAAGCCACCAAAGCGATTACAGCAATTGATTGAGTATAAGTTATTCCTTTTTTAAAACCTAAAATACTCTTGAAATTAGGCACAAACAATGCTAAAACAGCAACTAAAACACTTGAAATCCCACCAACAATTGCAAAATCTGATGAATCTATCTTAAAATTATGAAAGAAAAATAAATTGATAAATGGAATAGTTAAACCAGCTCCAATTGCAATAATTAAAGTTGGTATAATTGCTTTTACAATCAAATCCCAATCATAAGAAGTCCATTTAAATCTTTCTTCAACAGAATCTACTATATCTACATTCATTTTTAACAAAAAATATACTCCAAAAAAACCAAAAGAAGATATTAAAATCAATATCTCACCCTCATCAATTTTTGATATAAATTGACCTGAAAAAAAAATAAACAACCCACTAATTATCGTTGCAAAGCTATGAGTTGCATAGTTTAATGAAATAGCATGAGATTGATTTTTAACTGATGTATTCCGCATCACATAAGGTAATGAACTAACCTGAAATAAAGTAAAAAAAAGACCCCATAAAACAAATAATATTGGCAAAAAATCTCGATACAGATATTCTATTGATAGAACAAGAGAAATAGCGACTAACGGAACTCCAACTATTCCTGTCATAAAAAAAGGTTTAAGAGGTTTACCTTTTATGTATATGCCTAATGGAAATGCTAATAACATAACTGCCAAAAACCGATATGAAATAAAGTTAGCTATCTCAGGGTCTGAAAATCCTTTTTTTGCTAAATAAATGTTTAATATTAAGAAAAAAGCAGATCCAATAAGTTGAATGAAAAATTCTGCTTTTATCATTTGAAGAATATGCTCTTCTAATTGGAAATATTGCTTGATAATTTTTCTCAAAACAAGAAATGTTGAAATTAGAACTCTGCTATAGTTTCCATAATTGTTCGAAAAGCAACAGCTTTATCACCATATCGATCTTTATGTTCCTTTTGTAATACCTGTGCAAAATTAACTTGATACTGATGCAAATTCTTAATAGTCAAACAAGAATAAGCCACAGCATAAGTGTAATTACTATCAACTTCTGTAAGAATTTTAGAAATTTTTGCTTTTGTAAAAAGTCCACAAGACATGACTTGAGGAATATGCACAGTTGTCATCCAATTCAACCAATCACTTTTTATGCTTTCTTCAACACTTACAGTAATATTATAAGTTATCATCTTTTAATCCTTTAAATTATCTCCTCGTAAATCTCTATATCTTCTACGAGCTTCTGCAGCGTAAATACTGCTATTATGTTCTAATAAAATCTGTTCATACAATTGCATTGCTAAATCATAATTCTTTAAGATATTATCATAAATCTTAGCTCGCTTATATAACGCATCATCAGCTAAAATATCATAACTCCAATCTTTTGCTATTTTCTCATAATTAATTAACGCATACTCAATCTGCTGTTTATTCATATAAATCGCTGCCTTTCTCATATAAATTTCATCTGATAATGAGTGTCCGCGAAACATAGTTAATACTGAATCATATTTTTGTAATGCTTGATCATATTTTTGTTGATAATTAAGTAAATCAGCATTTGCAAAAATGCGCATTGAAGTCTCAGTGGTATCTAAATTAAAATTATCTGTTATTAATAATGAGAGCTGCATTGCATTATTCGCAATCAACTTAGATGTTGAAGCTTTTAATACACCTAACTGTGCTTGTGCCCATGAAAAATCTCCTTGATAATATGCAATTTTAGCTATTCTTAACTTAGCTTCATGCCCTATGGGATGCTCCTTAAAATCCTTTTCTACTTGAGAATAATACAACATAGACTCCCATATTAATCCTTGCAATAACAATACATCAGCATATTCCATCTTGCATTCAGCTAAGTCAAAATTATTAATACTAGGAATCAACATTGCTTTTTGCAACAAACTATCGGCTGATACTAAATCATGTAAATAAAACGCTTTAAAATGTGCATAATTTGAAAGAAGAATAACAGTATTCTTATTAATACCTAGATCAGCTATAGTCTTTTTATATATACCATCCAAAATTCTTATATCATAACTTTTACTAGATGTATTTTTAGTTAAAGCGTATATTTTATTAATATTAGCATCAATAAAAAACGGGTTCTTTCTTCCCTTCGATATAACATAATCATACGCATCCTCAGCTAACAAAAAATATTCTTTATCTAAAAATATCTCAGCTAAATCATATACTCGCTTAGCATTTGAATTTGTCCTCTTATCTAAGGCTTTAGCCTGAATAAGAGCTAAATTAAATTGATGATTTTGCATAAAAAGCCAAATTAGCATCTCGCTAAAATCTATTCTATCTTTCTCCCCTCTTACTTTTTGCAATAATAATTTCTTTACTAGATTATAATTCTTATCGCTTTTAATCCCATCATTATCCAAAAACTTCTGAATTTTAGATGTAACCATTTGCTTTTGAAGAGGATTTCTATCCATCTCATTTAGATACTCTTTAAGCATTAATTCTACTTCTTCTGTTTTTGCATAAAGCTGCGCTTTTTGCATACCAAAATTATTTTTAGGATTAATTTTTTCTGATAATAAATATAACTCAAGAGCCTCGTTATACAGCTCGTGACGATTAAAAGTATTGGCTAACTTTATTGTTTGTGATCTTCCTCCATCGAAACTGTTAACTAGCCTTTTATACAATACATCTGCTTTTTTAGTTTTCCCCATCTTTTGTTGTGCAATGATGACTCCTAACTGATACTGTAATTCTTTAGGATATTTTCTGACTAATTTCTTTGCTAATAACTCAGCTTTCCTATAATTCTCTAACTTTATAAGAGATGTATAATATGGAGCGTAATAAGCAACTGAAAAATTTGAATTTAATAACTCTTCATATAAAGAAATTGCTTTTTCAAATTCTCCATTAACATAATACTGATATGCTAACTGTTGATTACTATTCTGCGAAAAAGCAAAATTTGAAAAAAGCAAGCAAAAAAGTAATAATCTCATTTATTTTATCAAATCAAACCCTGTATATGGCTGTAACACCTTTGGAATCTTTATTCCATTAGAAATTTGATTATTCTCAATCAAAGCTGCATAAACCCTTGGTAATGCTAAAGCACTTCCATTTAAAGTGTGGCACAACTTATTTTTTCCTTGATTATCTTTATATCTTAACTTTAATCTGTTTGCTTGAAAACTCTCAAAATTAGAAACTGAACTAACTTCCAACCACTTTTTTTGTCCAGCTGAATATACCTCAAAATCAAAAGTAAGTGCAGATGTAAAACTTAAATCTCCTCCGCACAACTGTATTATTCTATAAGGCAATTCTAATTCATCTAATATATTAGCTACATGACTGACCATTTCATCCAAAGTTTTATACGATTTTTCAGGGTGCTGAATCTGAACAATTTCTACTTTATCAAATTGATGCAATCTATTTAATCCTCTAACATCTTTCCCATAAGAACCTGCTTCACGCCTAAAACAAGGCGTGTAAGCAGTACATTTGATTGGTAAATTTTCCACAATTGAATCTCTGAAAAAATTTGTTACTGGAACTTCTGCGGTAGGTATCAGATACAAATCATCATCATGAACATGATACATTTGACCTTCTTTATCAGGTAAATTTCCTGTTCCAAACCCTGACTCTTTATTTACTAAATGAGGTGGCAAAAATTCAGAGTAGCCAGCTGAAATATTTTTATCTAAAAAATAAGTAACTAATGCTCTCTGTAATCTCGCACCTTTATTAACATAAACTGGAAAACCTGCGCCAGTAATTTTATTTCCTAATTCAAAATCTATTAAACCATATTTCGAAGTTAAATCCCAATGTGGTTTAGCTTCCGATGATAACTTTGGAAGTATTTTTACATCTTGAATTATTATATTATCAATATCTGAATTGCCAGATGGGACTGAGGAATGTGGCACATTTGGAATCTGCACTAAAATATTTTCGATTTCCTTTTCTAATTCTGATTGTTTAAGCTGTAATCTCTTTGATTTTTCTTTAATAAGTAAAGATTCTTCCTTCAAAGAAATAGCTTTCTTTGATTCCCCACTCTTATAAAACTCACCAATTTGAATAGCTAGCTGATTTCCCTTTGCTAACAATTTATCAGTATCCTGCTGTGTTGATCTCCTATCTTTATCGAGCGAAAGCACTAAATCAAATAACTCAGTAGCATCAAAATTTCTTGATTTTAATAATGAAATATAAGCTTCTTTATTTTGTTTTATCTTGTTTATATGTAGCATATTTCTTTATCTTGTAAATTAGGAACAAATGTAAATAAAAAAACTCTTGATCCATCAAGAGTTTTTTAAACAATTAGAGACTAAAAAATCTTTAATTTTCTACAGAAACATACGATTTATTATTTCTCTTTTTAGAAAACTTTACAATTCCATCAGCTAAAGCAAATAAAGTGTGATCCTTACCCATACCAACATTTTCCCCTGGATTATGCACAGTCCCTCTTTGTCGCACAATAATATTTCCAGCAGTAATCTGCTGTCCGCCAAATATTTTAACGCCGAGCCTTTTACTTTTTGAATCTCTTCCATTCTTAGAGCTTCCCGCTCCTTTTTTATGTGCCATTTTATTAAGTTTTTAAAATTATCTAATCAGATTTCTTAGCAACTGTTTTCTTTGATTGAGCTTTTTTAGAAGGTGACTTTTTAACAACCTTTTTCGCTGCTGAATCTTTTTTAGCTACCGATTTAACTTCTTTTTTAACTTCAGCTTTCTTAACTTTAGTAGCCTTTTCGTCAATACTTAAAATTTCTAACTTGGTTAAAAACTGTCTAAAACCATTCTTCACCTTGTATCCTTTTCTTCTTTTTTTCTTAAAGACAATAACCTTATCACCTTTTAGATGCTCTATTATTTTTGCAGTTACCTTTGCTCCTTTTATAACTGGGGCGCCAACACTTACTTTTCCAGATTTATCCAACAAAAGAACTTTCTCAAAATCTACTTTTGATCCTTCCTTTTCTTTTAATCTATTTACAAATATCTGTTGATCTTTTTCAATTTTAAATTGTTGCCCTGCTATCTCAACTATTGCATACATTATTATTTATTTAAAAATGGGATGCAAAATTAAACAATCGAATAGAATATACAAGAAAATATCGTCATTTTTAAAATAAAAAAATAAGACTATACATTTTTGTGTAAAACTATAAATTAACTTAAGTCTTTATTTACTAAATAAACACCAATAATTATTATTCCAAAACCTAATAGATGGGAGATTGAAATAATCTCACCATCAAAAAAGCCCCAAAAAATTGCTACAATCGGAATTAAATATGTTATTGAAGATGCAAAAATTGCTGAAGAGGTGCTAAGTAATTTATTAAAAATGATTGAAGCTACTGAAGTGCCTATTACAGCAAGTACCACAATATAACCAAAAGCTTTATAACCTTCTAAATTAGCGGCCTGTAAATGATATATAAATTTAGTATTAAATAGATAAATAGAAGCAAATGGAAAAATTATCAAAAAAGCTAAAGCTACTATTGAGGTAGCATCTAAATCGTACAAATAATATTTGATTACGTTAATACTTATTGCATAAAATATAGTCGCTAAAATAACAAACAATACATATATATTGATAGTAAAAACACCTTCATGAAAAGTATTAAACGTAAGAATTATAACACCTAAAAAACCAAAAAAAATACCAAAAATATTTTTTTTTGATACTGTTACTCTAAAAAATAGAATGCCTAAAATAAGTGTAAACAAAGGGACTGCAGAATTCAATATCCCAACTAAAGCGCTATCCATTTCTGTTTGAGCTTTTGCAAACAAAAATGCAGGCAAACCATTTCCTAAAAAAGCTGTAATAGCTAAAGGAATATAATGTTTCCTCTTGATGTTCTTAATAGCTCTGGGTAAAAAAGGAATTAAAGCAAGAAATGCGATGACAATCCTTAAAGTAGCGACTTCAACAAAAGAAAAAAATTCAAGTCCTTTTTTCATTAAAATAAAAGAACTTCCCCAAATTAATGCTAACAATGATAGTGCTAAATAATTTTTTAATAATTTGTCCACCTAAATGTTTCAATAATATGCTTTAAATCGTCTTTAAGAAAGTTGTTAACTGGCAAAAGCGAATCTGTAATCTCTGTATTGAAATACAAAGCACCCCTAAAAAAATGATTACTACTATCAGTTAAATAAAATTGAGCTGCAGTAGCAGTAACTCCGTCATAATCGTATAAAAGTCCATAAACTTTAAATTCCTCATTAATATATACTGTTTCTGAAATAGCATCTGCCATCAAATTATGCTTATAAGCTAAACTTCTCGATTTCTCAATGTGTTCTAATAAATTTCCTTTGATAGGGATATAGGTAAGATGAAGAATACTATTCTGCTTAGGGAATTCAAGATCATAAAAATAATCTTTATCTAGGCTATTTAAAAAAGCATAAATTGGTTTTTCAAAAGAAAAATTTCCCTCAACATCATATCTTTCATATTCCTTTTGAGGTAAATCAACTTTTAAAAATGCTTTTGGCTTTGGCAAATAATTATCTGAACATGCTACAAAAAAAAATACCGATAAAAAGATAGTGCTAATTCTCATCAATAGTAACTTTTAATCGTTTAATCCTGCGTAAATCTGCAGATTCAACAAGAATCGTAAATGGAGGCACTTTACAGACAGTTCCAATCTTTGGGATCTTACCCTCTAACTCTAAAACTAAACCTGCTAAAGTATCTGACTCACCTTTTATCTCATCAAAAAAATCTATCTCTAGCTTAACAAGCTTTAAAAAATCATTTAATGATATCTTTCCATCAAAGATATAGTTATATTCATCTAATTTTGAATATACATTATCATCAACGTCAAATTCATCATTAATCTCACCTACAATTTCTTCAAGGACATCTTCTAAAGTAACTAAACCTGAGGTCCCTCCATATTCATCAACTACAATTGCTAAATGATTTTTCTTTGTTTGAAATTCCTTTAACAAATCATTAATCATCTTTTTTTCAGGCACAAAATATGGAGCTCTACAAAGTTCTACCCATTCAAAGTTATCTTTTTCATTAAGAAAAGGAATCAAATCCTTAACATATAAAACTCCCACCACTTTATCAATTTCATCTTCATAAACAGGTATTCTTGAGTATCCAGAACTTGTAATACTTTTAAGCACGTCCACAAACATAGTCTTTTTCTCTATTGCCGAAATTGCTATTCTTGATTTCATAATTTCTTTTACATCAGTATTGCCAAATTCAACAATAGCTCTTAATATTCTTCTTTCTTCCTCTTTGCTTTCATGCTCTGTTATATCAAGTGCTTTCGAAATTTCTTCAGCAGATATTTCTATTTGTTTTGCTGCAAGCTTCTTATCAATAAGATTTGTAAATTTTACCAACAAATAACTTAATGGATATACAACTCTTTTTAAAAGAGTTAAGGTTTTACTCATTCTCAATGAGAATTTAACAGGATTATTGTTTGCGTAAACTTTTGGCATTATCTCTCCAAGAAGCACTAATAAAGATGCGATTATTATAATTTGAAAAACAAACTCCAATCTAGAGTCCTCAGGAAATGAGATAGCTATGGAAGTGAAGTAAGCAGATATTACAACAATACCGACATTAATGAAATTATTTACAATTAATATTGTGGCTAAAAGCTCATTAGGTTTTTCAAGTAATTTACATACTTTCTCATCATCAATATCTTCTAACTCAGCCGAAGTTAAAGAAAAGTATGCCACTTCTGACCCTGAAATAAATGCTGATGACACTAGTAGTAATAAAATTGCTAACAAACTTAAAAAAACATTAACATTAAGAAGATGAAATTCTATACTACTAAAAACAAATAAAAAAAAATTGAGAGGGTCCTCTTCCAATTACGGTAAATTTAAATTAAAATGGTAAATCATCTTGAGGGTCTTCAGATTCAGAAGTCTGTTCTGTTTTATTTTCTAGCGAAGACTTGCCTCCTAACATAGTCATATTATCACCTAAAATTTCAGTGCTATATCTAGTTATACCATCCTTATCCTCCCATTTTCTAGTTCTTATTTTACCTTCGATATAAATATTAGCGCCTTTTTTAAGATATTTTTCAGCTACTTCTGCAAGACCCCTCCATAGCACAATATTATGCCATTCTGTTTGACTTACCCTTTCTCCTTCTTTATTCTTATAATTTTCTGTAGTTGCTAAAGAAAAATTAGCAACAGCAACACCATTGTCTAAATGTCTTACTTCAGGATCTTTTCCTAAATTACCAACTAAAATCACTTTATTAATACCTGCCATATATAAAAAATAAACTTGAACAAATGTACATAATTTCTAATTTATATTATAATCTTTTAAAAATTTATCTATAAGACGAGAAAAAGGATAATTCAAAAGTTCTGATTTATGTACAAAAATATAATTTTCTAGCTGGATTTTATCAGCGTCTAATGTCCAAAATTTTGCATAAATATGCTGATGTGTCAGCTTATGTAAAATTACATCTGAAACAGAGTTTATTTTATAATCTTTGTTTGCAAAAAAATCTATCCATTGATTAGACAAAATAACGGCTTCTTCAGTTTTATGACTTGAGTATTCTAAGAATGGAAAATCATATAACCCTCTCCATATACCAGTATTTCTTTTGCCTAAAAGAAAAGCGTTGTCATTTTTAATTAAAAGATAATGTATAAATCTCTTTTTTATTTTTATTTTTTTTGTTTTGACAGGAAATTTATTTACACTTCCTAAATTATATGCAATACATTCAGAGGCAAAAATACATACACTACATTTTGGTGATTTAGGAGTACATTGTAAAGCTCCAAATTCCATAATTGCTTGATTATGCTCAGCTGGTTTTGTTTGATCTAACAATTTCTGAGCAAGATTATGATACTTCTTCTTCCCTAAACTTGAATCATAAGCTTCCTCAACACCAAAAATTCTGCTTAAAACTCTAATAACATTTCCATCAACTACAGCATATGGCAATCCAAATGAAAATGAAGAAATTGCAGCAGCAGTATAAACACCAACACCTTTTAACGCTAAAATTTCAGAATACTCTTTAGGGAAAAACCCATCATGATATTTTATTATATATTTCGCGCTATAATGTAAGTTTTTAGCTCTAGAGTAATAGCCTAATCCTTGCCAAAGTTTTAATATCTGATCCTCTTTAGCACTAGCCAAGTCAAGTAAAGTAGGAAATGTTTTAATAAATTTTAAATAATATGGCAGCCCCTGTTCTACCCTTGTCTGCTGAAGAATAATTTCAGAAAGCCAGATAAAATATGGATTTTGTGTTTTTCTCCAAGGCAATTGCCTTTTATTAAAGGAATACCAATCTAATAATTTCTGACTAAAATTCATATTTAGATAAAAATAAGCTTATACAAAAACTAATACAGCATACTATGGAGCAAATAATTTTAATATATTTGCGGCTCAAAATTAATGTAAGAAATTAGAATAAGACCGAAAAAGAAATGACAAAAGCAGAACTTGTTAGCAAAATAGCAGAAAAGACGGGAGTGGAAAAGTTAACAACCCTAACAATAATCGAATCAATGATGAATGAGATTAAAAGTTCAATCTCAGAAAACGAAGCAGTGTTTTTAAGAGGGTTTGGTACTTTTAAACCAAAAAAAAGAGCCCAGAAAACAGGTAGAAATATAAAGAAAAATACAACTATAATCATACCTCAGCACTATATTCCTGCTTTTAAGCCAGCAAAAGTTTTTGTTGAAAAGGTCAAACAGAATTTAAACTAAACTTTTTATTAAAAAGTTATAATACTATTATAGCATGTCAGGAGCTAAGAAAAAGAAAAGATTAAAAATTGCTACACATAAGCGTAAGAAGCGTTCAAGAAAAAATAGACATAAAACTAAATAAATTTAGTAAAATCTAAATTTCTTTAACGAAAACGCCATGAAATACGATTTAGTAATCGACTCAAGGCCTTCTGAAGTAGTAATTGCGCTGTTACGTGATGGGCTCCTTATAGAGCTCCACAAGGAAAAGCACGACAATAATTATTCAGCAGGTGATATATATCTAGGGAAAGTTAGAAAAACAAACCCTGGACTAAATGCTTCGTTTGTTAGTGTTGGCTATGAAAAAGATGGATTTTTACATTATCTAGATTTAGGGCCACAATTTAATTCATATAAAAAATTTACCAGGCAAGCAGTTGAACAAAAACTTAACACAGCATCATTAAAAAATTTTAAAAAAGATGCTAGAATAGACAAAGAAGGAGCAATTAATGATGTTCTAAAATCTGGAGATTTAATTTTAACACAAATCTCAAAAGAACCTATCTCTACTAAAGGCCCAAGATTAACAACCGAGATCTCAATAGCAGGCAGATACATGATATTAATACCTTTTTCTGATAAAGTTTCGATTTCTCAAAAAATTGCAGACCCAAAGGAACAAAAAAGACTGAAACAATTAATCAGAAGCATTAAACCACATGGATTTGGTGTAATTATTAGAACAGTAGCTCTTGGCAAGAAAGTAGCAGAATTAGACAAAGATCTAAAAAATCTTTATAAAAAATGGCAAGCAATTACTAAAAAACTTAAAAATGCTAAGCCTAACACTAGAATTCACGGTGAACTTAATAAAGCATCTGTAATACTAAGAGACTTACTAAATTCAGATTTTAATCGTATTTACGTTAATAATATTGAGCTAAAGTTAGAATTACAAGAGTATATTTCAAGAATAGCACCCGAAAAAGAAAAGATTGTAAAATTGCATAAAAAAAATAATCCTATCTTTCAAGAATTTAATATAACAAAACAAATAAAGGGTTCTTTTGGCAAAAATGTAACTATGAAAAAAGGAACATATCTTGTTATTGAACATACAGAAGCATTACATGTAATAGATGTAAATAGTGGGAAAAAAGTAGATTCTAAAAAAGATCAAGAAGAAAATGCACTTGCTGTGAACCTTGAAGCTGCAGAAGAAGTAGCAAGACAGTTACGCCTTAGAGATATGGGAGGCATTATTGTGGTAGACTTTATAGATATGAAGCAAGAAAAAAATAGAAAACTCTTAACAGAAAAACTGAAACAAGAGATGAATGCAGACAAAGCAAAACACAACATCCTTCCACCAACAAAATTTGGATTAGTGCAAATAACTAGACAAAGGGTTAGACCAGAAATGAATATTGACACTCAGGAAAATTGTCCAATGTGCTCTGGAAATGGAAAAATAGATTCTAGTTTACTATTAATCGATCAAATTGAGAGAAAAATTCACGCCCTAAGTGAAACTACAAAAAATCTGCTTCATATCTTTACACACCCATTTGTAGCTTCATATATTAACAGAAAAGAGGGCTGGTTCTCTAAATCTATAAGTCAGAAATGGAGCCATAAGTTTGGGAAAAAAATACTTGTCACTGGAGATGAACGACTACATCTTTTAGAATATTCGGTAGTAAAATAATTACTAATTCTCACGAGATATTATTCTATCATACCAGATTAGTAACGGTATAATAGATAATACCATCATGATAGTTCCCAATAAATAGCCAAAACGTATATTATCTTCAATATGGAAAAATGAGATAGTAAAAATACCTATCAATAACATTCTAACTACAATATTTAATGTATTAAACACTGATCCCGCTCTTCCAATTAAATTATTAGGAACATTATTAAAAATATATGTAGTCCTTAATATACGTACACCTGCATTAGTAATTCCTAATAAGAAATTACCTAAAAAGAAAATCCATAAAAAATTATATCTAAACATAAGAAAAAATGCACAAGCTACAACTAACATTAAAGTAATTACACTGAATGCAGTATTAAATTTTTTAAACAATCTTAGGATTAAAAGACCAGAAAAAATTGCTCCAAATGAGTAATAAATCTCAGCAGATGCAAAAACATTGCCCCCCATTCCAAGAAAATTTTTAACATATAAGGGTAAAACAACATGAATTTCAACCAATGTAAAAGCAAAAAGCATATATGATGCTAAACCAAACACAAAAACAATTGGATGATCTCTTAAATACTTAAAACCTCCTTTCAATCTTTCCAAAAGACTATCTGTATGTATTTTTTCCTTAACAATTCTCTTATATTTTATGAAAACAAATAAAAATATCACAGCAACATAAGTTGCGGCATCTAACATGAAAATTTCATAAATATTCCAGGGTTCTATATTAAATGGAAGAACAAAAGAAACACCACCAATTTCGAGCATATTATTATTAGTTCCTGTCAACAATATTGCTGCTAAAGCACCTGCCAAAACCGAAGTTACTTGACCTTGCACTTCAATATATGAATTAAGTTTTCCATAATTTCTAGGCTCTGTAATTTCCTGTCCAAAAGCATACAAATTAGGATAATGCACATTATAATTGAAAATAGTAATCCCAAAAACAAAAACAACAAGAAAATCAGGCAGAAAACTATGATAACTACCATAAAATGCTACAGTACCAATTAATATCCCACAAACAATATTAATAATTATAAATAATCTTTTTCTTGAATATCTATCAACTAATGTTCCTGCATATAAACCCCAAAAAAGTGTCAAAAATGTAATAAGCAAATACGAATTTGCAAACATGTCAGGACGAGAAACAATCTTTACAAAATACCAAGGAATAGCAATCATACTAATCCCCTGAGCAATTCCAGAAACAATATTAGCTAAAAAAAGTAATAAAATTGCTTGTTTATTTTTCACGCATACAAAAGTAATATTTAAAACGATAAATTGTATTTTTGAGTAATGGCTCCAAAAAAAAACTACGATATTAATATTACACTTGAACGACTAAAAAATTATTGTGCATTAGAGGATAAAAGTAAATGGCATGTAATACAAAAAATGAAAGAATGGGGCTTGATTAAAGAAGCACAAGAATATATAATAGAAGTGCTTATTAAAGAAAAATACTTAGACGAAGAAAGGTTCGCAAGATCATTTTGTAGAGGTAAATTCAGAGTAAAAGGATGGGGAAAAGAAAAAATAAAAAATGAATTAAAAAAGAAAAGAATATCTGAATCATGTATTAAAAAAGGACTTCAAGAGATTCAAGATTTTGAATATCAAAACGAACTAAATAAGCAATTTCAGAAAAAGAATAATAACACAAAAGAGGTAAATCATTTCAAAAAAAAACAAAAAATAGCAAAATACTTGATAAGTAAAGGGTATGAAAATAATATGGTTTGGAATAAATTAAGAGAGTTAAAAGAATAGTTATTTTTGTATTATGATAACAAACGAGCAGATAAAAAAATTGCATATAAGACGAGACGAATTGTATAAATATCTTGATATATTAAGCAAAAAAACTGAAGCTCAAAAACTTGAAATTACCACGCAATCAAAAGATTTTTGGCAAAATCCAAAGGAAGCAAAATTAACCCTAAAACAATTAAATTCTACTAAGCTTTGGCTTAAAGCATACAATCAGGTTGCAAATAATATAGATGAACTTCAAGTACTCATTGATCTTAATGAAGAAGAGAATGAAGTTGATGCGCAATTTAAAAAAACCATTAGCTCTATTGAAGATTTAGAATTTAAAAATATGCTTAGCTCCAAAGAAGACAACTTATCAGCTATTATGACGATTACACCAGGAGCAGGTGGAACTGAAAGCCAAGATTGGGCAGAAATGATTATGAGAATGTATCTAATGTGGGGAGAAAAGAATGACTACAAAATAAAAACTTTAGACCTTCAAAAAGCAGAACCTGTAGGCATTAAATCAGTGACCTTAGAATTTGAGGGGGATTTCTCTTTTGGATATTTAAAGAGTGAAAATGGAGTCCACAGATTAGTTAGAATATCACCATTTGATTCCAATGCTAAAAGACATACTTCATTTGCATCAGTATTTGTATATCCTCTTGCTGATGAAAGTATTGAAATAAATATTGATCCTTCAGAGATAAGCTGGGACACTTTTAGAGCTAGTGGTGCTGGTGGTCAAGGAGTTAATAAGACCGAGTCTGCTGTTAGACTAAAACATTCCAAAACAGGTATTACTATTGAAAATTCTGAATCAAGATCGCAATTAGAAAATAAAACAAAAGCAATTCAACTATTAAAATCACAGCTTTATGAATTAGAAATACGAAAATTACAGCATGAAAAAGATAAACTTAACGAAACAAAGAAAAAAATTGAATGGGGATCACAAATAAGAAACTACGTACTTCATCCATACAAAATGGTTAAAGATTTAAGAACAAATTATGAAAGCTCAAATCCTGAAACTATTTTAGATGGAGAAATAAATCCTTTTATAAAATCTTATCTAATGAAATTCGGGAAAAAATAATGTCCATAAAAATATATCATAACCCAAGATGTAGTAAAAGTAGAAAAGCTTTAGATATGATTAAAAAAAGAATTACACACTTTGAAATTGTTGAGTATCTTAAAAAACCTCTTAAAATAAATGAAATAAAATTACTTTTATCACTATTAAAGATAAAACCAATTGAACTTGTACGAATTAAAGAATTAGTTTGGAAGGAAAACTACAAGAATAAGAAGCTAAATGACAATGATATAATTAATGCGATAGTACATCATCCAAAGTTAATGCAAAGACCAATAATAACCAATAAAAATAAGGCTATAATAGGAAGAAATTTAGAAAAAGTATTAGATATAATTAATTAAGGTTCTAGTTATTTAGGAATTTGATCATTTTCTAACTTACCTTCCTTAAGCCAAACAAAAATAAAATAAGGAACAGTACTTGCAAGAAATATCAAACACCAAAACGCCATTAAAAAAATAAAAACAAATAGTAAAAAACCTAGAAATTTCATATATTAGTAATTTTGTACAAAGTAACAATAAGAAATAAAACTATCAAAACATTTTAAGATGAAATATCGAATTGAAAAAGATACAATGGGCAATATAAATGTTCCTTTAAAAAAATACTGGGGAGCTCAAACCCAAAGAAGTATTAATAACTTCAAAATCGGAAACAAAGCAAGTATGCCTATAGAAATAATTTATGGCTTTGCTTATTTAAAAAAAGCGGCTGCTCATACTAATTGTGATTTAGGAGTTCTTTCTACAAAGAAAAGAGATTTAATTTCTAAAGTATGCGATGAGATATTAGAAGGCAAACATGACGATCAGTTCCCTTTAGTTATTTGGCAAACAGGAAGCGGGACTCAAACTAATATGAATATTAATGAAGTAATTGCTAATAAAGCTCATATAAATAATGGAGGTGATTTAAATGATGACACAAAAATTTTGCATGCTAATGATGATGTAAACAAATCTCAAAGTTCTAATGATACTTTTCCAACAGGAATGCATATTGCAGCATATAACATGATCATCAACAAAACAATTCCTGGAATTGAACAATTAAGAAACTCAATTGAATTAAAATCACAAGAATTTATGAGCATAGCAAAAATTGGTAGAACACATTTAATGGACGCAACTCCACTTACATTAGGGCAGACTTTTTCAGGTTATGTTTCTCAACTAGACCATGGGTTAAAGGCTCTACGAAACACATTAGCACATTTATCAGAAATAGCTTTGGGAGGCACTGCAGTTGGGACAGGGATTAATACCCCAAAAGGGTATTCCGAATTGGTTGCTGAATATATTTCTAAATTTACACAACTACCATTTATTACAGCAGAAAATAAGTTTGAAGCACTTGCAGCACATGATGCAATAGTAGAAAGTCATGGTGCTCTAAAACAATTATCGGTTTCTTTAAATAAAATAGCTAACGACATTAGAATGTTAGCTTCAGGTCCAAGAAGTGGAATTGGAGAAATTGTTATACCATCCAATGAGCCAGGATCTTCTATTATGCCTGGCAAAGTCAATCCAACACAATGTGAAGCAATGACAATGGTTTGTGCTCAAATTATTGGAAACGATGTAGCAATATCTGTTGGAGGAACGCAAGGACATTACGAACTAAACGTATTTAAACCATTAATAGCTGCAAACTTTTTACAATCTGCAAGACTAATAGGAGATGCATGTGTTTCATTTGATATTAATTGTATAATTGGAATTCAACCAAACTATGTAAATATTAAAAAGAACTTGGATAACTCTTTGATGCTAGTTACAGCACTAAATACCAAAATTGGATATGAAAAAGCTGCTAAAATTGCAAAAACAGCTTATGAAAATGGAACTAGTCTAAAAGAAGAAAGTATTAAACTAGGTTACCTTACAGAAGAAGAATTTAGTTCATGGGTAAAACCCGAAGACATGTGTGGTTTGTGATATTCAACTTAACTGCGAAAAGGTTAATAACTAATTAAGTGTAAAATTAATTGGAATTGTAAACATTACTCTAACTGCCTTTCCCCTCTGTTTACCTGGTTTATATTTTGGTAATGATTTAACTACTCTAAGGGCTTCAGCGTCTAAACTCTTGTCAACTCCTCTTACAATTTTTACATTGGTAACTGAACCTGATTTATCTACAATAAAACTGACATAAACCTTTCCGGTAATGTTATATTCTTTAGCAATTGGAGGATATTTTACATTTTTCTGAATATACTTCATCAAACCTAAATCTCCTCCTGGAAATTCTGGCATATTTTCTACAACCATAAAGAACTCATCATCAGATTCTTCTTCTATCTCAATGGCTATATCTTCATCTGATTCAGTATCCTCAATTTCTAATTCTTCTTCTATCTCAACCTCATCCTCAACAATTTCAATAACTTCAGGAGGTGGTGGGGGTGGTGGGGGTGGTTTTATCTCCTGCTTGGTAATAGGAATAATCTCTTCTTCTAGATCATCAAGATTTAATTGCCCTAAATTATAATCTGTTTTGTCATAACTTTTCCACTCAAATGCAAGAAAAACGATTATGAGAGTAATGATAAGCCCTATCTGAAAGAAAAGACCTTTTTTATTTTCTAAACTAATTTCAGGATTCTTTTTTGGTTTCATATTTTTTTTTTTAGCCTACTAAGTCTGTGTAGTTTGCTGAATCTAAAAGAAAATCTAGCTCTGTAGTATCAGTAACCGAAATTTTAATGATCCATCCATCTCCATATGCATCAGAATTAATTAAATCGGGAGATTCCACTAATTTTTCATTGAAAGCTAAAACCTCACCGCTAACTGGCATAAATAAATCAGATACTGTTTTTACTGCCTCTATAGAACCAAACACCTCCTCTTTATCAAGTGTTTCGCCTTCGCTATCAACATCAACAAAGACAATATCGCCTAATTCGCTTTGCGCAAATTCAGTAATACCAATATAAGCAATATTACCTTCTAACCTTAACCACTCATGATCTTTACTATATTTTAATTCCTTTGGAAAATTCATTTTTTTTTTTTCAAAAATACATTTTTTTATTGGTCAGCAAAATTATCCTGCTAAGGTAAATCTCAAGCTAAAACCTATATTTGTAATGGCACTTGGGAAAGTAGTAGAAATAAAAGGATTAGTTATAGATTTATCATAAAAAGCTTTTATATTCAATCTCTGACTTATAACATAATCTGCAGAAAATTTGATCTTAATTAGTTGTTGTCCCATGGTTAATTGCTCAACATCTTCAACTATTTTTCTTATTACAGTTTTATTGTTCATTAAATTAAAATCTAATTTTAAATCTAAATTACTTGAAATTTTCTTACCGCTTCCTCCAGAGAAAATTTTAAACTCAACATCCTGTATTCGATATCCTATACCAAAGACATATTCTTTAGATCCTGTTTCGGTTAATTGATTATTAGCTAAAGATAGGGATAGAATTCTTGATCTTTTAAACTCAATTTTAGTTAAAAGACTATTTTTCCAAGTCATATCAAGCTTAAAAAGCGGACTAAACTGCTCATTAATTGTGACCTGAGAAATCTCACGAGCAACATGATAGCTCATATTATTCATATTGATCTCATCTCCATTTTCATAATTTAGATTTGATTGATATGAACCAACCGTATATGTAGAACGATAAGCATGTCCAATAGTAAACTGCTTAAATCTCTTCTTTATGTATGGAATTCGCACAAAACCATCATATGTAATTCTCCAATTTGGCAAAGGAATTGAAGGAAAAGCGGTTAACTTGGAATTCAAAGGATCGCTTCCTGCATAAGCAGCTAAAAATGCAGGAATCATTACCTCTTGAGAAGTTTCACCATAGCCTCCAATTAAAGTTTGAAATGTATCACCAGTATAAATAATATATTCCGCAGGGAAACCAGTTATTGGATCAAGCCCTCCATTAAAATTAGGATTATTTTGTGCTAACTGCTTAGCAATAATCAGTCTATTATTTCTAAAATTATTAAATACCTCAGATTCATCATCATCATTATCTCTTTTAAAAGCTGTTTTTAATGATATAAATGAGATACTAAAACTACCTGATTCTGAAGGACTAAAAGAATTAAAATTATTAATCTCATCATCCCATCTAAAGTATTCTGTATTATTTTTAGATGTTGTTTTGTTAGCCGTTAACTCAATTTTCAATTGTTTTATTGGTTCAACATTACTTCTTAAAGTTAAATTATTTGAAGAAGTTGTTTTATACATAGTATTAAGTGCTGAATTTTTAGATATCCAACCATTTTGAGCGGCTCTAGACCTTATATCTTTTTGACTTCCAAAAGCAAATGGTAGTCCAGGAGACAATCGTCTCCAATCTTGTCCAAATACTTTTGACTGATTTAGGTAGCCTGGAAGTAATATCCCCTGATTCTCAGAATAATTAACTGCAATATTCTTTACTCCTAAAACAAAACTAGTCATATGTCTAAAAAAACCAAATTTATTTTTTTTCTGTTCCTTATCTTCCTTATTTTCGGTTCTATTTCTAATTGTAGATCTAGATTGAGTTCGATTTCTTTGATTTATCTTTTTAAAATAAGGGACCTTATTATATAAGGTTGTAAGATTAATCTGACCATTATATTGTATTGATTTCGAATTCTGAATAGTATTTCCTAAATAAGAAATAGCTGGTAAAGAAGCTGTCCAGTCATAGTTTGCTGTATACCTTATATTTAGTGAAGTAAAATTAATAATTGGAATTTTATTTAACGGAGCTTGGTAATTTGCTCCAAAAGTTTGGTGATAATGAGTAACTCTACCAAAATTCCAGAAATTATTCCAAATCGTATCCATTTTCTGCCTATATAATGGGTCTGACTTGTCAAGAATTCCGGCAGGTTCATCAATATTAGCTCTTTGATTTACAGCAAAATCTAATTTTAAATTCCGCATTAAATCATACTTTAACTCATAAGACCTGTTCCATGTAAAGAATTTATCGTATGTGGGTAATATAATCATATTAGAATTACTCAAATTCCTCATCTTTGTTTCATTATAGTTTCTATCAATATCTGTTCTAAAAGAAAAAGATCTGGGCATAGTATTAAAATTAAAATCTTTTATTAACCGAAAATAAGCTGACTTTGGAAATTTAATTTTAGAAAAAGGCTTAATATTTTTTGGTTGAGTATTATAATTATATGTTAAAGCTCCTCTGTAATTTACAGTTCTATTATATTCTGTATTAATATTCCTAATAAATGTTAAGTTTTTTGAATATGAGATAGTAAAATTTTCTATGTCATATACTTTTGGCTTCTTTGGTGTCTCCCCTTTTTTCTGAACTTTAACTTTTCTAACATTAGTAAAGTTAATACTCCTTCTTTGAACATAATCTTGAACAATATTTTTCAAAGAATCCTTCTCTGCTTTAGTTTCTAAAACTTTCACTGATTCTGTAAAGAGTATATCAGGATCAAGAGGATTATATTGAGGATTTTTTATGGCCTGAGATCTTCCAATATACATTGGTATTTTTAATCCAAAATCTTCTGGAAAGAATTTGCCTAAATTAAATGTAGAGGAAAAATCATATTGATAAGCATTATGTTTTTGTCGCTCATTTACTTTTTTCTCAATACTTCCAAAACCAATAGTACTCATACTGCCCGAAAGAGTAATATTACCAAAGTCTGCTAAACGAGCTGTAACTCTACTATTTGCCGCCCATCCACCTTTTTCGTCAAATTCAGTAAGCCTTAACTCATTCACCCAAATTTGACCACATTTTGAAAGACCATCATCAGGATCCTCTAAGGATTGTTTTTTTGGATTTCTTACTCCTATCATAATTGTTTTAACTTGCGCTAAATTTGGATTACCTACTACAGTAACCTTGCCTCCACTTTCATATTTAACATAAGGCAATAATGCATTTGAATTAGTATAATTTCTTTCCTGCTTTACTTTTTGAAAAATCTCAAACGGCACATCAATATTGTTCTCTGATGGCCAAATATTATTTACATTAGTTTCACCATGCTCTGTAGCTTTTAATAATATCTCATATTCATAATAGTTAGATGTAAAATCTGATCCTAATCTCAAAAAGCAAGATATTTCATCGTCATCTAAATTATTTTCTTCCCCTTCAGCATGTACAAACATTTTAATTCTCTTATAAGTTCTTAAATCAATATCTGTTGTTTTATAAGTAGCTCTTGCATCTCCGTCTTTTAAGTTACACACCTTCAAAACTAAAGATTGCTCATTCTGCTGTCTTTGTGATGTTGTAGTGTTGTCAAGTTCTTGCTCGATACCTGGTGGCAACACATACTTTATTGGGTTTCTATTTCCATTTTCTTCAATATTAACTGCTGATACATCAAAAGTTGTTTCATCTTGATTATCAATAGGAACATACTCACCTGGCTCTTCAAGTGAAAAATTATACCTTCGCCACTCTCCTCTTATCAAATCGAAAGTTGCAAATCGACAAATAATAGGTTGACTAAAATCTGAAAAAGCCAATCTCATAAATCTAATTGATTTAAAATCTCTAATACTTCCAATAACATTATCTGGTTGATAAATAGGGACTCGGTATTGGTACCATTTAATCGATCTATTTGCTCCATTTTCAGTTTTTACTGTTGTTTCTAGTACATCAGCAATATAGTTCTGTCCAACAATCATTTCATCTGGATCTAATCTAATTTTATATTGATAGTAACTTTCAGTCTCACTTAATGTGTGATCTCCATTCAAATCTTCATTATTAGGTTGTGATGTTGCAGCAGTTGGGTATGTTTCTGGAGAATTATCAGTTGTTACTGAATTACCTTCCATGTTGTTAAAATCCTTATACCTATCTAGTATTGTTGTTGAACGAGAATCAAAATCACTACCTCTAAAATAATGAAAATTATCCGAAGAAGGATCATTTATTGCTTTTTGATATGCGGGCGAGCTTTCTCCATATATATTAAGTAATGCTTGAATATAAACTGAATCAAAAAACAACCTTTCGTCTTGTGTCCTTAATCCATCAAGCCCAACATCTTGATATAATCTTGATGTTGGGTCATTATCAAATGCATCAACAATAGAGAAATTTGTTGGAACTCTTCCCCATGCCGTTGTATCAACATCTTCAACTTTTGATGATGTTGGAAGACCATTTTCAAAGCTTTTATATCCATCTTTTAAAACGTCCTCTGACATATTACCAAGATGAATATACAAATCCCCTCCTGAATGATTTATTAAACCATCTTCTGGATTAAATGGATCCATCATCCAAAATTCCACAAATTCAATATTGGCTGCTTCAAAATCACTTGTTTCTAGCTTTCGCATCATACCTCCCCAGCTAGATTGGGGATTTATTAACTGTCCCTCATTATTAACATTATTAATCGTATAGTTATATGGGCCTCTTTCTTGAGGATAATATGCAATATCTAAAACAGATAGATTTGCTATTTGAGAGCCTAAATTAGGATCTTTGTTAGGAAATACCTCAGTTTCTAGTACCTCTCGAGAATAATGATAAGATTGTTGGGCAACAGAATTCCCGTTAGATAAGTTCAAAGTCTGATTGATATTTGGCGGGGTTATAGAAGTATTTCTAAAAAATAAAGGATCAATAGTATACCATGCTAACTTAGCTCTTTTAAATCCTGAAATTAAATTGTTATTTTCGTTGGCATTTTCAAACAAATTTAGTTGTCCTTGAGGAATACTCGCTAACTTCCAAGTGGCCATATTTTTAATATCAATCGAAGTCTTACTAGATTCAAAATCATCAATATATGACACGCCTTCCTCTCCTACTGCTTTATGATGACCTGGTATAAGATGAGCAAACTCTCCAGTTAAAATTAATCTTGATTTTTCTTTTGTTTGAATAAGAGGTAATTTGTCAATTACTGTTGTCAGCCAGGGCGCCTGAGTTTGATAATTAAAATCTAATCCCCAAATTGTGTTTGAAATTGGCTCCTGACCTGAATTAATCTTTTGAGTATAAGGACGTTCACTTAATCTAAGCATAGTTGCTCCCAGTAAAAAATCTTTATTAATTTCATAATCAGCATGCATACCAATTAATGTCTTATTTTGAATCCCAAACATTGAATTATTTTCCAAAGAAATTTTAATCGGAACTCCAGAAGTCAAAATTCCCTCATTAATAATTGTTACACGACCCAGCATATAATCTACTGTGTAATCTTGATTCTCAACAAGCTTCTGTGACCCAGCAGTTACAGTAACTGAACCCGCAGGCACATTCATAGCATTTAACCTAATTTCAGCTCCAGATGAAGATTCATAAGTCCCTTTTAATCTAAATTTATTTTTTTCAGGAAATTGTTGTGCAACTGTTAAAGTAGAATCATACAGTACCTGATATGAATATTTTGCTGCAATTGTAGGATCAGAAAACTGACTTGCTAAATAATTTCCAAAAGGCTCTCTTACTGGGAAAATAATTCTACCATTAGATGATTTAACCGTTACGCCTTCAATAAAATCAAATACTCCATCTGATTGCGCATCCATCTGAGAATTCAACCTATCTAAATTTAATAATTTTATAAGTGGCTTTCCATGTATATTTACCTCATCCCTTTCATTTAAATAGTTTGTTAGAGCGCCAGATTCTTCTGTATTTTCATATACTACATCTAACACAAACCCGTCTGGACTCATCTGATAAGCACCAATGGGATAAATATTCTTCATCATCAAATCCCAATTTGGTAATGATGGAGTAAAATTTGTCCCTTTCAGCAATTTTAAAATTAATGCATCTGGAGACGTAGGTCCTGTTGTTGTTAACTCACCAACTTGATACGTCTCACTACCAACAGTATATTCATATGCAACCGCTAAAACTTCATCGTTATTTAAAGCTTGGTTAAGAGAAATATAACCAAGCTGATTATTAAATGTAAATTCTGATTCTGTCAGCTTTCTAGCTCTTTCTAGCTTTTCGAAATCAGTACCATTTGATAGTACTGTTGACTGCAAAGCATTGCTTACGTCATTAATATTTCTAATATCATTATATGTATTAGTAAGTTTTGTAAACATATTATTTGCGGCATTATTATCTGGAAAAACACCTCCGTTCGAAGAGGAGAACAAAGTATTATAAATATTTCCGTTTGTCTCACCTAAATCTAAAAAAGAAACAATATTTCTAGTATTATTAGTGGAACCTGTTTTATTTGTTACCCAAACTTCAATTTTTGTTATATTTATTGTAGAATTTATAAAAGGTAAACTAGAAAGAGCAGCGTCATACTGATCTTTAAAATAATGCGCTAAAAAAAAATGTTTATTGGATTCGTATTGATCAGCATAAATATCAAACTCTGATTGTTGAGCACCTCCACTTACTTCAATCTCTGACTTTGTACTTTTCTGCTGAGATAAAATACCAGTAATTGTTGTTCGTCCAAATTGTAGCTGTGTTTTAAGTCCAAATAAAGATTGACTTCCAGTAATTAATGTCCCATTTAAAGGCAGGCTCACATTTCCAAGTTCTATTTTCTTAATAATTTCATCTTCATAGCCTGTATATTCTACTTTCATCTGATTTTCAAAATCAAAAGTAGTTTCTGTATTAAAATTAGCAGTTACTTTTAACTTCTCTCCAATCTTTCCAACAACATTCATCTGTATCTTTTCTTGAAAATCAAAAGAAACCGTTCTTCTTTGCTCTTCAGGCAATGAAGGATTATCTACTTTATTAATCTTTACTCCAAAAATTAACTCAGAAGAACCCTGAGGTCTTATATCAACTGCATTTCCACCAAATATCCTATCGAAAGATTTTCCAGGAATATAAAGTTTAGGTAATCCAAAATTCGATTTTTGATCTGTGGCTCTTTCATTTGAACGTAGCTGCCAATAATCATTTACTAAATTATTTTGGATATAGTCTTGATATTCAAGAAAACTCATGATTTTAGGAATGCCAAAATCAAAGTCACCGATCTTTTGTTGAACAATATAAGTGTTCGTTAAATTATCATAAACAACGGTTGAAGTGAAATTAGGAGGTGTGTTCATAAACATTCCTCCACTTTGAGAATGATAAAACGGGAACGCCAAGGAAGAATCAGAAACTGATTGAGCTATTAGATCTACACTAAAAAATAGCGTAAAAACTAAAAATATTATTTTATTAATTATTGCGTCTCTCAATTTCTTCAGCTAGTTACATCTGACTTAATGCAGTCTTAACTAATTCTTCAACACTAGTAACCTCAGATTTTGATTTTAGCACTTTATCAATCTTGCTTTCTGCTGCTTTTTTTGCAAAACCTAAAGCTAGTAATGCAGATAACGCTTCAGTTCTAATTGTATTGTCTATTTTATCAAACAATAGATCAGAAGTTGGCATCCCTTTTGCAACTTTATCTTTTAGATCAATAATTATTCTTTGAGCTGTTTTTGCCCCAATTCCTTTTACACTTTCTATTGCTTTTACATCAGCAGAAGTTATACTTTGTATAATTTCTTCAGTAGAATATGTAGATAAAATAACTTGTGCAGTACTTGGCCCTACTCCTGAAACAGAAATTAAATTTCTAAACAAATGTCGTTCACTTTCTTCAAAAAAACCAAACAAAGTGTGAGAATCTTCCTTTATAGAAAGATGAGTATATAGCTTACAAAGCTCTCCATCAAGTGCTGAATAAGTTTGCAATGATATCTTAATTTGATACCCTACCCCATTAACATCAACAACTATATATGTTGGTGTCTTTTCAACTAATTTTCCATGTATATGTGTAATCACTTTACAATTTTTAAGTTATACAATAAGCAAATTTAAGCATTTGAAAATATGTAACATTTTAAAAAAGAAAAGCCCTACAAAAAATCTTGCAAGGCTCTGACAGGCATCAGGCAAATTTATTACTTAACAACTAATTTTTTAATTGAAATTAATTTGTCGTTATGAATAAAGGAACCAAAATATATACCTTTACTTAGTTCACCAACATATAAATTTTCTTTACCTGAATTGCTTAAATCAAGATCCTTTACTTTATTTCCCAAAACATCTACTAACTCAAAAATATAATTCTTCTTTGGAGTATAATTAATCACCGTATAGTCACTAGCTGGATTTGGAAAAAAACTCATTGAGGATTTCCTAATAATATCTGTAGAAGCAAGAACTCCTGTAATATTATATGTAATAATGACACAAGTTTCATCTATGGAATTATTAACATCATAAAAACAATATTGAACGTCATACACCCCATTAATTCCTTCAGCATCATAATAACCAGTAAATGCATCAGAATCTCCATTTGAATATGAGATTTCCTGACCTGGATTTAAAACCGCAATATTACTAGGCCCTGTTTGACTTGCTCCATAACAGTATCCTGCAAAACAATAACTAGGCCCTCCCCATGAAGGAAGTTCAGGTGGTAATGTACTTATAATTGTTTTCTGACACTGTACATCTATAGGATTGTTGGAATTATTCTTAACATTTAAATAGTGCTCTATTGTATGACCTGCTACATTTACATCTCCAAAACATTCAACAGGACCAGTTACAACTAAGCTTTGAGCTGCTAAAAAGAGAGTAGAATAAAAGAATAAGAAAGTAAGAAGTATGTTTTTTTTCATAATTTTATTTTTTACAAATATAAATATTTTTAACTTATTCAATTCGATAACATTAAGATAATAATATAAATAAATATTGTCTAAAGTAAGTGGAATGATTATATTTGTAAACTATTATTTATATACTTAAAATCATGAAAAAAATAATCACAATTATCATAGCGCTTTCAACATTTTCATTAAAGGCGCAAATATTCTCGGAAGATTTCAACTCCGGTATTCCATCAACATTTTCATTAACTGATGTAGATGGAGCCACTTCAGCAAGTACAGTTATAGCGGGTACAAGTTCCTTCTCTGCAGTTACAATAGCTAATGAAGCATGTGCTGGAAGTGTGTCTTGGCTTAATCCATTAGGACAAACTGATGATTGGATGGTAACTCCTGCTATTACCTTGCCCAATACTACTAATCCAATTGGACTACAGTTTGATGCAATTTGTTATGAAGCAGCATACCCTGATGGAGTTGAAATTTTTGTATCAAGTACAGGAACAACTCCTGCAGACTTTACCGGAATGCCTTTATATAGTACCACCCCTACTACTCCGGGTCCTATTACTACTCCTATTGCTGGTAATGGAGAAAATGACACTTGGACAACTCGATATGTTTCTCTAGATAATTATGTAAATACAACAATATATATTGCTTTTAGAAATAATTCAAATGATATGCATGTACTTGGAATTGATAATATTATTGTTGATGAGGTTCAAAGTAATAATGCAAAACTTGAATCATTAAATATTACTCCATACTCAGCTGCTCCTGCAAGTATTAATATTCAAGGAACTGTAAAAAATGTTGGTGGAAACACAATTACAGCATTGGATATCACATGGAGCGATGGTATAAATTCATATACAGACAATCTAACTGGGCTAAATATATTACCATCTAGCACGTATAACTTTACGCATGCAGATCAACTTTCAATTCCTGCTGCGGGTAATGTTAACATTGTTGTTACAATTGATATGGTTAATAGTAATATTGACCCAGATATGAGTAATAATACATTAAGTTCGAATGCCACAGTCCTTTCATCTATTCCTGAGAAGTATACGGTTGGGGAAGAGAAAACTGGTTCATGGTGTGGGTGGTGCCCAAGAGGAGCTGT
>CEVN01012807.1_pt1 | contig 54001 bp, 43 predicted proteins | sample 427041 | NCBI WGS metagenome assembly CEVN01 (sample SAMEA2623463, study PRJEB7988) | marine metagenome | biome: marine biome (ENVO:00000447); feature: surface water layer (ENVO:00002042); material: "saline water (ENVO:00002010), including plankton (ENVO:xxxxxxxx)" | depth 5 m
AAGAAATAAATCCTTAAAAAAGTTCGAAATTAGGACCGAGAGCCCCATGATTATCGCCTCTGTTTTACCATTAGGCACTTTTTATGTTGATTGGAAATATTTTAAATAATTTCTAGACTAAAAGTTTAGCCGCTTCTAACAATTCCTTATACCAATCTTCACCATATTTTCGAATAAGAGCTTCTTTTAAAAACAGATAAATAGGTATTTCTAATTTTTGTCCATGTTTACATGCTGATTTGCAAACTGCTATTTTTTCATAGTTAACTGCATCAAAATAAGAATATGATTTTATTCGAATGGGAAATAAATGACAAGAAATTGGTTTTTTGAAATCTATTTTTCCATCTAGATACGCTTTTTCAATAGAGCATTTTGTAATTCCTTTCTCAAAAACGGCAAAAGCACATTCTCTATTATTGACAAGCGGGGTTGTTAAATCGCCATCATCATCGTATAAAGCAAGCCCATTCTTATCGATCTCGATAACTCCTTTTTTTCTCATGTAAGGTTTTATCTTCTCATAACTATCTTCAAGTCTGCTTTTTTCTTCTTCTAGTAATGGGGCCCCTGAGTCTCCCTCAACACAACAGGCTCCTTTGCATGCATTTAAATCACACACGAAATGTTTTTGAAAAATATCTAAAGAGATTATTTTGTCCTGTACTTGAATCATTTTACAAATGTACGTTTTTGAAAACATAATTTATATTTTTGTAGCATGACTAAATATGAAAACATATTCAAAAAAGTGATTTCACACTGTAAAGAGTATGGTTATGTTTTTCAATCATCTGAAATTTATGACGGACTAGCTGCAACTTATGATTATGGTCCTAATGGAGTAGAATTAAAAAACAACATTAAAAACTATTGGTGGAAGTCAATGGTGTACATGCACGAAAACATTGTTGGATTAGATTCTGCAATATTGATGCATCCTACTACTTGGAAGGCTTCAGGACACATTGACGCGTTTAATGATCCTTTAATTGACAACCTTAACTCAAAAAAAAGATACCGAGCTGACGTGCTAATTGAAAATCACGTTGATAAAATTGAAGCTAAAATAGAAAAAGATTGTATAAAAGCCGCTAAACGTATTGGAGCTAATTTCAACCGAGATCAATTTATCGCTAATAATAGTAGAATTTTAGATCGAAAAAAAGAAGTTGAACAAATAAAATCTAAACTGAGCAACGCTCTAATCAAAGGGAGGTTAGCTGAGCTTAAAGATTTAATAATTTCGCTAGAAATCAAGTGCCCTGTTTCTGGCACAAGTAATTGGACAGATGTCCGTCAGTTTAACCTTATGTTTAAAACACAAATGGGGGCGGCAGCGGATGGAGCATCTGATTTATATTTAAGGCCAGAAACTGCTCAAGGAATTTTTGTAAACTTCCTTAATGTCCAAAAAACTAATCGAATGAAAATTCCTTTTGGAATTGCTCAAATTGGGAAGGCTTTTCGTAATGAAATTATTGCACGTCAGTTTATTTTTAGAATGCGTGAGTTTGAACAAATGGAAATGCAGTTTTTTGTTCGTCCAGGAGAAGAACTAAAATGGTATAATTACTGGAAAAAATTAAGAATAAAATGGCACAATTCGTTAGGAATTGCAGAAGAAAACTACCGTTTCCATGACCACGAAAACTTAGCGCATTATGCTAATGCCGCTACTGATATTGAATTTAAATTTCCATTTGGTTTTAAAGAGCTTGAAGGGATTCACTCTCGTACAGATTTCGACCTAAAAGCACATCAAAAGTATTGTGGAAAAAAAATACAATACTTTGACGCAGAAATTGAAAAAAGCTACGTGCCTTATGTAATAGAAACGTCAATTGGTTTAGACAGAATGTTTCTTGCAATTTTAAGTAATTCCTTTTGCGAAGAAAAATTAAAAAATGGAGATGCAAGAATTGTTCTTAAAATTCCTGCTGTATTAGCGCCATTAAAAGCTGCGATACTCCCATTAACTAAAAAAGACGGGTTGCCCAGAAAAGCAAGAGAAATAATGAAGCTGCTTCAGCCATATTTCAGATGTCAATATGAAGAAAAAGATTCTATTGGCAAAAGATATCGTAGACACGATGCAATTGGCACACCATATTGCATTACTGTGGATGATCAAACTTTAGAAAAAAACACGGTTACTATACGAGATAGAGACAATATGAAACAGGAAAGAGTTTCAATTGACAAACTACATACAATTATTTCTGAGAAAGTAAGTGTGGAAAAATATTTAATTTAATTTTCTCCTCGAATTGTTACAGAAATTTTATTGAAATTAGCATTAATTGGAGTTCCGTTTTTTTCTATCTCAACTTTTACTTTTTTCACTTTTTCTATACATAAAATGGCGTCTACGATTCTTTTTGCAGGCGTCTCAATCATATCTGCTCTAATTGCCATTTCATTTTTTACAATTGATATAATTTTCACATAATCCACCGTGTCATTCAAATTATCTGTTTTTTCAACAACGGTAGTATCTGCCTCTACCCAAACATTTACAGAAAAATGACCTCCTAAAATAGCTTCTTCAGGCAAATGCCCATGATATGCAAAAACTTTAACCCCCTCTACTGTGATTAATCCCATTATTTTATCGTGTTAAGTGCTTTTTCCATTCTTAAAACAACTTCTTGTTGACCAAGAAGTGATGCTATTTCAAATATTGAAGGGCCAATTACAACACCTGTTAAGCAAACTCTAAAAACTGGTAATAATTTACCCATTAGTAATTGTTTCTCTTCTATATATTTTTTAAATTCTTCTTCTATTCTTTTTGAAGAAAAATCAGACATCCTAGATAGGTTCGCTTTTAGTTCTTTAATATCTCTTGAAGTGTTTTTATCCCATTTTTTGCGAATTGTTTTTTCATCATAATTAGTTGGGGCAGAAAAAAAGTATTTTCCTTCTTCCCATATATCTCTAACAAAGGTTGCTCTTTCTTTTAAGAGCTCACAAACAACTTCTACAAAATTATCTTCAGCTGAAATAAAATTAGCTTTAAGAATTTCTTGCAGTTCTTTAGCTAAGTCCTCTTTAGATTTTAATCTTAAATATTGCTGATTAAACCATTTTGTTTTATCAAAATCAAACTTTGCACCTGCTTTACCCACTCTCTCTAAAGTAAAACTATTTATCAATTCATTCATAGAAAAAATTTCTTGATGTGTTCCGGGGTTCCAACCTAAAAAAGCTAACATATTAATAAATGCAGCAGACATATATCCACTTTCTCTGTAGCCCTGACTCACATCTCCTGTTGCTGGGTTTTCCCACGAAGTTGGAAAAACAGGAAATCCTAATCTGTCCCCGTCTCTTTTGCTTAGTTTACCATTACCATCCGGCTTTAAAATCAATGGTAGGTGTGCAAATTCCGGCATTTTTTCTTGCCATCCTAAATATTTATACAATAAAACATGCGTAGGTGCAGATGGCAGCCACTCTTCTCCTCTAATAACATGAGTAATCCTCATTAAATAATCATCTACCACATTTGCCAAATGATATGTCGGCATTCCATCAGATTTAAAAAGAACTTTATCGTCCATATTATTGCTATTTACTACTACCCAGCCCCTAATAATATCATTTAATTTTATTTCTTCATTTCTAGGGGTTTTAATTCGAATAACATAAGGAGCTCCTGATTTTATCCTTCTTTTTACTTCATCTTCGGACAAAGACAATGAGTTTTTCATTGTGCTACGCGTAACATTATTGTATTGTGGCGACGAAACACCTGCTTTTTGCATTCTTTCTCTCATAACAGAAAGCTCTTCTTTAGTATCAAAAGCATAATAAGCATACCCGTCTTTTACTAACCGTTCTGCATAAGGCTGATAAATCAATCTCCTTTCTGATTGTTTATACGGACCGAAATCTCCTCCATCAACAACAGATTCATCAAAATTTATACCACACCAGTTTAAAGAATTAATGATATATTTTTCTGCTCCATTAACAAGTCTGGTTTGATCAGTGTCTTCAATACGTAGAACAAGCTTTCCTCCTTTTTTTTTTGCAAAAAGATAATTATATAGTGCTGTTCTGACTCCGCCAATATGCAATGGTCCTGTCGGACTTGGCGCAAATCTCACCCTTACTTTTGACATCTCTGTTTATGTGTTTTTAAACCGCTAAGATACGCTTTCTAAGGGAACTCTTTTTTAAAGCTCATTAAAATTGTACTTTTGCAATAATGAATAATAATAATACACATGACCTCTTCAATAAGCTAGATAAGTTTATTAAAAAATATTATCAAAATCAATTGATTAAAGGAGGTATTTATGTGCTTTCTACACTAATAATTTTCTTTATATTTTTTGCTATTGTTGAGTATTTCTTTTTGTTTGATGTTCTAGGTCGCACATTTTTATTCTGGTCATATATCTTACTCAATCTTATAATTTTTGTAAAACTATTTATAATTCCATTATTACGTTTATTGAATTTTGGAAAAACCCTTAACTATAAAGAGGCCAGCAAGATTATTGGTAAGCATTTTTCTGAAATCAATGACAAATTAATCAATACATTAGAGCTCAGTGAGTTGTCCAAGGAACAAAATGCACTAGTTGAAGCAAGTATTCATCAAAAAACTAAAGAGCTAACTCCTATTTCATTTAAAAAAGCCATAGATTTTTCATTAAATAAGAAGCGTCTAAAATGGATATTAATGCCTGTTTTTATTATAATTCTTTTTTTCATTTCTGGTAAAGATTATGTTCTAACAAAAAGTTCAGCTAGAATTATACAGCATAATACATTTTTTGAACCAGAAGCTCCTTTTAAATATGTATTATTAAATTCAGAAATGGCATGCAAACAGTATGATGATTTTTTACTAAAGGTTGCCGTTACAGGAAATGAAATCCCTAAAGAAATATTTATCCACTGGGGAAAAAACACCTTTAAAATGAAAAATCTTAAAAAAAATGAATTTGAGCATCAATTTTTTCGAGTTCATTCTGATATAAATTTTCATTTTTCTGCTGGAGGCTATGAAAGTAAAAATTATCTAATAAAATCATTACTACAACCAAAAGTTGTAAGTATTGAAATAGATGTTATTCCGCCAAAATATACTAATAAAGAAAGAGAAACGATTAACAACACTGGCGACATCATTGTTAGGGAAGGCAGTGTTATAAAATGGAGTATTAAATTAGAAAACAGTAATAATTGTTCATTCATGTTTGAAAATAAACAGATTAAAAGCACTACGCAAAAAAAGCTTAATGTGCAACAACAAGTTTTTAAAAAAACAAACTATTCTATTATAAGCTCAAATGACAATAATTTAAGTGATTCTATTTCGTATTCTATTTCTGTAATAAAAGACGAATTTCCTAAGATAAATTTAAGCCAATCTTATGACTCTTTAAATAACCAGTATTTATTTAGCGGAGTAATTGAAGATGACTATCTTGTTAGTAAATTAGAATTTATTTGTTCATATTCTAACAATGACAGCGCTATAATTTTAACAGAAGAAATTTCTATTAAACAAAAAAACATAGAACAATTCTTTCATTCAGCAAATTTTGAAGAGTTAAATGTTGATCCTGGTTCTGAAGTGAACTATTATTTTAAAGTTTGGGACAACGACGGAATAAATGGCCAAAAGTTTACAAACAGTAAAAGTTTTTTTTATACCGAACCAAGTCTAGAGAAATTAATAGAAAAAAAAGATCTTCAAAATTTAAAAACCAAAAGCGGTCTTAAGCAATCTATAATGCTAGCAGAAGAAATTCAAAAAGAAATAAAAATTCTAAATAAAAAAATTTTAGAAAACAAAAATATAGGTTGGGAAGAGAAAAAAAAGGCTAAGGATATACTAAAAAAACAAAAAGAATTAGAAAGAAATATTGCACATACTCAAAAAAACAATTCTAAAAATTTAAAACTTCAAGAAAAAATAAACCCTTCTGTTCTTCAAAAGCAAAAACAATTAGAAGAGCTAATGAACAAGGTTTTAAATGAAGAAATAAAAAAAATTTTAGAAGAGATAGAGAAGATGATGGATAAAGCAGAAAAAGAAAAATTAAAAGATTTGTTAGAAAAGCTTGACAAAGAAAACTCCGGTCTAGAAAAAGAATTAGATAGGGAGTTAGAGCTTTTTAAACAAATAGAATTTGAACAAAAAGTAGAAGAAACAATAGAAAAAATTGATAACCTAACACAAGAACAAAAAAAACTAAAAAAGAAAACTAAAGAAAATACTAATAACAAGAATAATCTTACACAAGAACAAGATGCTCTTAGCAAAAAGATGAATGAGATTAAAAAAGATCTTGAAAACCTAAGACAAAAAAACATGCAATTAAAAAATAAAAATGAACTCCCTAAAACACAACAGATAGAAGAGGATATTAAACAAAAAATGAAAAAAAGTCAAGACGCCCTACAAAAAGGGATGCAAAAACAGTCTATAAAATCACAACAACAGTCAATTGAAAGTTTAAAAAAACTAAAAGAAAAACTGCAAAGCATGCAACAGGAATCAGCTAACGAAAAGCCTGTTGAAGACATGGAAAGCTTACGTAAAATTCTTGAAAATTTAGTTAAACTGTCTTTTGACCAAGAGGATTTAATTACTAAAGTGAAAAACACACCTAAAAACAGCTCAGAGTTTATTACAATCGTAAGAAAACAAAACAAACTTGCAGACGACAGCAAAATAATTGAAGACTCCTTATTTGCGCTAAGTAAAAGGGTCATTCAAATAGAAGCAACTATAAATCAAGAAATTACATCTATCAAATCTAATATGAAAAAAGCAACAAAAGAATTAGAGGCTAGAGCAGCTGAAAGAGCAACTGAAAGACAACAGTTGGTTATGACTGCTACAAACAACCTTGCGCTTCTCTTGTCTGAAATTCTTGAACAAATGCAAAAACAGCTAGACATGCCATCTTCGCAATGTAATAAACCCCGCAATTGTAATAAGCCTAACCCCAACTGTAAAAAGCCTTCTATGTCTGAAATAAGAAAGGCTCAGAAAAAACTAAACGGAAAAATGAAAAATGGCAATAAAAAAGAAAAAGGAGAAAACAAAGGGCAAAAAATGGGAGAAAAACAATCTAAAGAATTGATCAATTTAGCAAAACAACAAGAAGAAATACGAAAACAATTATTAGAGCTAAGAGATGAAATCGGAAAAAATGGGGAAAAGGGAAAAATTGATAAAATTCTTGATAACATGAAAGAAAATGAAAGAGATATTATTAATAATCGTATTACTCAAGAAACAATAAACAGACAAAAAGAAATTTTAACTCGGCTCCTTAAAGCAGAAAACTCAGACAGAGAGCAAGAAAAAGACAATAAAAGAGAGTCTATAGAGTGGAGGATGAATTCAAATGATGTAAGCCAAGAGTATTTAAACTATAAACAAAAAAAAGCAGCACAAGAAGAGCTCTTAAAAACAACACCTTTACAACTTACGCCGTTTTATAAAAAGAAAGTTGCAAGCTATTTTAAAAACATAATAAATGATTGATTTTCAGTTTGTTAACCAAAAAAAAATTAGTCTTAAAGGTTCTGAAGCCTGGATAGAAAAAATCATTACATATGAAAGTAAAAAACTTGGCGAAATCACATTTATTTTCTGTAATGACGACTATTTATTAGAAAAAAACATCAAATTTCTTAATCATGATTCACTTACAGATGTAATCACTTTTGATTATTGTGAAAACAACAATATAAATGGAGATGTTTTTATTAGTATTGACCGTGTTAAAGAAAATGCAAATGAATTTAAAGAAACATTTTTAAATGAATTACACAGAGTAATGGCTCACGGTTTATTACATTTGCTTGGATATCAGGATAAAAATCAAAAAGAAGCTGATATAATGAGGTCTAAAGAAAATTTTTATTTATCGATTAAATGATTTTGGAAAACAAATATGATGTGATTGTTGTTGGAGGGGGGCATGCTGGGTGTGAAGCAGCTCATGCTGCTGCAACACTAGGATCAAAAGTTTTGCTTGTTACACAAAACCTTGAAACTATTGCTAGAATGTCCTGTAATCCAGCAATGGGGGGAGTAGCAAAAGGCCAAATTATTAGAGAAATCGATGCTCTTGGAGGGATGTCAGGAATTATAACTGACGCCTCTTCTATTCAATTCAGAATGCTAAATAAAAGCAAGGGGCCTGCTATGTGGAGTCCAAGAGCGCAATGTGACAGAAAGTTGTTTGAAAAAGAATGGCGGTTAAGTTTAGAGTCAAATAAGAACATAGATTTTTGGCAAGATACAGTTGAAAATATTACAATTGAAAATTCCACTGTTACTGGTTTAATCACTAAAATGGGTATATCCATTAAAGGGAAAAGTGTTGTACTCTGTAATGGAACATTTCTTAATGGCATTATTCATCTTGGAAAGAAAAACTACAAAGGAGGGAGAGCGGCAGAACCTTCTGCAGAAGGGATAACAAAACAGCTTATTAATCTTGGATTTAAACGCGGAAGAATGAAGACAGGAACCCCTCCAAGACTTGACGGAAGAACTATTAATTATTCCAAAACTGAAGAGCAACATGGAGACAAAAATCCATTAAATTTTTCCTTTATGACCAAGTCTAAAATTAAGAAACAATACTCGTGCCATATAGCATACACATCTAAAAAAGTTCACGACATTCTAAAAGAAGGATTTAACAATTCCCCTATGTTTACAGGTAGAATAAAGGGCAAAGGACCTAGATACTGTCCTTCTATTGAAGACAAAATTGAAAGATTTTCAGAAAAAGAAAGGCATCAACTTTTTATTGAACCAGAGGGAAAAGAAACAATTGAAATATACCTCAATGGTTTTTCAACCTCCTTACCTGAAGATATACAACTTAAAGCATTAAGAGAAATTAAAGGTCTTGAAAAAGTTAAAATGTTTAGAGCCGGATATGCAATAGAATACGACTATTTCCCACCAACACAATTAAAACACACTTTAGAAACAAAACTAATAAAAAATCTTTTTTTTACTGGGCAAATTAATGGGACTACCGGCTACGAAGAAGCCGCTGCTCAAGGCTTAATTGGAGGCATAAATGCTCACAATGCCACATCTAATAAAAAAGAATTTAAACTTAGCAGGTCTGAAGCATATATAGGGGTATTGATTGATGATTTAATTACAAAAGGGACCGAAGAGCCCTACCGAATGTTTACTTCTAGAGCAGAGTTTCGGTTATTGTTAAGACAAGACAACGCAGATATAAGGTTAACAAAAAAAGGTCATGAAATTGGCCTTGCATCTGATGAGAGGCTTGAAAAGGTAAATGTAAAACAGGCTGAAACAAAAAAAATAATTGCGTTTTTGGAAAAGGAAAGCACAGATTTGAAAAGTATCAATCAAATCTTGATAAATAAAAATTCTTCTCCATTAAAACAAAAGGTAAAGCTTAAAACTGTACTTTCTAGGCCACACATTACAATTTATGACCTTTTTAAAGACCCTAATATTGAAAAAAAATTAAACAGCTTTTCATCAGAAGCAATTGAACAAGCAGAAATAGAAATTAAATATGGTGGCTATTTAAACAAAGAAAAAAAGACAGCAAATAAACTAGCCCGTTTAGAAAACATTAAAATACCGCTAGATTTTGAATATGAAAAACTTCACTCAATGTCAACAGAGGGAAAAGAAAAACTGAAATCAATCCAACCTAACACTATTGGGCAAGCAACACGTATTAGTGGCGTATCCCCATCAGATATTAATGTTTTATTAATCTACCTAGGCAGATGATGAAAGTAAAAAAATGCCCTATATGCAACGGTGTGCGTTTTGCACATAAAATGCTGTGCAAAGACCATACAACTTCAAAAGAAAACTTTAATATTGTTTCATGTGAAACATGCGGGCTTACTCTTACAAATCCAAGACCAAATAGCAAAGACCTGCCAAGATACTATATGTCAGATAAATACATATCACACACCAACAATTCTCAAGGAATGTTTAACTGGCTGTATCAAAAAATTAGAGTTATTGCGGTAAGAAAAAAAATCAAGCTACTTAAAAGCTTTAAGAGCAAAGGATACCACTTAGACGTTGGGTGTGGCACTGGCGAATTCTTAAATGCATGTAAAAAAAATGGTTTTAAAACAAAAGGGATAGAACCTTCAGAAATTGCAAGAAAAAAAGCAATAAAAAACTATGCTCTTGATGTAAGCAGTGAGACAGAGCTGTCAAAATATAAAAACCATGAGTTCGACTCAATCAGTATGTGGCACGTACTAGAGCATATTGAAGATATAACAAAAACCGTTCAAGAAATTGATAGAATTCTTAAAAACGACGGAAAGCTTTTTATTGCTGTACCTAACCATAAGAGCTGGGACGCAAAACACTACAAAGAATTTTGGGCGGCTTGGGATGTACCAATTCACCTATGGCATTTTTCCAAATCTTCAATTCAAAATCTTTTTGAAAACTCTAACATTAAACTTATTAAAACCAAGCCAATGATATTTGACTCGTTTTATGTTTCACTAATAAGCGAAGAGTTTAAATTTGGGAAAAAGAATTATATTAAAAGTTTTTTTATTGGGCTTATTTCTAACTTGCATGGATTTTTTACAAAAAAAGGATACTCAAGCACAATATACATCTTCGAAAAAGGTGTTTAAATTCGATTTAAGCGATTTCGAGGCGCACGTAAGGGGCAAAGACCTTTTTGCTAAAAAAATGCAAACACACAAAAAACCTAACGCCCTGGTTCTCAGTGCTTTATACAATTGCAAAAGAAACAGTTAAATTTATTATTTTTGAATAATGAAAAAATGGCTATTAATATTATTAATATTCTTTGCAAAAACTGGAACATGTCAGTGCCTAAATACAGACAGTATATGGACAAACAATATTACACATGTTAATGCACAGGCTAACTGGATTCCTGCACCAATATCAGATCATTATATAATCCATTATAGAGAGATCGGCGCAATAAACTGGAACAACCTGGCAAATATTGGGGGGGGGGATACGACTCGAAATATTCCTAATTTAACCCCGTCTTCTTCATATGAATGGCAGATAAAAACATTCTGTGACTCATCTAATCAACCGAATTCGGGATGGTCATATTCAGACACATTCACAACCATACCCTTTACCGCAGCTCCTTTCAACCCAATAGTTAGCAAGTCCCTTGGGACATATGAATGTAATGTGCCAACAGGGCTTAACTTAGAGATAAAACAAGTTACAAATGAACCTGATATTGAAACAAGCACAATCACCTCAAATAGTGGCTATTTTAATTTAGGCTTAATAAGCAATGGAGACTCTGTTGGATTTGCAAAACTAACCACTTTGAATCAAAATATAAATTCTGTCCTAAGAGCTGGAATTATTACCGGACAAAACTACGCAATAATCAACTCTTATGACAGCCTGGGCGCATTAATCGGATTTTTTTCTATCGAAAACACAAACAATGGAATAAAAATTAGTTCAACCTCTCTAAATGACGGAAACAACTACACGAGCGGGTATGTTAGCGAAATTTATCTCGCCAACTTATTTATAACACCAGAATATCCCGGTGACCTAGTATTTGAAAACTACATCACTTCAGAACTAAATGATGTTAAGATCACAACTGACACATTTCAAATATGGTGCAATACAACAAACATTATAGAATCAAATGAAGAAAATGAGGTTGTTTATATTTATGATCTATTAGGCAGAAAGATCAATAATAAAAGTGGGGCGATTAAAATTATTAAGTTTTCAGATGGTTCGACAGAAAAAAGAACAATTATAAAAAAATAGTGACCTAGGAGGGACTCGAACCCCCAACCGTCAGAGCCGAAATCTGATATTCTATCCAATTGAACTACTAGGCCTTGTGCAAAAATAATATATCTTTTAACTCCACAATTTCTAAAATTTAAATATGCTATATAATAGTAATGTGGTATTATTGCTTTAATTATGAAAAAATTATTACTTTTTATTCTGCCCGTGTTTATTCAAGCACAAGATGTAGCTATCGGAAGTTGGAAAGATTATTTGTCATATAATTCAGCCTTGTTCACTGCAGAAGCAAAGGATAAGATATATTGTGTGGCTAGTGGCGGGTTGTTTTATATAGACAAAAAAGATAAAAGCATAAATAGAGTGTCAAAGATAAATGGTCTTTCTGATTGTGACGTTCAGCTAGTTGATTACTCCGATGAATTTGAGATCACAATTATCACATACGCAAACTGTAATGTCGATCTATTAAAAAACGATAACGTTGTAAACATATCCGACTTAAAGAGAAAAGAGTTTGCTGGAAAAAAAACAATAAATAATATTACAATTAATGGAAGCACAGCATATCTGTCAACATCTATTGGATTAATCCTTGTTGATTTGATAAATGAAGAGATAAAAGACACCTATAATATATCAGAAGATGTCGAAAACAATGAAATAAACGACTGCGCATTTCTTGGCGACTCAATTATTGTTGCCACATCAAATGGAATGTATTCTGCATACAAAAACAACCCCTTCTTAGCAAATTATACTAATTGGAAACTATATAGTATTGGCTCTTTTGATAATGTAAAAAGCTCTGGAGACAAGCTTTTCATTGACTCGTCATTTGCTATAACAAGCATATCATACAATAACGGTTCTTATGTTAAAACCTTCACCGACTCAATAATTGTAAATAATACAATTTCTATAACTGACCCGAAGCTTGAAAACGTTAAACATGCAATGGTTGATGATGAAGGCGCTATATGGGTGTCCGATTCGGTTAACGGATTATTGAAGTTTAACGACTTTAACTATCAAGAAACCTTTAAGCCAGATGGCCCAAAATCAAATTCAGTTTTCAGCCTTGAATTTATAAACGACAGGCTATATAGTTGCCATGGTGGATATGTTAACTTTGGACATCAATGGATAAAAGATGGGGTTTCAGTTAAAAACAATTTTGATAGTTGGAGGAATTACAACTACTATGATTTAGGAAATGCTAGAGATATTGTAGCCGCCACGTCGTATGGTGAAAAAACATACTTTGCATCATATTATAATGGGGTGCCTGAACTAGAAAACGAAGAGTTTAGCGTGAGACACAAGCCTATAAATACTAACTATGCTCTTGACACGATTAATGACTGGGCTAATGACAAAAGAACTAAAATTTCTGACTTGCAAATAGACAAGGATGGAAACCTATGGGGTTTAAATGCAAATGTGAAAAACCCATTGTTTGTTAAAAAATTAAATGGAGACTGGCATTCTTTTTCTATGAATCAACCATTAAACGGTCTTGTCTTTGGAGACCTACTGATTGATAATTACAATCAAAAATGGGGGATTTTAGGTCGAGGTAATGGAATTTTTATTTACAACGACAACAACACTATTTCAGATTTAAATGACGACCAATATACATTTCTTAATTTAAATATAGGAAGCGGCAACCTTCCTTCAATGTATGTCTATTGCTTTGCAAATGATCTTGATGGTGAAGTATGGGTAGGGACAGAAAAAGGAGTTGCTGTTTTTTACGAGCCAAGCGCCATCTTTTCTGGATATAATTTTGACGCACAACAAATATTAATAACTGACGGTGATTATGGACAATACCTTTTAAGTGAAGAAAAAATTAATTGTATCACTGTTGATGGTGCCAACAGAAAGTGGATTGGCACCGAGAATTCAGGACTGTTCTTGTTCTCTGAAGATGGTCAAGAAGAACTTATTCATTTTACAAAAAACAACAGCCCACTACTTTCAAACAATATTGTTGATGTGACAATTAACCATAAAAACGGAGAGGTTTTTATTGGAACAGACAAAGGTTTAATGTCATACAGATCAGATGCGACAGAAGGTATAAGCAAACAAAGCAAAACACATATATTTCCAAATCCCGTAAAGGAGAATTATACAGGCCCTATAGCTATTAGCAAGCTTTATGCTAATGCAAACGTTAAAATAACTGATGTTTCAGGAAATCTAGTTTTTGAAACAACCGCTAATGGGGGGCAGGCCATTTGGAATGGAAAAAACAAAAACGGGGAAAGGCCCTCGACAGGTGTTTACCTTGTGTTTAGCACGGATATTTACGGCGCAGAAAAAATAGTTGGTAAAATTCTATTTATCTATTAAATGAAATACAAAAGCGCTGCAATATCACTTACATACATAAAGAATGGAGAAAGCTCAATTATAAGCAAAATCCTTACTAAAGAAATGGGGTTGCAAACATTTTTTGTTAAAGGTGTTCGATCCAAAAAATCAAAAAAAAAACTAAGTCTTTTTGAACCTCTAAAACTATTACACATTGATGCAAGTTTTGACAAAAAAAAACCCTTTCAATATTTATCTGACATTAATCTTGCATCTAACTTTAATAATCAAAGCAACAAAATGTATAACCATTTCGTTTCATTTTTTATTGCAGAGGTGACATCAAAAGTGACACAAGAAAACGAGCAGAACAAAATGCTTTTTAATTTTGTTTGGGAGACTACCAATAAACTCTACCGCTCTAAAGAAAAGGATCCAAATTTTCCACTTATATATTTGATTGAATTAACCAAATATCTTGGTTTCTACCCTTCCAATACAAAACTGAAAAACTCATTTTTTGAATTAGAAGAAGGTTGCTTCGCTGAAAAAAGAGCTCCAGCAAAAACATATCTTAACAAACAACAATCTATGTATTTAAAATCTTTACTGAAAAATGATGATGTCTTAATACCCAAAAAAGAAAAATCTCAACTTTTGAAAGAGCTAATGCTATACTACAAATTACACCATTATAATCTAGATCGCGTCACCTCTCACATAATAATCGAGGAGTTAAAATAATGAAAAAAATATTTCTAGTATTTATTTTGATCTACACTAAACTGATTTTTGGGCAAAAAATTATAATTAGAGACAGTGTCTCAAAGAGCCCAATTGAAAACGTTAGCCTAAGTTTTAAACAATTAGGGGTTACTAGTGATAAAAATGGGGTTGTAGATATAACGATGTTTGAAAATGATGATACTATAGATATTTCACATATTTCATACAAAACAAAAAGCATATTAAAAAAAGAGATTAAAAACATTATATACCTGTCAAAAAAAACCTTTATTCTTCCCGTTATAGTGCTAAATGAAATAAATAAGATTTCGATTTCTGATAAATATCCATTATTCACAATAAGACCTAGTGAATTTGTTTCTCGAATCGAGTCATCAACAGCAAATTTACTTTCCAGCCAATCATCAATAGTTGTTCAAGAAAGTCAGTCTGGAGGAGGAAGCCCAAACTATAGAGGAATGGAGGCAAATCGCTTGCTCTTGGTTATAGACGAAGTCCCTCTTAACAATGCAATTTACAGAAGTGGTCATTTACAAAATTCAGCATCAATCAACCCCTTTTTTGTTGAGTCTATTAGCTTGGTTACCGGTCCAGGATCAACCGCTTATGGTGACGGAGCTATGGGAGGAGCGTTAGTTTTTAACACCTTAAACCCTTTAAACAAAACCGCCTTTTGCTTACATCAGCAATTTGAAAGTAGTAGTAATACTATAGTTACTAATTTTAAAGCTAATTATTTTTTCAATAAAACATCTCATATAAGTGCTTTTTCGTTCAAATCTTCTGGAAATCTACGAATGGGAGAAAATAGATATCACGGATATCGTAACTGGGGCAATGAAAGAGTTTCAAGAGAACAAAACGAACAGCTATACACTAATTACGCACAAGCTGATTTTATGCATAAAAGCAAATACCAGATAAACAACAAAAACTCTATTCTTTTTAATACTCAATACTCAACATCCACAAAGATATATCGTTTTGACAAAATGAATGATATGACCGGTGATTTGCCTAAGTTCGAAAATTGGTATTATGGGCCTCAAATTAGATTTTTACAAAACATAAACTACAACTGCCGAAATAAAACTTATCTATATGATAATATTAGAGGATTAATCGCTTTTCAAAATATAAAAGAATCGCGCCACACACAAAAATCTAGCGAATCTCTTTTAAACAACAGAAATGAAAACGTGAAAATTTATGATTATAATATCGATTTTAACAAAAGAATAAAAAAAATACAATTAGCTTATGGATTAGGCAGAAGAAGCCAAAAAATTATATCAAGTGCAAGTCTAAGTGATAATAAATCCAGTTTTTACAACACAACTAGATATCCTGAAGGGGGAAGCAGTGTTCTAGATTTATTTGCCTACAGTCAGATTAATATTCCTTTTGTTAAAAAATTAAACTTAATTATAGGTGGCAGGTGGAATCATAGTAAGATAACAGCAGAATTTAATAACCCAACTTTTATTTTTGATGATTTAGCAAACACTACAACATCATTTGTTAAATCTGGTTTAATTACCTTTAAACCTAATCCTAAAACTATGATTAATGCTGCTTATTATGGCGGTTTTCGAAGCCCTAATCTTGACGATCTTGGAAAGGTCTTTTCAAAAGATGATAAAAATGTAGTTGTTCCAAATTCAAACCTAAGGCCAGAATACGCTGACAACATTGAGCTTGGATATCATTATAGTTCTTCAGTTTTGAATATTAGTCTCCAAATATTCAATATTCAAATTTCAAATGCTATTAGTAGAGAATATGGAAGTATAAATGGTGTCGATAGCATGATATATGACTCAGTTATGATGAGAGTTCAAATGAACAAAAATATTCAAAGCGCTATCATTAATGGAATAAGTTTCAAAAGCGAACTTAATGCCAACAACAATTTAAAGATTGGTATTGGCTGCAACCAAATTGTTGGCAAGACAAATGAAAACAAGCCTCTAGCTCACATTCCTCCGTTTAATGCTAAACTAACTGTTGAATACTCGATAAACAAAAACTTGTTTTTAGTCTATTCAGATTATAACGGGTGGAAATTAGCAGATAGTTACGATGAGTTGGGGGTGGACAACTTAGATGAGGCGACAATTGATGGCAACCCAAGTTGGTATACTATTAATTTGGCTTACAGCAATAATATAAGTAACGATATAAAAACAACTTTTTCAGTAAAAAACATACTAGACGCTCATTATAAAACATTTGGTTCTGGTTTAAGCGCTAGTGGTAGAAACTTTATTTTTTCACTTGAAGCATTTTTTTAAATCTAACTTGTAACAATTCTTATCTTTGCAGCATGAAAAAAAGTTATATCATAATTGCGAATATATTTGTTTCTTTATCTCTTACAGGGCAAATTTGGGAAGAAGAATTACGAAAAACAAATCATAACCCTAGCGTAAATGAAAGGTTTGAAGCCTTTGAAAACTACAGATTAACAAATCCATATATTAAAGGAAATGGGTTCAAGCCTTATGCAAGACAAATAGATTTTATTTTAGAAAGAAGTTTTGAAAACAACGTTTTTAAAAAAAATGCGCTTTATATCGAGTGGCTTAAAGAAAAAGAAAAGTATCACAGATCAAAAAAGTGTTTCGCTTCAAACTGGATTTCTAAAGGGCCCGCAAATACTCCCATTATTCTCTCTAATGGAAAGAAAAGAGGCAATGGCAGGATTAACTGTATTGCATTTGACCCATTCAACTCGAGTATCATTTGGGTTGGATCTCCTGCAGGAGGTCTTTGGAAGTCTATTGATGCTGGTGCTAACTGGTCAACAAATACTGATGATCTTCCTGTAATTGGAGTTTCTCATATTGCTATTGATCCTGTTAACAATCAAAAAATGTACATAGTAACTGGTGATGCATATGGATCAGACACTTATAGTGTTGGGGTTCTAAAATCAATTGACGGCGGAGGAACCTGGAACACAACTGGGCTAAGCTATACAGTCAATCAAGAAGAGGTTGTAAATAAAATTATCATTAACCCTAGATTTACTGATAGCCTCTATGCTGTAACAAATTTAAACATCTTAATTAGTGCAGATGCAGGAGTTTCATGGCAAACAGTTAAAGCAGGAAGGTGGCGAGATATTGAGTTTAAACCTGGCAACCCTAGTGTTCTATATGCAGCAAAACAAGAAAGTAATACTTCCGCAATCTATCGATCTAATGATGGTGGTGTAAACTGGAGTATTATAAATAGCGGAATGAGTGGAAGCAGGTCTAGGCCTTTGATCTCCGTTACTCCTAAAAATCCTGAGGTTGTATACGCTCTTTTTTCTGCACCAGACTATAGTTTTCATGCCTTGTACAAATCATCTGATGGTGGAAATAATTGGATAATGCAATCAAACAGTCCAAATATATTAGGGAGAAAAACTGATGGCACAAGTACGGGCGGTCAATCATGGTATAATCTTAGTTTAGGAGTAGGAACTGACGATGAAAATTTAGTTTATGTTGGAGGGATTAATCTTTGGAAATCTGATGATGGAGGCGTTAATTGGGACATCGATGGAAGTAGTGGATCCGGCTCTAATTACTCATATATGCATGTAGATCAACATTGCTTTGAGTTTAGCCCTCATACACATGTTGCTTACGCAGGAAATGACGGGGGGCTTTATAAATACCTGGAAAGCTTAAACTCATGGGTAGACATTTCTGATGGATTAGAAATCTCTCAATTTTATAATCTAGGATTGTCAAAATCTAACCCTAACAGGTTAGTGGCTGGCGCGCAAGACAACGGAACAGAAATGCTTACAAATACTACTTGGGATGCTATTCGTGGATCTGACGGAATGGAGTGTGCAATAGACCACTATGACGATGAGATTATTTATTCTGAATCACAATATGGTGGTTTAAAAAAATCATATGACGGGGGAAATAATTGGGACAATATTAAGCCTGTAACATATGATGGAGCGTGGAACACGCCATATAAAATGCATGATAAAAACAACAATTTAATTGTAATTGGTTATAATGAAGTATATCGATCTACTACCGCTGGAGCAAACTGGGATTCTATTTCCTATAATGAAATTAGTGGGCAAATTCGGACCATAGCGTTAGCGCCATCTAATGAAGACTATATTTATGCTGCATCATATGCAAAAATAGTTGTCACTAAAGATGCCGGCTTAAGCTGGCAGAACATAAAGCCTGGTCTATTCCCCTTTGCAAATATGACTGATATCACTGTTTCTAATAACAATCCCGATAGGGCATGGGTTACTTTCTCTGGCTATAATAAAACAGATAAAGTTTATGAAACAAATGATGCCGGAAATACCTGGTTAAATATATCTGGAAATAATCTTCCTGCACTGCCTGTAAATTGTATTGTTTACCAAGAAGGCGCTAATGATGATTTATATATAGGAACAGATGTCGGAGTATACCACAAAGACAACACCATGAGTGAATGGACGCCTTTTAATAATGGGCTGCCAAATGTGATTGTCAAAGAGTTAGAAATTCACTACAACAAAGGGACAATTAGCGCAGCTACATTTGGTCGAGGAATTTGGGAAAGCCCTCTTAATACACTGTCTTCTGTAAACACTAATAATATCAAGTCCTTTGATTTCTCAATCTATCCTAATCCTGGAAAAAATGAAATTATTATAAACTCTCACGCTAATAATATTAGTACTTCTATTTTTTCTCTAACAGGCCAAAAGATTATTGAAACTTCATTAAAAAAAATTAATACATCAGTTTTAGCAAAAGGATATTACATTGTAGAAGTAAATAACGGAGAAATTATTAAAAGAAAGAAAGTAGTTATAAAATAGCCTCAAATTCCTTTATATATTTCCGTTTAGAGTTTTGAGGCGCAAATACCATTCCTATATTAACAACTGTTTTATTATTTTTAGAATATGTTTTAATAATAAATGGCCCTCCCATAAATCCATTTTCTAATTTCCACAAACCTCTATAAGTATTATTAAAATGATAAGGGGTAATTTGTGGTTCAATTCGAGCAAAAGTGCCTTCTTTCTGGCCTATCAGATATTTTTTGAAAACACTATCTGTTCTAAGCAATATCTCCTGTTGAGTGTTTTTGGTTTTTGGTGAAAAAGAAAAAACAATTATGTTTTTTATCTCATCTGATTTAGTAGAATTATAATTAGCCCAAAACAAACTGCTATCGCTTTTTATAACTCTATATTCACTTGGGATGATGCATTGAACCCCAAAATTTTTTAATATTATTTGTTCGTTTTTTTTCTGAGACAATCCGATCAATGATCTTCTTATTGATTTCAGTTCTTTTTTAACAAAATAACTTCGCAACTTAATAAACTCTTTATGTAATTTAATTGTGTCGCTTTCCCAGTTTATTTGAGCAACAAATTGTCCTGACGACCACTTGTTGTTGTGAAAAGAATTTTGCACCCCCTCTGAAATAATTATAATATTCTTATGTGTCTTTAATATAGATTTAAATTCTTTGCTGTTTACCTGTATTGTGTTGAACAGAGGCTCCCTTTGATTAATTCCTATAATCTCTGTACTAAAAACTTTTTTTGACAAAAGTGCCACAGAGTTTGTCCAAAGTGCATCATCTATAACAAATATTAATTCTGAATTTTTTCCTGTTGAGCTGGGTAATGTTTTTGTTGTATCGATACAGCTCGTAATAGTGAGACAAAAAAATAGAAAATACTTCATTAAGTGTTTGGCAAAATGATTTTCATTCCGGGCTTAAGAACATCGCTCTCAAGCTTATTTAGTGATTTTATCTTTGTTACACTAAGCCCTTCGTGCATTCTAGCAATTCCCCAAAGCGTATCTCCAGGCTGAATTATATATTCCTTTTGAGAAGTGTAATTTTTTGCTTCGGATGTATTGTTTGTTTTAACATATACAATTAGTTTATCCCCAATGTTAAGGTCTGTGTCTACAAGATTATTCCAACGCTTTAATTCAAAAACCTTTACCCCAAACTCATTAGCAATTCTTCCTAAGTAATCGCCTTTCTTAACCTTGTAGACTATTCGTTTTTCGTTAATTAAAATTTCCTTGTTGTATACCTGATCAATAAACAAGTAGTACGCTTCCTCATTATTTAAAAAATCATTTACAGCAAATGAAGGTAAAATTACATTCGAGTTTTTTGGGAAAACTCCCCTCTTGTAAGAGGGGTTTAAATAATTAATCGTTTGTTTGCTTATACATAGCATATCAGCAATAGTGTTGATATGCGCCTGTTTTTTTATTGTAACAGTATCAGGAAACAAAATATCTAAATTGGGAGGTGTCGCTAAAATATTATGTTCTTTTGCATAATTCATACTATAGTTAACAGCTATAAAAGTAGGAACATAGTTTCTTGTTTCCTTTCTTAGATGAGGGTATAGATCCCAAAAATTGTAAGACCCGACACTGTTTATCTTTCGTTGTAAATATCCAGGTCCGCCATTGTATGCAGCTAACACTAAATTCCAATCACCAAACAAATCATAGAGCTCTAAAAAATATTCACATGCAGCATTCGTGGATTTAAACGGGTCTTGTCGATCATCAACATAAGAAGTTACTTCTAGTCCAAACTCTCTTCCTGTCAAATACATAAATTGCCACAAGCCAACTGCTCCTGAATGAGATCTTGCTCTTGGATTTAAAGCAGACTCAACTATCGCTAAATATTTAAGTTCTAAAGGTAGTTGATGTTTGTCTAATTGCTGCTCAAAAATAGGAAAATACAACTCCTTCAAACCCAGCATTCTTGAAATTAGTTTTCTGTTTATTCCTGTATAACTGTCTATAAATGGCAGGACTTTTTCATTGTAAGACAGGTCCATAGGACTGTTCAAATCTAAGGCTTCTAATCTATGTCTGTAAACGTTAAAATTGGTTTCTGCCATAATACAACTATCACTTAGCTGATCTAAGATTGGAACTAAAATGCGCTCTTCTTGTTGACTACTAAGTGTGTCTTCTGCATAAACAAATACTGACAACAAAACAATTAAACTAATAAAAACCCTTCTCATAAAACAAAATTCATAAAACAAATTATTAAAGACACAAACAAAAACATTCAATTATTAACGTCCGCTTGTTAATGAAAATAATTAGTTTTTCATGATTTAAGATTTTGTATCTTTGCATTTAATTATGAAGGACAACACAAAATACTATCAAGGATCTCTGTTGAGTAAAATTAATAGTCCTGCTGATTTAAAAAAACTAAAAATAGATCAGCTAGATCAATTCTGTGCAGAATTAAGAAAGTATATAATTGATATCGTTTCAGAAAAAGGAGGCCATTTTGGAGCAAGCCTTGGTGTTGTAGAACTAACAACTGCATTGCATTATGTTTTTAACACCCCCTACGACCAGTTGGTTTGGGACGTGGGTCATCAAGCCTATGGACATAAAATTCTCACCGGAAGAAAAGAACTGTTTTCAACAAATAGAATTAAAAATGGATTAAGTGGCTTTCCTAAAAGAAGTGAAAGCGTCTATGACACTTTTGGTGTTGGCCATGCATCTACCTCTATTTCTGCAGCATTAGGAATGGCAATAGCATCAAAAAGCAACGGGGACAAAACAAAACAGCATATTGCCGTTATTGGAGATGGCTCAATGACTGCAGGACTTGCTTTTGAAGGTTTAAATCATGCTGGTGCGGAAAATACTAACCTGCTAGTTATTCTTAATGATAACTGTATGTCTATTGATCCTGCAGTTGGAGCATTAAAAGAATATCTAACAGATATTTCTACTTCTAAAACCTACAATCGTGCACGAAATAAAATCTGGAAAGTGTTGGGGAAAATAAGTCAGTTTGGCCCAAACGCTCAAGCTGTTGCTAAAAAAGTTGAAGGTGTTGTAAAAACCACACTGCTAGGTGAGAGTAATTATTTTGAATCTCTTAATTTTAGATACTTTGGGCCTATAGATGGCCATGACGCTCAACATTTAGCCGAAGTGCTAAAGGATTTAAAAGAGATCCCTGGGCCAAAAATACTACACTGCTTGACCGTAAAAGGCAAGGGGTTTAAACCAGCTGAAAAAGGAGACTCTACCACATGGCATGCTCCGGGTGTTTTTGACAAGTATACAGGTGAAATTTATAAAAAGAATTCAACTAAAACTCCCCCTAAATATCAAGACGTATTTGGGGAAACGATAATTGAGTTAGCAAATGCAAACAAAGATATCGTCGGAATAACACCCGCAATGCTAACTGGAAGTTCGCTAAATAAAATGATGGAGGTAATGCCAGACAGAACATATGACGTTGGTATTGCTGAGCAACATGCAGTAACCTTTTCTGCAGGAATGGCTACCCAAGGAAAGCTGCCGTTTTGCAATATTTATTCATCATTTATGCAAAGAGCATATGACCAAGTAATACATGATGTGGCTCTTCAAAATTTGAATGTAATCTTTTGTCTAGATAGAGGGGGGCTGGTAGGAGCTGATGGAGCTACACATCATGGTGCTTTTGATATTGCGTATTTTAGGTGTATTCCAAATATGATTGTTTCTGCTCCAATGAATGAAAGTGAATTACGAAACCTAATGTATACTGCTCAAATACCAAATCAGGGCCCTTTTTCAATAAGATATCCGAGAGGGAAAGGTGTTACATTAGATTGGAGGAAACCATTTAAAGAGATAAAAATTGGTTCGGGCAAAAAAATAACAGACGGAGAAGAAATTGCAATTTTATCTTTAGGTCATCCTGGCAATTTTGTAATAACCGCTCAGAAAAAATTTAAACAAGAAGGGTTAAATATTGCTCATTACGATATGAGATTTGCAAAGCCTCTTGATGAAAAACTACTACATAAAATATTTAAAAAGTTTGATGTTATTATTACAGTAGAGGATGGGTGCCTGCAGGGCGGCTTCGGCTCTGCAATACTAGAGTTTATGTCTAATCATAATTATCATGCAACTGTAAAAAGGTTAGGGATTCCTGATGAGTTTATACATCATGGAACACAAGAAGAGCTTCATCGTGATTGCAACTATGATTCAAAAGCAATTATAAAAACTGTAAACAAAATATTAGCAAAAAGAGCGCTGTCTAAAGTGTGCTAAGAGTAAAATAGATTTGATCTATTCCCACAATAATACTAATTAGTAACTTTGTATATCTTTGTGCTGATCATTAATCAATTAACATAATGAAGATTAAAAAACTCCTCAAACAAAACTTTACAACAAAAAACATAACCGTAAATGGTTGGGTAAGAACTAAACGGGGAAGTAAAAATGTTTCGTTTATTGCACTAAATGATGGTTCCTGTATAAATAATATTCAAATAGTTGTTGAAGGGCTTAAATTCCCTGAAGAAATATTAAAGGAAATTACTACAGGTTCTTGTATAAGTGTTGAAGGTGATCTGGTTTCTTCAAAAGGAGAGGAGCAAAGCAAAGAGATTCTGGCTAAAAAAATCAGGGTTCTAGGAAGTGCGAACCCAAAAACCTATCCTTTACAGCCTAAAAAACATTCGTTAGAGTTTTTGAGAGAAAACGCTCATCTAAGGTTTAGAACGAACACCTTTTCAGCAATCTTCAGATTGAGGCATACACTTACTTTTGCTGTTCATAATTTTTTCAATGATAAAGGGTTCTTTAATTTACACACTCCAATAATTACAAGTGCTGATGCTGAAGGTGCCGGAGAAATGTTTCAAGTAACAAATCTTGATTTGCAAAATTTACCAAAAAATGCTGATGGAAAAATAGATTTTTCTCATGACTTCTTTGGCAATAAAACACATCTTACTGTTTCTGGCCAATTAGAGGCTGAGCTGGGGGCACTAGGCCTTGGTCAGGTTTACACTTTTGGCCCTACATTTAGGGCAGAAAACTCGAATACTTCTAGACACCTCTCTGAATTTTGGATGATTGAGCCCGAAATAGCCTTTGGAGACTTAGAAGCAAATATGGACTTGGCAGAAGAGTTTTTAAAATATTGTATAAAATACTGTGTTGATAACAATCATGATGACCTGGTTTTTTTAGATAAAAGAATGCAAGAAGAAGAGCGTGAGCTAAAAAAAGAAAAAAGGTCTGAAATGAGTCTTCTGGAAAGATTGTCTTTTGTTTTAGATAGTAGGTTTGTTAGGATAACTTATCGTGAAGCGATAGACATTCTAAGAAGCTCAAATTACAACAAGAAGAAAAAGTTTAAATATTTAATTGATGGTTTTGGTGCTGATTTACAATCAGAACACGAAAGATACTTGGTGGAAAAAAAATTTAAAAAACCTGTTATTATCACAGATTATCCTAAAGGAATTAAAGCGTTTTATATGAGGATAAATGATGATAATGAAACCGTAAGAGCAATGGATATTCTATTTCCTACTATTGGTGAAATAGTGGGGGGATCACAAAGAGAAGAAAGGTTAGACATGCTAGAGGCTAGAATGGAAGAAATGGGGGTTTCCAAAAATGAATTATGGTGGTATTTAGAAACAAGAAAATTTGGTAGTTGTATCCATTCAGGATTTGGATTAGGTTTTGAAAGGTTAATGATGTTTATAACTGGAATGAAAAATATTCGTGATGTAATCTGCTTTCCTAGAACTCCTCAAAACGCAGGATTTTGATGAAAAAGCAAAGGTTAGAACAAAAACAATATCAAAACCTAAGCGCACAACAAATCCAGTTTTTAGGACTATTACAACTGCCTGTAGTTTCTTTAGAAAAAAGAATCGAGGAGGAGTTAGAAGAAAATGTTGCCCTTGAAGAAGAAGAGCTAGAAGACGCCCCTTCCTCTTTTAAAGTATATTCTACTAAGTTAAATTATGACGATTATCAAATCACAGATCAGTCAAACAGTCTCGAAGATTATCTCAAAAAACAACTGATTGATCTAAACTTAAACAATGAGACGTTGTTTTTAGTTAAATATCTGATTAACAGTTTAGATGAAAATGGCTTTTTAACCCAAGACCTGTATTCAATAACCAGCGATATTCTAACAAATGACAGTCGAGACGTCTCTGAAAAAGAACTTCAGACTGCTTTAAAAATATTACAACAGTTAGAACCTGTTGGTGTTGGATCAAAAAATTTACAAGAGTGTTTGTTGTTTCAGTTAAAAAAACTGTATCCCTCAGAAAAAACTGCTTTGCAAATAATCACAAATTTTTATACTCCTTTTAGTAATAAAAATTTTGAACATCTAATAAAACACCTAGGTATTTCACAAAAAGAGTTAAAATCTATTTATAGTTTAATTGAGACATTAAAGCCTGTCCCTTCTTCGGGGTTCCACAAAACTTCTTCTCCTTCAAAGTATATTTACGCGGATTTTACTATTACATCAGCAAACAACAACCTGCAACTACAGCTTAACAGAGGTAATACAAAAAAATTAAAAGTAAGCAAATACTATTCGGATTTATTATCAGAAACAATTGATAAAAAAACCAAAGACTTTCTAGCTCAAAAAATAGAAAGAGCTAAATGGTTTAAAGAGTCTATGCAAAAAAGAGACGAAACCTTAAAGCTTGTAATGGAAACAATAATGCTGATACAAAAGGATTTTTTAATTAGTGGATCGGAAAATGATTTAAAGCCTATGAAGCTTGCAGATGTTGCAGAAATTGTTAAGATGGATATTTCAACGATTTCAAGAGTAAGTAATTCTAAATATGTTGAAACACATTTTGGGACATTTAAAATCAAAGATTTATTTTCTGATGCATTTAGAAAAGATAATGGAGAGGTTGTTTCTACAATTGAAATTAAGCGTCAGTTAAGAGAAATCGTAGCCATAGAAGACAAGTCTAATCCTTTTACAGATGAAAAACTCTCTGAATTGTTGGGAAAAAACGAATATCATATTGCAAGAAGAACAGTGGCAAAATATCGCGAACAACTTGGTATAGAAACTGCAAAATTAAGAAGAAAGATTCAATGAGATTTTCCAAAATCATTTCTCTGTTTCTTCACCCTGTTTTTATGCCAACTTTGGCTCTTTATTTGACCTTAAATCTAGTAGAAAGCATTCGTTTGGTAAGTGCATATTATTTTACAAATCTCTATATGATTGTGCTTGTTTGCACTGTGGCGCTTCCCTTGATAAGTGTGTTTTTTTTAATTAAAAACAAGTTAATCTCATCTCTAGAAATGGCTGATAAAAAAGAGAGGTCATTGCCTCTTTTAATAACTGGAATTTGTATAAGTTATGGTTATTATCTTCTTTCAAATATTCTATCGGTTTCTCCTATTTTAAAATCAGAAATTTTTGGTGCTATGATCATTGTTTTTATTAGCTCTATTGTTTCTAGATTTTGGAAAATAAGTCTACATATGCTAGGAATTGGAGGTGTGGCTGGGGTACTGTTTAGTTTGAACTTTTTGTACGGTGGGTTGCTGAATGAATTTATTCTTATGGTGTTATTGTCTGGGCTCTTAGGGGGGGCAAGAATTAATGAAAATGCACACAATCACCCTCAGGTTTATATCGGTTTTTTAATCGGTTTTTTAATTGAGGTTGTAGCAATCTTATTTTTCCAAAATCACATCAACAATTTCAATCTTTCTTTCCTGCATAGCATCAATACTATATACTGATTTCTTTTTGTTCCTTGCATCGTCGCTTACTTTGTTGGGCGCATTAGATTCTCCAAATGACAACTCATTAACTATAAGTTTTTTTGTTAAAATATAGTTCTTTAAACTACCATTGTCGAATTGTGTTAAATAATTGATAAAACTAACAATCCTTCTTTGTGACAAGTTTTGATTATATTGAGAATTATATAATGGACTTGCATATCCCTTTATTTGTAGTTCTACACTTTTGCCCTTTGACAAATCCAACAACAACATTTCCAAAACTTTGTTTAAATCACTAAAGTTTTTTTTCAAAACATTTTCAAAAAAACTTTTTGATTTTGGGTTTTGTTTTTCATACTCAGGTTTCTGTAAGAGGTATGAGATATATACATCTTTATATGTTTGAGCAGTTCTTCTGCTCATAGATCTAGGGTCTGGTTCGTCGTTATGAAAATAAAGGCTTAGAGGTAAGTAGTTCGAAACCTGATTTTTTATTGTCTTAGTGTCTAATGGAGTGTCCAAGTATTCAAAAGAGTAAATATCATTACAACAATAGTCAAGGCCTTTAGATTTAGCTCCTTTTCTGTTTGATGAAAAATAACCATTTTTTTCATCATAAAAAGTTATATATAGCTCATCTTTATCGGTATTCAATTCCAATACATTTACAGAGGTCTTCCAAAGATTGAGCTTTCCTAAAGATTTGTAAATGTCAAATGCTCCCGCCCCCCCTTTTCTGTTTGAAGAGAAATAGATGGTTTTATCATATTGATTGTAGAATGGTGTAATCTCATCATAAGATGTGTTAATCTTAGGCCCAGCATTTATGGGAACGCCAAAATTGCCATCATTATCAATGACTGAAAGCCATATGTCCAGACCTCCAAAGCCGCCTATTCTATCTGAAACAAAATATAAAACATCCTGACCATCATGATTGTATATAAACCCCTGAGTATTAAAAGATGCGGAAGATGAAATTGGTGGTATTTCATAAAACCCTTGTTTTTTATCCTTATCTAAATAAACTATTTTACAATCTAACATTTGCATGTTGCAAATCGAAAAAAAAGTTTTGCCCTCGCTTTCAAAAGAAATATTAGCAGTGTTAAAAATCTCTGAATTAAAACTAGAATATTTTTTGTTGCCCCATTCGCCATTCTTAAAGGTTGCAACATAAATATTAGACTCTAAGGTCTCTCCTTTTTCTGAAGCCACCGTGAAATACGCTGTGGTATCATTAATTTTAATAAAATTTAATTCTGCATTGTTTGTATTTATGGCTTCTGGCAATTGCTTTATTAATACTTCTTGTGATAAAAGGCAAAATGGAAACAAAAATATGAGAGCTATGCTTTTCATTATAGATATCTTGGGCAAATTTTTTCATTGATTTCCTTGCCCTCATTAACTTCATTTTCGATGTTCCAAGTGTAGGCTATAGAAAATTCAATGGCTCCTACTGAATTTGATGCGTTAACCAATGTAGACGTGTTTAAATCATAAGAAATAATTGTCTCAAAATTTGAATTTTGTATACCTAAAGTAAATATTAAAGCGTCCTTTATCCTACTATAAAAACCTGTATTTAACGAAAATAAGTCATTTAATTGATAATTTATTCTGCTTCCTATTATTAGTTCCTGGTCCTTATTCTGTGATGAAAAATAAAGGACAGGAAGCACATCTGTTTTGTATGAAAATCTGTTAGAATAAGCAAGGTGTAAAATATACTTTTGGTGCAAATAAACATCCGTATTTGCAAGCAGTGTTTGTTTTGGTTTATTTAAGTGATATATTGATCCGCCTATTAATAAATAAGAGTTGTTATTTATTTTTTTTTGATTTGAAGCTCCTATACCAAAATCAAAAAAAAAGAAGCTTTTGTTCCGTAAATTCTCGTTTTCTAAAAAAATCAAATTATCGAAATTAATTGATCTTTGATAAAGTCCTGCCTGTAGGCCTAAGGCTAAATGATTCGTGTTGGCCATGTATGATTTAACTAGAGAGATTATACCTCCATTAGTTAAAAAACGAGAGTCTCCCGCGACATCATTTAAGATTGTGCCTCCTAATGAAAGTGTTTTATAAACCTCTTTTGCATTAAATGAAAACGCAAAGGTACTAAACGGCACTGAGACTCTTGACCATTGTGATCTTCTTTGCAAAAGAACCTCATAATCGCTCTTTTGATTAGCAATTAAAGAAGGGTTTGTTATTGCTTTTGTCTTGTCAAATTGAGAATAATGAATGTCTTGTGACATTATAAATTTGGAGAGTAAAACTAATCCTATGACATAAATTATTCTCATCTAATCAGCGTAATATTTCCTTTATGAAACAGTCTTTTTCCTCCAACACATTCAAGCTTAAGATAGTAGTCAAAAACTTGTGGGCTAAGTTTTTTTCCTCTAAATGTTCCGTCCCAACGGTTTAAAATGTCTGATGTGGAAAACACTTTTTGACCTAATCTATTAAATATCTCTAAATTAAATACTGTTACAATTTCGTCCAAATCCTGGACAAAATAAAAATCATTAACATTGTCCTCGTTTGGTGAAAAGGCATTTGGAATTTTAATGTTTTTAGAATCACAAAAAGCATCCATTACCTCAATACAAATTGAATCCTTTATTACACAATTATATTCATTTAACACCTGAAAATTATAGCATTTTGTTTTATTTGGAGATGCGCTTTGTGAGGGTTTTGAACTTAAAAAGTCGTCCCAAATTAGATTATCCGATGTAATAACGCTTAGTGTAATTTCTTCCCCATTAAAAATAATAGTGTCTGTTGCCCATATAGAATCAACAACAGGATATTCATAAACATTTATAAACACAGAATCTTTAATTATGCAGCCCTCACTATTAATTACTTCAACAGCGTACCATTTTTCAAAAGTTGGAATGTCAATAAATGCCGCTGTATCAAAATCATTAACATTCCAATTGTATGAAATAATAGGCACACTAAGATTTAAGTTAGTTACTCCAACTAATACAGAATCCCCTAGGCAAACATCATTTGCAAACACATCTATATTAATATTTGATGATAAAACCTCGACACTGTCTACCTGACTACAATTAACATCAAAAACCTTTACATAAAAAATGCCTGGATTTGAAATTATCAAGTCGCTTGATGTGCTTATTGTATCGGTAAACCATCTGTTTGTAGACCAATGTACAAAAGCAACATTGCTAGAAAAGTTAGCGTTTAATAAAACAGGGGTGTTACAAAATGAAGTGTCTAATCCCGCGTCTAAAGATAAATCTGTTACTAAAACATTTTGAATAAGTGTGTCGGTGCAACCCCCATTAGAAACAAGAAGTTGATACTGCAGATTTGTATTTATGTCACAAAAAGGATTAGAAACATTAACGCTGCTTAAACTAGTAGGTGGTGACCACGTATAAGTAACATTAGGGTCGTTAACAGGTAGAAGTCCTACCTGTGCTTGCTGATTAAAACATTTTATTACGCTATTAAGCGTGTCTAAAGAGTTGGATAAAATATAAATTTGTTTTGTAATTGTATCAACTACATTGCAAGCATTGTTGTCTATTGCTATAAGAGTAACATTATATATTCCATTTTGGCTATAGCTGTGTGTTGGATGAACATCGTTTGAAGTGTTTCCGTCACCAAAATTCCAAATATAGCTTGCAGACGAGCTTGAGCTCGACAAATTATTGAAAGAAACTGAAGTATCGCAATCAACCCAAGGAGCGCTAAAGTCAGCAACAACCATTGGGAAGTCAAAATTAAATTTAAATACGCCATTATTACAGTTTGAACTATTGTTTGTGGTTGAAACCGCACCAGGATTTGGCTCAATAGGAAAATCTGAATTTCCTCCACATCCTGCGCAAACCGATTGATAAATAATTCCTTTTTTATCAAATCTACTTGTCCCTCCATCCACATGTTCGTTGCTTTGGCTTCCTCCGTAATATGTAGCGTATATAACAGTACTTAATTCATCATCTAAAACCATTAAATAAAAATCATTTCCATCAGTTTGATTCTGATAAGCAGTCCGAGTAACTGGCAGGTTTAAAGTAGAAAGCGGTCCACCAACACCAACTACAGAGCCCCAACCTGCAATATAAATTTTATCACAGACATCTACTAAAAATGCAGTAGGAGAAATATCAGGAGTTCCTTTTCCCGTTCCTAAAACAGTAGAGCTTAACACACCGCTTAAGTCGTTGTTAAACACCGCTATAAATTGGCCTCCGTCTGCAACTGAATATGTAGCATTGGTTACAAGGTTCGTACCCGTTGTTTCTGTTTGACCAAATAAATAAACATTGTTTTGGCTACCAATTTCCACAAAATATGACTGATCATATTTATCCGTTCCAAAGTAAGAGGAATTAATTATTTGGCTACCATTAGTAGAGATTTTCGCAACAAACGCATCCGCTTTAATCGAGTCTTGGTAAATATTTTGATATGCATTTGTTGAAGTTGGAAAATCAGAAGAATTTGTGCCTCCTGTTACATATATATCGTCATTCTTATCAATAGCTAATGAATAAATTGCATCATCTCTTCCGCCTCCAAGATATGTACTCCAAATAACTGTGGTTAGCTGATTATCCATTTTAATAACACACCCCTCCTGTCCTCCATTTGAATTGTTTTGAAAACTGTTTTTGGTTGGAAAATCTGTAGATTTTGTACAAGATGCTATATAAATATTGTTTTGTTTGTCAATGTCTATCTCTCCCCGAACTTCATCAGCATAATTATATTTAAGTGAAGAAGCTGTATTTAATCCATCATTTCCAGTGCCACCGATAAATGTTGATGACAGTAAGGCCCCCCCGCTGGCGCTTAATCTGCTTACAAATATATCTGATCCATTAGGAAAAGAAACCCCTATTCCTGCCGGAGAAAAAGATCCTCCTCCTTTAAAATTTTGTTGAAATGCAGAAGAAGTTGTAGGAAAATCTGCTGAGGCCGTAGTTCCATAAACAAACAATTCGTTAGCTGAATTTACAATCATTGAATGAGGTAGTTCATCATTCTGGCCACCTAAATATGTTGAATAAATTCTTTGAGTCCCACTAGTATCATATTTTGTAATGGCTATATCAGTACCTCCAGAAGCGTTAGCATAATTAATTTGATATGCTCCCAGAGTGGTTGGATAACCAACACCAAAAGATGTACTGCCAGAATATAAAAACCCAAAATTGTCATATGTTGCCGTATATCCAAAATTATCTGTTGTGCTGCCAGAATATGTTGAAAAATCTAAAACAGGATCAATAATTAGTGTATAGTTTGCATTATATCCTTCAGGAAAACTAAAAGACAGTTCGTTTTTGTTTAATTTATATACACAGGCAACATCAATCTTTTTGCCATTAATTAATTGATAAGCATAAGGCTGTTTTTCAATTATTGTATTTACAGTCGTTACAGCATATAAATTTTCTTCTCTTAATCTAATTTCTTTTAAACCTTTGTATTTTATCTTTATCTTATTGCTAGAAGCATTTGGGCCGATAATAATATCATACTTTAATTTGTCTTTGTTAACGTAATATCTAACATCTATTCCCGCGTAAACATTTTTCTGACAAAGTGTTTTGTACGATTTTACACGAGTAGCCCATTTGGATTGGTCCCCCAAAAAATAATTTTCATAATACCGGCTTTCTCCTATCAGCTCTGTTGTAATATCTCTATTACAATTAACAAACTGTGCGTGATATGCGTGGGCTGAAATATATTTTTCTGATTGCTTTAGGGCATGAACTGATGCTAATTGCTCGCCAGAATAAAATGCATAAACTAATTTTCCGTCTTCAATAAAAAGAGATCCTGATGGCAGATTTACTTTTGCTTTAACTTGCTTTGGCATCTGTCCTTTATTTTGAAAAAATGTATTTTGAGCATTTAAAACAGAAACACAGAAAAATAATATTATGTACAGTCTTAATATGTTTCTGGTTTTAATCATTGAATTACTCCTTCTTAATAAATACTTGCATTAAATTGTCCTTCATCTTCAAATATTCGTCTTTGTCTTTTTCCTTAATTGGATCACCTGGTGGTAACTTTTGAGTATACGGATCAACTTGCCTTCCATTTTTCCAAAACCTATAACAAACATGAGGGCCTGTTGCTAGTCCCGTGCTTCCTACATACCCAATTATTTCCCCTTGCTTTACGTAAACGCCCTTTTTAATTCCAGTTTTAATTTTTGACATATGTAAATACTGAGTTGTATAAGTTCCATTATGTCTTACTTTTACAAAATTACCATTATTTCTACTATAGCCAGCCCTCTGAATTACTCCATTTGCTGTAGTCATTATAGGCGTACCTTTTGGAGCAGCATAGTCTGTTCCAAAATGACCCTTCCATTTTCCTGTTACAGGGTGTTTTCTGTTTTTACTATATCTAGAGCTGATTCTATAAAAATTTAATGGCGCTTTTAAAAATGCTTTACGCAGAGTTCGCCCCTCCTCATCAAAATATTCTCCAAAATCATTATCTCCTTTGAAATAAAAGGCGTAAAAATTTTGATTTTTATGTGTGAATTCTGCTGCTATAATTTTACCCATTCCAACAAACTGCATTTTGTTGTCTCCTCCTTTAATATATCTGTTTTCATAATAAATTTTAAATGCATCGCCTTTTTGGATTTTAAAAAAATCAATTGTCCAGGCGTAAATTTCTGAAATTTTTTCAACTAGGGCTGGATTTGGTGTAATGGCCAATATTGTACTTGATAGAGATGTGTTTATAACTCCATTAAGTGTGTCTTTTCTTATTAAAACTTCTTTTTCCCCTCTATAAACATCAACAGACTGCCGTAAATCAATAACAACGTAGTTAACTGGATCAATTTCATAGACAAAGTAAATAAGTTTTTTAAGAGAATCCATGCTTGAAATTAGCGTGTATGTGTTCCCTTTTTGCCAAATTCCGAAATCAAAAATTTGTGCTGACTTCATTACAATCTCATGAATTTTTGGGTGATCTATATGGTTCTCATATAGTAAGGCTCCAAATGTTTGGCCACTACTAACAGTGCTTTTTGTAACTATAAAAGAATCTAGCGGTATACCATACTCGTATTTAGGTGCAATAGTTACTGCTTTTTTATCTTGATTTTTATTGTTGTTTAAACTAGACAAAATAAACAACAGCGCAACAATTATCAAAACCAAACCTGTCCACTTTTTCATTCTGCTAATTTAAAGCTTTGAACTGTGTTTTCCTGGTTGAAATTACTTACTTATTGACAACGGGTGTTTGATTTTGTCATATTTTTCAAGTGTTGCCTTTATAGTACCGGCCCATATTTGAGTTTCAACCTTTACAAGCAAATTGTTTTTATCGTCGGATATCCATATTTTCATTTTTTCACCATCTTGAAAAACACGTCCCTCTTGCATTTTAGGACGAAAAACCATACAGTTAATCGTTCCAAATCTTGTTTTAAGCTGTTCATTATTCAAATACACAATCTCCAATAAATAATTCTCCTCGTCCATAAATATTGGAACAAAAAATGATTTTTTCTGTGTTAAGCTATCTTTATTAAACGTTCGCGCATAAAACAACGCAGACAACATGTCTTGACTATTTGAATAAATTAAATGAGATGTGTCTTCCCAAAAAACCAGGCCCTCCTTATGACTAAAGCTATACATCTGCTGCTTCTTAAAACCTCCTTCATTTATGTCCCTAACAAACTTTAGCGGTCTAATTTTTGAGGTGTCTAAATATGTTTCATATACATCTCTAACTTTAAAGAATAAATCAAAAAAAGGTGCTGTTCTGCCCTTTCCTACTATATGAAAAGCAGAAGCATTTCCTATTTTTATCTGTTTCTTAATATGCAATTCAGCTGTACCAACTTTAATTCCTCCAAAAGATACATTAAAACTTGAATGCTCGCCTACACCAAAAGGTAACGTAGTTTGAGAACATACGGCTATTGGAATGAAAAAAAATACAAGAAAAATTCGTTTAATCTTAAAAACAAACATAACCCCGTGTTAATCAGACAAATATTTGGAAAAAGACAACATGTCGCCTTCTTTAAAATTGTTTGCCATGACTTGTAAACCTATTGGCATTCCATTAGAATGTTTAGCTAGGGGTAGAGAAATAGCTGGATTACCTGCTAAATTTGCTTGTACCGTAAAAATGTCCTCTAAATACATTGTTGTTGGATTCGTATGCTTCTTTCCTATTGAAAACGCGGTGTGCGGTGTTGTTGGTGAAATAATAAAATCATACTTTTCAAACATCGCTTTAGTTTTGTTTTGAATTAATCTCCTAATTTTTTGTGCTTTTGTAAAATAAGAGTCATGATAATCAGCACTAAGCACAAAAGTTCCTAACATAATTCTCCTTTTAACCTCTTCTCCAAAACCCTCTGTTCGGCTGTTAATATACGTGTTTTCTAAATCGGATGCACTCTCACTTCTATAACCATAATGAACTCCATCAAACCGCGCTAAATTTGATGATGCTTCCGCGGTAGAAATTATATAATAGACTGGAACCAACAAGTCTAGTTCTGGCAATGAAATAGGATCAACTGAATGTCCTTTTTTCTTTAATTGACTAATTTTACACTTAAGAAACTCCTTAATCTCTGGGTCTAAACCTTCTCTATCTAAACATTCTGATATATAAGCAATTTTTTTTGGCTTATTATCAAAATTTGCTCTGCTGTAGTTTTCTGGTTTTCTTCTAGAAACAGTACTGTCGAAGTTATCCGCTCCAGCAATAACTTCTAAAACTAAAGATGCATCATCAACATTATTTGCAAGAGGCCCTATTTGATCAAAAGAAGAAGCATAAGCTATTAGACCATGTCTAGAGACTCTAGAATAGGTAGGCTTAAGACCTACAATACCACAAAAGGAGGCCGGCTGACGAATAGAGCCCCCTGTATCGCTTCCTAAAGCCACCAAACATAAGCCTGCAGACACTGCCGCTGCAGAGCCCCCAGAAGAGCCTCCAGCAACCTTAGAGTCGTTGTAAGGGTTTTTTACTGCCCCATAAATTGTGTTTTCATTTGCGGAACCCATTCCAAACTCATCGCAGTTTAAACGTCCAATAATTATTGCGTCCTGGTCCAAAAGTTTTTGCACAGCAGTTGCGGTAAATAAAGATTCAAAGCCCTTTAAAATTTTAGAGCCAGCTGAGACCTTGTGGCCTTTATAACAAATATTGTCCTTTATAGCAAAAACCAATCCAGCAAGTTTTCCGGCTTTACCTTTGTTTATTTTTTTATCTACTTGCTTAGCTTGAAAGAGAGATTCATCAGAATAAACCTCAACAAAAGCGTTCAAATTAGAACTTTTACTGATTCTGTTAAGGTAGTTTTGTGTTATTTCAAGGCAGGAGGTTCTTTTCTTTTGAAGCGCTTTTTTAACTTCGAAATATGATCGATAGGTTGTCAAAACTATAAAAATTAATCCTTCTTTTTTTCTTCAGATTCGTTTTTTCCTTTTTTAAATTCACTAATACCTTTTCCTAAACCCCTCATAAGCTCTGGAATTTTTTTGCCTCCAAAAAGAAGCAAAATAGCCAAAAAGATAACAAGCATTTCTGGACCAAAAAAATTGAACAATAATATTGACGGTTTCATAATTTGAGTTATTTAATTTATGCAAATTTATGATTTTTGATTTAATATGCTTTATATATCCACTTTGATGGGTCCTGCTTGTTGTAACCCTTCCAAATCTCAAAATGAAGCTCTGTTTTATCTTCTTCTTCATGCGTCAACACTACTCCTATTTTCTCCTTTGCCAACAACTTTTCTCCTGTTTTTACTATTACTTCTTTTAGACCTGAATAAACACTAAAGTATTCTCCATGGTTTATTAACACTGCTTTTCCTTCTCCTTTAATGAAAAATATTCTAGAAACCGTTCCGTCAAAAACGGTTCTAGCCTCTGCGTTTTTATCAGTAGCAATGTCAATCCCATTATTAAATGTTTCAACATCTCCAAAAACAACATGTTTCTGCTTTCCATACCTGCCGATAATAACCCCTTTTTCTAAAGGCCATGGTAATCTACCTTTGTTTCTAGAGAACTCTGAAGAAAGGGCTAGCCCTTCTGGTGTTAACTCCTCATTATTATTTATTTTCCTGCTTTTTAAGATTTCCTCTTCAATTATTCTCCTTATTTTTTCATCGACTTCCTTTGATTTTGTTTGCTTTTTCTGTATTTCGGTTTTAAAATATCTTTCTGATTTGCTTAATTTCTTCAAAAGCTCTTGCTTTTCCTTTTTTATGTTGTTTAGACTAATAAATTCTTCATTCTTTGATGCTAATAATTGTTCCTTTTTAACAACTTCTTGATTAAGTTTTTCCTTTTGATGGGCCAGCTCCTCTTTCTTTGTTATTAATTGGCTTTGACTTTCCTGTATTTTTTTTGCTTGATTTTTTCTATGTTGTGAGTATTGTTTAAGATATAAAATTCGTTTATACGCCTGATTAAAGTCAGATGAAGAGACAATAAATATCATATTGTTTTTGTCTCCTTTTTTCTTGTTCGCTGCATAAATCATTTTAGCATACTCATTCTTTAGTTTTCTTATCTGTATACTGTCATTTATAATTGAGCTCTCAACTTCTGATATATATATTTCTGTTTTTTTTGCTTTTTTATTTAACAAACTTATTTCAATATTTAACGTTTGTAAAAGTTGTTTTTTATTTATAATCTGAGCCCCTAGTGTTTTTAAATAATTAAGCGATTTAGTTTTGTTTGATTTGGTTTTACTTAAAAGTTGTCTTGTATAGATAATTTCTTTTTCTAGCTTTAGTTTTTGTTTTTTTAACTCTCCTTTTGTTTGGGCAGCTAAAGTGATTGACACAAAACAAACAACGAATATTAAGATACTTTTATTTCTCTTCATTATATGATTCTGGGATTTCGAAAAGTATTGCTTTTGGCTTAGTAAATTCAATTTTTGAAAAATCTAAAATCATTTGAAAATATTTTTTTCCCTCATGAGTTAAAACAAGCATTCTTCGGTTAAACCCAATTTTTTGATCATCATTAAATTTATACTCTAAACTAAACTTTTTTCTTGTTTTTACAATATTTTCTAGCATATAATTTTTGTTGATGAAATAGTTGCTGTTTGTTGATTTTAGGTAAAAACCTTCATTTACTAAATTGAGTGTGAAATTCCTTGGGGAAATTTTAGGGCTCGCGGTAAGGAACTCTTGTATGTCATAGAATGTAATGCCTAATTTTACCCCTTGAAATATAGCGTCTATTGGCTTTATAAAATATGTTTTGTTAATTCTGTTTATAAAATAAACTGAATCTTGTGTTATTTTTCCTCTAATTAATTCAACTCCAAAAGGCCCTCTAGCAGAAGCCCATATTACGCTATCCTTCTTGCTTTTTATGTTTATCCTTACGTTTATTTTTCGATCTTGTTGTGTGATATCAAGCTGTCCTTTGATGGTCATCCAATCCCAGGTAGAGTAATTATTTTTCTCAACTATTGCTATTATTTCTTCTATCTCTTTTGGTGAATTATCGTTATAGGTGGTTGATGTTTTTTTAACACCACAAGAAACTACAAGAATCACTATAAGAAAAAAAAATGTAAGCTTACTCATAAAGCTGTCCTTCCTCGATTTTTTGATTCAAAAACTTGCTAGCCTCTCCTAAGCTTTTTGCTTTTTTCCATTGATTTAATGCATTTGCTTTTTTACCTAGCTTATACAAAACATCCCCATAATGTTCGACTACTACAGGGTTGTTTTCTCCTCCATTAGAAAGGGCTTTTAACAACCATTTTTCTGCTTGTTCATATTGTTTTAACTGGTATAAAACCCAGGCATATGTGTCTTGATATGTGCCGTTGTCCACTTCTAAAGAATTGCACTTGTATGACATCTCTTTTGCTTTTTCTAGCTTCTCTCCTCTCAATGATAAATAATACGCGTAGTTGTTAAGGGCAATAACATTGTTCGAGTCAATATCTAAAACCTTTTCATAATGCTTGTCTGAAAGGTCATATTCTTGCTTTGAATTATAAACATCTGCTAGATTAGAATAAAGCTCTATCATTAGGTTTTGATTTTCAACAACAAATTCAACACCCAAGAGCAAAGATTTAATTGCATCATCGTAATTATTAAACCATCTGTTAGAAAGGCCGTTAAAATAATAAAATAACGGGTCTGTTGGAAAATATTCTAGAGCCATGCTGCTAGTTTTTAACATTCCTTCAAAATCATTTTGCTCTGCCTGAATAAACAATACCTGACTCCATATTTCATTTTTAGTTTTATCCTTGTCAAGGATATATAAGTATTGGTCCTTTGCCTTTTGATACTGATTGTCAATATATAAAATATCAGCAAAAACTGCTCTACACTTTAGGTCGTTTGGGTGTGCTTCAATCAGGATTTTGGAAAGCTCATAAGCTTGTTTGGCCATTTCCTTATCCGCGTCTACTAATTTATAATACGAAATTAATATTCGAATTTTTGTGTCTACATCTAAAGATGTGCTTTTAAAAGCTAGTTTTAGCTCTTCATATGATTTTAATTTGTCTCCACTTTCTCTGTAATAATCCGCAAGTGTAAGATGAATCCTTCCATTATTAGGGGTAATAATTGATAGGTTTTTGTATAATTCAAAAGCTTTTTCCTTTTCATCATTCAAAAAATACAATTCACAAAGAATTTCCATTGTCTCTATATCGTCAGGATACAAATTTAGTATGTGCTTTAACTCTTTAATCGCACCTTTAATATCGTTTAGCTGTCTATATAATCTATGCTTTTGAGTTGAAATAGTTTTGTCAACCCCAACATGGTCCTCTAGCTCATTGTAAACATCTATAGCCTTCTTAAAGTCGTTTGCATATATATACGTTTCAGCTAGGACATAATAATTCTCCTTATTTCCAGGCTCAAGATCAATTAATTTTTTGTACTGTAGTGCTGCATTATAAAAATCTTGTTTGCTAAATAATGTTTTCGCGTACAATAATAAATACCATCTGTTCTTTGGGTCTAATGTGACGGCTGATTTAATTTGCTCGATAGCAATTTCATAATTTCCCTTTGCTGTATTTATAGCGGCCGACTCATAAAAGGGGGTTGGATTTTTTTTATCTAAAGCTATACATTTGGCAAAATATGCTAACGCCTCATCATAATCTTCTAATGACTTAGCTTTAATCGCATTAAAAAAGCTAGCATCAAAGAGCTTTTTAGTGTCTTCTTTTTTTGAGTTTTTTTGGGGCTTTTTAGTTGTTATTTCTTCGGGGTAATAGGATCTCCACTGTGAAAAAGAGGTAAAACAAACGATGTTTAAAATTAATATTATTGATAGTTTCTTCATCATTTTACACCGGTGCTTCCAAACCCTCCTGAGCCTCTTTTTGTACTCTTTAATTTTTTGACCTCCGACCAACAAGCCCTTTCATGTTTTGAAATAACCATTTGTGCTATTCTTTCTCCGTCTTCAATTATAAATTCATCAGCCGATAAATTAACCAGAATTACACCTATTTCACCTCTGTAGTCAGCATCAATAGTGCCTGGCGTATTCAAAACTGTAATTCCATTTTTAAAAGCCAACCCGCTTCTTGGTCTAATCTGAGCCTCATAACCTAAAGGGATCTCCATAAATATTCCTGTCTTAATTAGTGCTCTTTCAAGAGGTTTTAACTTTACACTGTTAGAAATATTAGCTCTTAAATCCATTCCGGCAGAACCCTTTGTTGAATAGTGTGGCAAATTATGCTTAGAGTTATTAATAATTTTTACTTTCATAATGTTATCTTTTGTTTTTTGTTTTTTTCGAAAACATATACAAATATGACAAATCCTAATAAAAATAAGGTGTTTATTGCTGTATTTAAATCAAAATTAACAATAACAAAATACAATGCCAATATCACGCCTAAATAAAACACTATTCTACTTGTTTGATATGGAATTGGAAAATATTTTTTACCTAAAAAATATGAAAGAATCGTCATGCTAAAATAACACATAAGGGTTGCCCAAGCAGAACCGAGAATACCTATTTTAGGAATTAAACTAAAATTTAAGACAACGGTAATTATGGCTCCAAATATTGATATATAAGCCCCAAAAATTGTTTTTTCAGTTAACTTATACCAGATTGATAAGTTGTACAAGACCCCTAGAAATAAATTTGCAATCAATAATATAGAAACAATCTCAAATCCATCAGGGTGATCTCGATATGCGGGGCCCAAAAAACCTATTATGAATTCATAAAATATTATTACTGCTAAGAAAATCACACCCATAACAACTACGAAATACTTCATGACATCTGAATATATGCTTCTATCATTGCCGCTATTATGCTGATCAAAAAAGAAAGGCTCTGCTGCAAAACGAAATGTTTGAATAAAGAGTATCATAATTATTGATAGCTTATACAACGCTCCATATATACCTAGTTGATAAACAGAGTCTTCTATCGGCAACAAGTGTTTTAATAAAATCCTATCTATTGTCTCATTCGTCATTCCTGCTAAACCAGCAATAAGTAATGGCAAACCATAAGCCATCATTTTTTTCCATAATGTTTTGTCAAAACTAATCTTTGATATTATCATCTGTGGAAACAACAAAAATATGGTAACTATTGATGAAATTAAATTAGAAATAAAAATATATTCTATATCTAATAATTCTTTAAATAAGATAAAATATACATTAAGCGCTATATTAACCAAAACTCCAAAAAGTTTTACTGTAGCAAAGCGAAATGCTTTTTCATCCTGCCTTAATTTTGCAAAAGTAATAGACGACACAGCGTCAAGAGATACAATAACTGCAAAATACTGTATATATATTTGTTTTATGCCTGCCCCCATGTAATTAGCTATTGATTCAGAACTTACAAGAGCCAAAAAAACGAACACGCAAGAAGTAACAATTAAAGAAACAAGCGCGGTAGAATACGCCTTTGCCGTGTTTTTTTCTGCTTTTGAAAAACGAAAAAATGCTGTTTCTAATCCATATGTTAACAAAATGACTAAGAATGCGACATATGCATAGAGTTCTGTAACAACACCATAATCTTCAGGGGCAAAAAATCGAGTGTATAATGGTACTAAAAGGTAGTTAAGTAGTCTTCCTATGACACTACTTAAACCATAAACAACGGTTTGTTCAGCTAATTTTTTAAGAGGGTTCAATATTAAAAATTAGGTTTTCTTTTTTGTATAAACGCTGCTGTTCCTTCAATAAATTCTGGGGTGCCAAAACAATTCCCAAATTCTTTCTTTTCAACTTCAAAGCCATTAACATTAGATAAAAAACCAGCGTTTATTGATTTTATTGCCCTTGCAATTGCCATAGGCGAATTTTTTTTGATTTTTTCTGCTATTTTTTCTGCAGTAAAAAGTAGGTCTTCTTGCGAACAAACATAGTTAACAAGTCCCCATTCCTTCGCTTCATCAGCAGACATCATGCTTGCTGTCGTTATCATTTCCATCGCCTTTCCTTTTCCAACTAAATTTGCAAGCCTTTGTGTTCCACCATAACCCGGAATTACACCTAAAGAAACTTCAGGCAATCCCATTTTTGCATTGTCTGCCGCAATCCTAATATGCGAAGCCATAGCCAATTCAAGCCCTCCCCCAAGTGCAAATCCGTTTATTGCTGCAATAGAAGGTGTTCCAATGTTTTCCAATAGATCAAAAAGCAACTTTTGCCCTTGCCTTGCCAACTCTTCTCCAGAAAGACTATCAAACTCCGCAAATTCTTTAATATCAGCCCCTGCTACAAAAGCTTTTTTCTCAGATCCTGTCAAAATGATAACCTTTACTAATTTATTCTTATCTGCTTTTAGAATTGCTTTATTGAGTTCGGATATTGTTAACGAGTTAAGTGCATTTAACTGTTTTGGTCTATTTATTGTTATATAACTGATCCCGTTTTTTTGTTCGCTTATAATGTTTTTGTAACTCATAATTATTGTTTTTTACAAATATAAATTTTTTCATATTACTTTAAAAAAACAATTCGCCGTTAAAAATATTCTATTAAATTTATGCTAGACCAATTATTTGGTTACGCATTAAGGGCTTCTGCCCCCCCAACAATTTCAAGTATCTCGCCAGTAATTGCAGCTTGCCTTGCTTTGTTGTAAGTAAGGGTCAATTCTTTTTTGAGCTCACCTGCGTTGTCGGTTGCTTTATGCATGGCTGTCATTCTTGCCCCGTGTTCTGATGCGTGTGAGTCCAAAACAGCCTTAAACAATTGTGTTTTTAATGATTTTGGAATTAGCTGCTCAACTATTTTTTGTTTCTCTGGTTCAAAAATATACTCTCCTGATGTGCTTGAGTCTTTACTGGCTGATATTATTGGCAAAAAGTTTTCTGTCACAACGTTTTGTGTTGCTGCATTTTTAAATTGATTATATACTAATATCGCCTTGTCATATTTTTTGTCTAAAAAAGACTGCATTATGCCTTCTGCAATTTCAGAAACTGCATCAAACGTTAGTTTTGCAAATAAAGAATCGTGTTTTGCTATAACGTTAAAACCTGCTCTGTCAAAATGTTCTGATGATTTTTTGCCAATTGATAATATCTTAATCTCAGAGTTTGAATATTCATTGTTTGCCAAGACTTTTGCCTGCTTAATAATATTAGCATTAAACCCGCCACATAAACCTCGATTTGAAGTAATAGTTACCAAAAGAACCTTTTTAACTGGTCTTTTTTGTGCAAAAGCACCTCCGTCAGAGTTGTCTAAACTTGCGCTTAAGTTCTCAAGCAGCTCAGTTAATTTGTTTGCGTAAGGCCTCATTTGTGTAATTGCGTCTTGAGCTCTTTTAAGCTTTGCCGCAGAAACCATTTTCATAGCAGAAGTAATTTGCATTGTTGATCCAACAGAAGTGATCCTTGACCTTATTTCCTTTAAGTTCGCCATTTCCTATTTTGCGTATTTCGATGACAAATCGGCTGCCACCTTTTCTAGAGTTGTTTTAATTTCATCTGTTAATTTTCCTTGAGATAAATCATCAAGTGTCTCTTGATGTTTAGAATGTAAAAAAGAAATATATTCCTCTTCAAATTCTTTAATTTTTTCTACGGGCACATCCATTAGCAAACCATTTGTTCCACAATAAATTATCGCGGCTTGTTCCTCTACTCTTAAGGGAGAGTATTGCCCTTGCTTTAAAATCTCAACATTACGCTTTCCTTTTTCAATAACGGCTGTAGTTGCCGCGTCAAGATCAGATCCAAACTTGGCAAACGCCTCAAGCTCTCTGTATTGGGCTTGGTCTAGCTTTAATGTTCCCGCTATTTTTTTCATTGATTTAATTTGAGCAGAGCCTCCTACTCTTGAAACTGAAATACCTACGTTAATCGCAGGTCTTACTCCTGATAAAAACAAGTTAGACTCCAAAAAAATCTGTCCGTCAGTAATAGAAATCACATTTGTAGGAATATATGCCGACACATCTCCAGCTTGTGTCTCGATAACTGGCAGTGCAGTTAAAGAGCCTCCTCCTTTTACAATACCTTTTATTGAATCTGGTAAATCATTCATTTGAGATGCAATTTTGTCGTCGTTTATTACTTTGGCCGCTCTTTCCAAGAGTCTTGAGTGTAAATAAAACACATCGCCTGGATAAGCCTCTCTACCTGGGGGTCTTCTTAATAATAGTGACACTTCTCTATATGCAACAGCTTGTTTAGACAAATCATCAAAAACAATAAGAGCTGGGCGTCCAGTATCTCTAAAGAACTCCCCTATTGCTGCTCCTGACAATGGGGCATAAACTTGCATAGGTGCTGGATCAGAAGCGTTTGCGGACACAATTACCGTGTAAGCTAATGCTCCGGCCTTGTCTAAAGTGTCAACTAGAGCGGCAACAGTAGATGCTTTTTGCCCAACAGCAACATAAATACAGAAAACAGGCTCTCCTTTTTCATAGAACTCCTTTTGATTAATAATTGTGTCAACAGCCACTGCTGTTTTTCCGGTCTGTCTATCGCCAATAATTAACTCTCTTTGTCCTCTGCCAACGGGGATCATCGCGTCAACTGCCTTTACTCCAGTTTGTAAAGGCTCATCAACTGGTTGTCGATAGATAACTCCTGGTGCTTTTCGTTCAATAGGCATTTCGTAGGTCTCTCCAGTTATCGGGCCTTTTCCGTCAATAGGGTTTCCCATGCCATCTACAACACGGCCCAACATTCCTTCCCCTACATTTAATGATGCAATTTTATTAGTTCTTTTAACTGTGTCACCCTCTTTAATTCCTTTTGATGGTCCTAATAAAACAGCGCCAACGTTGTCTTCTTCAAGGTTCAACACGATCGCTTTTATTTTATTTTGAAATTCAACTAGCTCTCCCGATTGTACGTTTGTAAGTCCATAAATACGGGCAATCCCGTCTCCAACCTGTAAAACAGTTCCAACCTCTTGTAGTTCTGCTTCAGATTTAAAGCCTGATAATTGTTGTTTTAAAATTGCTGATACTTCAGCTGGTTTTACTTCTGCCATTTTTTTTGTTTTATAAATCCTGTAAGTACAGGCTTTTGTTAAATGTTTGTCTTAGTTCTGTTATATTGGTTGCAATACTTGCGTCAAGCTCTTTGTCTCCTATGCGTATAATTGCGCCGCCAATTATGTCTTTATCAACAACCTCGGTTAATTCTACCTGATTATTGTTTCTTGATTTAATATAGCCAACTATTTCTTCTTTTAAGGCTGAAGAAATTGGGACGGCTGTCGTTACTGTGGCTGTCTCTATGTTTTTTTCAACTTTGTATAACGCAATAAAGGCTTTTGCGATTCCTTCTAATAAATATTCTCTTTTTTTATTAATAATAATTTTCACAAAATCTAAGCTTAATTTTTGTATTTTATTTGCAAAAACCTCGCAAATTATTTTAATCTTTTGATCTGTTTTTACAATCGGGCTCTTAAGCAAAAGAGAAAGCTCCCTGCTTTCTGAACAAATTCGGTCTAAAAGCCTCATGTCTGCATATGATTCTTCTAAACTTTTTTCTTCAACAGATAGCTGAAGTAATGCTTTTGCATACCTTATTGTTGCTCTTGATTGATTCATTTATTAATTTAATTCTGTCTTTTTTAGTTCCTCGGCAATAAATTTTTCTTGGCTTACTTTTTCTGTTAGCTCTCTTTTTAGAACTTTTTCAGCAATATCAATTGATAATGCAGCAACCGTGTTTTTTAACTCTGTAATTGCCTTCATTTTCTCATTTGCTATTTGCTTTTTTGCTGAATTGATAATCTGTTCTGCTTCCTTATCTGCCTTGTTTCGTGCTTCACCAATAATTCCTTCTTTTATTTCTCTTGCTTCTTTAAGTAATTTGTCTCTTTCTGTTTTAGCTTCGGCCAAGATTCTTTCGTTGTCTGCATTTAACAACGCCATCTCTTCCTTTGCTTTATCTGCAGATTTTAACGCCTCTTCGATGCTTTTGTTTCTCTCGTCAACAGCATTTAATATTGGTTTCCACGCAAACTTTTTTAGAACAACTAGTAGTAATGTAAAAATTATTGTTGTCCAAATAATTAATCCTGGGTCAAATGATATCATGATTTAAAGTTTAAAATATTTAAAGTTTAAACCCCCTTGGACCAACCGTACAAGGAGGTTTATCTAACTCTTTTTATAATTTATCCTTGCATTAAAGCAACAACAACTCCAAATAGAGCTACTCCCTCCACAAGTGCAGCAGCAATAAACATATTGGTTTGGATCATTCCTGAGTGTTCTGGCTGCCTAGCCATAGACTCTAATGCCTTTCCTCCAATCATACCGATTCCAATTCCCGCTCCAATTGCTGATAGTCCTGCTCCAATTGCTGCGATTCCGTTAATTTCCATTTTTTAATAGTTTTAAGTTAAACAAATTGATTAATGATCTTCCTCTTTAACTGCCAGCCCTATAAAAACGGCTGATAGTAAAGTAAAAATATATGCCTGTAAAAAGGCTACTAATATTTCAATTAGAAATATAAAAAGTACAAATGCTACTGATATTGGGGCTACAGACCAACCTGCAATAGCGTTGACACCATTGTTTGAGGCAACAAAAATTAGTGATATTAAACTAAATATAATTATGTGGCCTGCGGTAATGTTTGCAAAAAGCCTAATCATAAGAGCGAATGGCTTAGTAAAGACGCCAAATATTTCAATGGGAATCATTATTGGTAATAGTGCCAACGGAGTTCCTGGCGGTTTTACTAGGTGCTTCCAATAGCCCTTGTTCGCTGATATAGTAATTATTATAAAAGTAAAGATAGATAAAACAAAAGTCACCGATATGTTTCCTGTAACATTTGCTGCCCCCGGTGTAAGTCCTAACAAATTATTAATTAAAATAAAGAAAAAAACTGTAAGCAAAAACATTGTATATTTTTCGTATTTAGGCCCAATATTTGATTTTATAATGTCATCTCTAACAAAAAGTATTACCGGCTCCAAAAATGACTGGATTCCTTTTGGCGCTGTTTTTTTTCTGCTGTAAGCCCTAGAAGCTTTAAAAACGATCAAAAACAGCAAAAGAGACGAAAAAAGCATCGAGGCAACATTTTTTGTAATTGAAAGGTTGGTAAACTTTTTGTTGTTTTCTTCAACTATATGATGATGGTCTATTTTATAGACCCTGTCTCCCCTTATTACTTTTGATTTGCCATGATGAAACTCTGAAGACATGAAAACATCCCAGTTTCCTTCTGTGTATAAAATCACTGGCAGCGGGATTGAAACATTACCCCAAAGGTGCCACTCATACGAATCAGCTATATGGTGTAAAATATATGGCGTAGGGTTAAAGGCCTCTTCATTTGACATTTCTTTATCGGCAGAAATGCTCTGCCCTGGTATACTTATAAGTATAAATGTAAATATTAAACTCTGTATTGCCTTTTTCACTCTTAATTAACAAATTAAATAATGTTGCAAAAATAAATAAATATTACACCCAAAAAAGAATATAATTAAAAAGTTGCCGCTTTATTTTTTTATGTTTTTATATTTTATAAAAACTTCTGAATAAAGGATGAAAAAATAAACTATAAAAAAATTAATAACAAAAAAACTGTCGCTTTTTTCAGTGTTTAAAATTATTGGGCTTAAAAAAACCAAACAGACAAAGATTCTAAAAATGTTAACTGCCAATAAAAGGTATGTCTGTTTTTTGGGTTTTTTTAAAAGTTTATCTTGAATTAATTCAGTGAATAAAAACAGTGCAAACAAAAAAGAATACATTATAAAAACCTCTTCAAGCGCTAATTTTGTCTTTGCGAAATATACGACAAGTAAATTGGCAATAAAAAGACCAAATAAAAAAAACGCATTAGTTTTTGTCATTTTGATTTATTTCGCGTTTAAGTACAGAGAATAAAATTAACAAAAATGAAAGTATAGAAAAAAGTATTGTGTATAAGGGTGTTTCAAAATTGTTTTGTTTATCAACATAGTCTCCAAAAAAAGCTCCTGCAAACAAAAAAACAGCCATTTGAATCGTTAATGAAGAATACTTAATATAAGTGTTAAGCGGTTTTTTCTTTTTGCTCTGTTTTTCCACCCTCTTTTATGTCTTTAATTACAGCCCCCATGCTGCAAGAGCCAGTAAAGGTGGCTCCAGGCTCAATAGACAATTTATTTGTGCTAATATCTCCTGTTAGTTTAGCAGTGGTCTTTAATAATAGTAATTGAGAAACTGTGATTTTTGCTTTTAACGTTCCTGAAATATCCGCATTATTACAAACAACGTCTCCTTCAATAACCCCCTCTTTGCCAAGAACAAGTTTTCCCGTAGTGTTTACCGACCCTTTTAGGTTGCCGTCAATTCTAACATCTCCCTTAGACTGAATGTCCCCTGTGATAACTGTTCCTGCCCCTATTGTGTTAACTGTTTCTATCATTGCTCTTTTTTTTTGTGATTCATTTGAACTTGAAAACATATCGTAATATTTTATGCGAATTTATAAAATAATCCGCTAAATCTAATTAATTGCTAAATAATTCTTTTTAAAAAATTTGTAGTAGCCATCAACATCTTTGCTTTTATAAAAATTCTGAAAGTTTTCAGAAGTAATAGCCAATATTTTGTATTCTGTTTTTTCTAAGATTTTCAATAGTTTTTTTTCTTCAAGAAACAAATGATAATACTCCATCGATTCGTTATTGTTGTCAAAAGGCTTTATTATTAATAGGTGTTTTTCTAGCCCCAATAAAAGCGTGCTGATTTCAAAAACCTCGTTTTCAATACTTAATTTATGAAAATCTGAAATTACTGTTTTTAAGTACGTGACATCAACAGCCTCTTTTGGCAAGACCACAACTATCATATGCTTGTTATTAGGTCTAAACAAATAAGGGGAGCCAGAGCTCGCCATTTCATTAGCCCTGTTCATTTTTGTCGGGTCGTTTATTACCTCTAAAATATCTTTCGCTTCTTGAAAAGCGTTTTCGTCTTCATTTGTAATTTGTTTTAGTGTTTTCTTTGCTAGCTCAATTTCTTTCTTTTTAATAAAAGAAAAGGCCCTTAGCAACTTAAGCTTATTTTTGTTCTTGTTGTCAGAAATCTTACTTGTTTTCATTATCACTTCATCAAACAAACCCTGGTTATATAAAACAAAAACCTGTTGATAGGCTAACTCGTCTAAATCTTGCTGGCTTAGTGCGTTTGATTTATAATTAGGATCATATATCATTTTCGCGTAAACGCTTGAAGTGTAGTTGTTAATTAGTATGTCTTTAGTTTCGCTTGATTTTGAATTGTCTATTTCTACATAATTTAAATATGCGTTATAAAGAGCCAAAGGGGCGTATTGATTATCCTTTGGAAACCTTTCGTAAATATCCCAAAAACTAGACGTGCTGAGCGACAACTCTGCAAGCGATTCTTTGTAAATTATGCCTAATTGATAAAGGGCCTCTTTTATTTTTTGATTTGAACGGTCAAACTCCTCGTTTGATTTTGGAAGCTGGTTTAAATAATAGCTTTGGCTTTTTTTGTTTTGGACCTCAACAGATAAGGTGTCTGTTTTTGTTGAGTCTGCCTCAAAGCTGGAAAATGATTTTTTATCCTTTCTTCTCCAGTCGTCTTCAAGCTTTCTTTTGCCCCAGATCTTTCTAAATTCTGACATTCCAAAACTTAATGTTGCAGGGTTGTAAAAATACCACTTGCCTCCGCTTGTATTATTCCCAAATTGATCTCCTCTTCTACTATTAGTTGCGCTTTCATAAATCATTTGTTGCTTTAATCTTTGGTTTTCTGCTTCTTCTCTTTCTTTGTCTATTAATTTCTGAATAATGTTTTTAATTATTGCTTGTTGTTCTTGCCTTGGCAGTTTCGCCAACATTTGCAAACTGTCCTGTACCTCAATAACATTCATGTTGGAAACCAGTCTAGATAAAACTTCGCTTCGTTGTTTCGTTTCATTATATCGCCTAAAACCATCATCCATATACAACATGCAACTATCATAGTTCGCGCTAGCTAGTTTGTAGCTCTTTCTTTCAAAATGCAGTTCTCCAAGCGCTAAAAAAGACAGTGATTTTTGAGAATTATTGTTAATACTATTAAAGGTAGATTTTTTATAACTTTCAATAGCTAACGCTGTGTCGTTATTATTTCTTTCCATCTCTGCAATAGTATAATAGATCTGATCTAAGTATTCCTTGTTTTTGTCATCTTTCACCATCTTAAAGAGCTTTTTCTTCATTTTGGCAATATCTGGGCTACCGCTTTCTAATGATCTTGCAAGATTCATTTTAGCATTAAAAGCCATCTCATAGTCTGGTCCAGATTTTAAAACAATTTCATAATTCTTTTGTGCTAACTTGTAATTGTTTGTGTTTTGGTAAATTTGTGCCAAGATATAATGTAGCCTTGCCTTTTTTCTTTTTCTTTTTATAATTTGTGTAGCGTTGTTTAATGCAATTTCTGCATTAAAAAAGTCTTTCTTCTGTAAATAAAAATCTGATTGTACTAACGCTAGCTTTGTTTTTAGTCTTTTTGGGGTTTTTTTATCATTAATCAGCTCTTCTAGCTCCGATTTAGCGGAAACAAAGTCTTGTTTTTCTACATAAGCCCTAACCAGCCAAATAGCCGCATCAAAGCGAATCTGATTTTTATTATATTCATTTTTTACAAACATAAACGTCTTAATCGCCTCGTCAAAATCTCCTTTATAAAAATACGCTTGGCCAATCATTAGGTAGTTGTCATCAATCCACTTACAATACTCTTTTCCTTTAATTCTCATAGAGTGCCTTTGAATAACAACTGATCCTTTTCTTATTGCCTTGTCCATATACGACTTGGTTTTCTTTGTTTTTTTCAAATCGCCTGTTGGAAAGACTGAAATTATTGTTGTGTAATCGTCTACATAGCTATTGTGGAGCTTCTTTACTCCGGCCTTTATACTTTCTTTTCCGTTAAAATACCCGTTGTATTTTGCTGTGGTGTTGTGGTATTGGCGATTTACCCAAGATTTTTTCTTTGTTGAACAAGAGGGGCTAATCAAAAGCATTAACACTAAAATTCTGATGTTTATATGGGTGTTTGTAAACTTCATTCTGTTATAAACTGCTTTTAATTATATTTATTTCATTGCTGATTGAAAAAACGCTAGCAAATATGGTTATAATTTTATAATATTTGCAAGCATAATGCAAGATAAAAAAAACCTATATAATTTTTGGGAGAAGATATTGCACAAATATCGTTTTGTTGTAATGACCGATGATTCTTTTGAAGAAAAGTTCTCTGTAAGGCTAAGCGGTTTAAATGTTTTTGCGTTTGGCGGCTTTTTAGTTTTTTTTAGTTTTTTTATTGCAATTTTACTTATTACTAATACTGCCTTGACGGAATATGTTCCTGGAAAAGCAAACTCAGAGGTTCAACAAGAACTTATAACGCTTACAGTAAAATCAGACTCGTTGTTGGGGGTTTTAGAAAATCAAGATGTCTATCTTAAAAACATTCGTAATATTATTGCGGGGGAGGAATTAGACGCTCCAAAAAAAACTGAAAACAAAATAAGTCCTGAATATATTGTTTCTTTTGAAAAATCACTTGAAGATTCGCTATTAAGACTTGATGTGAAATCGGAAGAGCATGGCTCTGTACATATAAATAATAAAACTAGTAGCGAGGTGCTTCTTTTTTTTCCACCTATTCGCGGATTGATTACAGATGGGTTTAATGCTGAAAAAAAACATTTTGGAGTAGATTTAGTTGCAAAAGAAAACACAAGGGTTTCAGCTGTTTTAGAAGGCACTGTAATTACTGGACACTGGGCTTATGAATCTGGCCATGTAATCGCAATTCAGCACAAAAACAACTTTGTTTCTGTATATAAACACAATTCTATATTGCTAAAATCTGTTGGAGACTTTGTAAGCGCGGGAGAACCTATTGCAATTATTGGGAACTCAGGAGAGTTGTCTTCTGGACCCCATTTACATTTTGAGCTTTGGAGAAAAGGAGTGGCTACAAATCCAGAAGATTATATTTTATTTTAATTGAGTATGACTATCAAATCCTTTTTAAGCCTTCTTTTTGCAAAGCTTGTTGTTTTACAAAACAAAAAATGGAAGAATAACGCGTTGAAAGCGCAAAAAAAAATCATGTTAAATCTTGTTGGAAAAGCTCAAAACACCCTTTTTGGAAGCGAGCATTCTTTTGAAAAAATTAGAACCTACGCTGATTTTGTTAATTTTGTACCCATTAGAGATTACGAGGGGCTAAAACCGTATATTGAGCAAATTATTAACGGAGAAAAAAATATTCTTTGGCCCGGCAAACCTATTTATTTTTGCAAAACTTCTGGCACAACCTCTGGCGAAAAATATATTCCTATTAGCGCTGAAGGCATGCCAAATCATATAAAAGCTGCTCGTGATGCTATGTTAAGCTATATCGCAGAAACAAAAAAAAATAGTTTTGTTAATGGTAAAATGATTTTTCTTCAGGGAAGCCCTGAACTTTCAAAAAAAGGAGGTATTCTAACAGGAAGACTTTCGGGAATAGTTGCTCATCATATTCCGTCTTATTTAAAGAAAAATAGACTTCCAAGTTATAAAACAAATTGTATTTCAGATTGGGAAAAAAAGGTAGACGCTATTGTTGATGAAACTATTTCTGAAAAAATGAGCGTCATCTCTGGGATTCCTCCGTGGGTTCAAATGTATTTTGAAAAACTAAAGAAAAAAAGCGGCCAACTAATAAAAGACATTTTTCCTCATTTTGAGTTGTTTATTTATGGTGGTGTAAATTATACTCCATACAAAAGCAATTTTGAAAAACTGATTGGGAAAAAAATAGACGGCATTGAGCTATACCCTGCTTCTGAAGGTTTTATCGCATATCAAGACTCACAGAAAAAAAAGGGAATGCTGCTTTGCGTAAACCATGGAATTTTCTTTGAATTTATACCGGCCGATCAATTTTTTAAAACAAAGCCTAAAAGACTGTCTCTTGCTGATGTTAAAATTGGAGAAAAC
>CEVN01015880.1_pt1 | contig 51854 bp, 47 predicted proteins | sample 427041 | NCBI WGS metagenome assembly CEVN01 (sample SAMEA2623463, study PRJEB7988) | marine metagenome | biome: marine biome (ENVO:00000447); feature: surface water layer (ENVO:00002042); material: "saline water (ENVO:00002010), including plankton (ENVO:xxxxxxxx)" | depth 5 m
CCATCTAGATCACATTTTAATTTCTAATGAGCTGTTTAATGATTTTAATAATTTAAATTCAATTTCTAATACAATTTTGATTGATGGCGAATTAGATAATGGCTGGCAAGAGTATGATTTTTATCTATCAGATCATCGCCCTGTTGGAATATCATTAGAAATTAATCCATAATATTTTTCCAAATAAAATCTGCTATTCTGGATTTTGTATCAATTTCAGACTGTACCTCTGCACCTGATTTAGAAAATATTGTGACCTGATTGGTTTCTACATCAAATCCCTGGTCTTTATTGTTTGCCGTATTTAAGATAATGAAATCAAGTTCTTTAGATTTCATTTTTTTCAATGCATTATCTCTTTCATTGTCCATCTCTAGCGCAAATCCTATAACCGTCGCTTTAGTATTTGGACGTATAGATTTTAAAATATCAGTGGTGGGAGATAACTCTACGTTCATTTTTTCAGTGTTCTTCTTAATTTTCCCGCTACTAATGTTAGATGCTCTAAAGTCCGCAACCGCAGCGTTCATAATTATATAGTCTACATTAAGGCTATGATTAACAGCTTCTAACATTTCATCTGCTGTTTTAATATGCTGAATATTAATTTCAGGTATGTTTTTTAAATTTGTTGGACCAGTTATTAAAGTAACATTTGCTCCAAGATCCCGCGCAGATTTTGCAATTGCAAATCCCATTTTTCCACTTGATCTATTTGATATATATCTAACCTCATCAATTGGCTCTTGTGTTGGTCCAGCTGTAACTAATACCGACTTGTTTTTTAGCGGTAAATCAACATTTAGAATTTCTCTAATAGAATTAATAACAGTCATGTTGTTTGCAAGCCTACCCTTTCCCTCATGCAAGCTAGCTAGAGGTCCTTCCTCTGGGTCAATAACAATTTTTTTTCTTTCACGTAAAGTTTTAACTGCATCTAAATTTGCTTTATTTCTCCACATTTTATAGTTCATGGCTGGAAAAAAGATAGTTGGTTGCTCACAGATAGATAACGCAAGTGATAAAGAATCATCAGCTATTCCATTAGCTGTCTTTGCTATAATATTTGCAGTGGCTGGTAGCACAATTACCAAATCAATATCAAACGCAAGGTTTATATGTTCTAAACCAGGTTTTGGATTATCTTCAAACATGTTATCAATTACAGGGTTATTAGTTAATGCAGCAATAGTAGTTTTACCTATAAATTCTTGGCAAGATTTAGTCATAATTGCTTGAACATTTGCACCTTCTTTACGAAGGATACGAATAATATCACATGCTTTGTATGCTGCAATTGATCCTGTAATACCAAGAAGTATATTCTTATTTTTTAATTCATTCATTTTTTATGGCATACCATTAATCCATCTCGGATTGGAAATAAAGAATTATAGACCCTATCATCTTCATTTATAAATCTTGCTGTTTTATTAAGAGCTTTTGAGTTATCATCTTGTGGTTCAACTACTTCGCCACTCCAAAGCATGTTGTCAAGAACAATGATTCCTCCTTTTCTAATCAATGTAAATGCTCGTTTATAATATTCTAAATAATTGATTTTATCAGCATCAATAAAAGCAAAATCGAAATAATTTATATGAAAGGTTTCCAATGTTTCAAGAGCAGGGCCATGGTGAACAGTAATATTTTTTTCTAAATTAGCTTTATCAATAAACATGTTTGCCGTATTAACATGTTTCTCCATTAATTCACAGGTATGTATTTCACAATCATCATTAGACTCGGCCATTTTGATTGATGAGTATCCAGTGAACGTTCCAATTTCTAAAATCTTTTTAGCACTTAAAGACTTAATTAAAATTTGAAGAAAATTTCCAACAATATTTCCAGAAATCATTTGTGGCAACTCTTCATTTTTAAAAGTATACTGATGAAGTTCTTTTAGAATATCCGAATCATGATGCGATGTATCATGGCAGTACTGAATAATTTTTTCATCAATAAACTTCATTATTTGAGCAATTCTTTTAATGTTCCGTCTTGATTTAATTTCATTAATGAATCAAAACCACCTATTGATTTACCATTTATAATAATCTGTGGTACTGTTGACCCACCTGTTATCTCATTTAATTTTTCCCTGCTAATTCCTTCTTTTTCAATATCAATCTCTTCAAATGTTTGACCCATGTTTGTTAACATTCTTTTGGCTGCTGCGCACGGAGGGCACCAGCTTGTACTATAAATTTTAATCATTCTTTCCCTTTTATTGTTAAATTAAAGCTTAAAAAATATAAATTAATACAACTTAAAATTATAAGGATTTAATTATGTTACTAAATATTGGCGATAAAGCTCCCAATTTCACACTCCCAGATGCAAATGGGAAATCAGTTTCTCTATCAGATTTTAAAGGAAAGAAAGTTATTTTATGGTTTTTCCCTAAAGCAAGCACCCCAGGTTGAACGATTGAAGGTCAAGGATTCCGTGATGAATTCAAAAAATTTGAAAGCAAAAATATATCCATATTAGGGTGCTCAGCAGATCCCCCATCAAAACAGAAGAAATTTTGTGATAAACAAAATTTTGATTATCCTATGCTCTGTGATGAAAGTCATTCAATGCTTGAAGACTATGGTGTTTGGGGTCTTAAAAAGTTTATGGGTAGAGAATATATGGGAATATCAAGAATCACGTATGTCATATCTGAAGATGGAATAATAGAAAAGATATACGATAAAGTAAAAACAAAAAGTCATGCATTAGATATCTTAGATGATTTATAAAAAGAGAGTTATATTTATTTCATTAAATCTTTAATGGCACTGCTTGCTTGATCTATAGAAATCCGCGACTGCTCCATTGTATCTCGATTTCTAAGTGTTACAGTATTTTCAGACAGAGTATCATGGTCAACGGTAATCCCAAAAGGAGTACCAGCTTCATCTTGTCTTCTGTATCTTTTTCCAATAGATCCACCTGCATCATAGAAAGCACTATAATCCTCTCTTAAATCAGCCGTGAGTTTTTGAGCAATTTCAGGCATACCTAACTTATTCATTAAAGGAAAAACAGCTACAGTAGTAGGAGCTATTTTGGGAGATAGTTTAAGCAGTACTCTATTTTCTCCATTTACCTCTTCTTCTTTGTAAGCATCAGCAAGAACGGTTAAAAACGCTCTATCAACACCCGCTGATGTTTCTACAACCGCAGGCACAAAATGTTTATTATTAATAGTATCAAAGTAGGTCAATTTTTTACCACTATGTTCAATGTGCTGATCTAAATCAAAAGTACCTCTATCTGCTATTCCTTCGAGCTCAGACCAACCAAAATCAAATTGATACTCAACGTCAAAGCAGGCTGAAGAGTAATGAGCTAGCTCATCATCTCCATGAGCTCTTAGACGTAATTTATTTTCGTTAATTCCTAAATTTTTAAACCAATTTAAACGCTCATTCGACCAGTGCTTTAACCACTTTTTTGTATCATCGATATGACAGAAAAATTCCATTTCCATCTGTTCAAATTCACGTGTTCTGAAAATGAAATTACCAGTTGTTATTTCATTTCTGAAGGCTTTTCCAATTTGAGCAATTCCAAAAGGAAGCTTTTGACGAGAAGTTGATTGAACATTTAAATAGTTTACAAAAATACCTTGGGCAGTTTCAGGCCTCATATAAATCTCTGCCCCTGATTCTTGAACTGGGCCCATGTGAGTTTTAAACATAAGGTTAAACTGCCTTAAGTCTGTCCAATCACCTAAGTTTTTATTAAATGGATCAATCACACCACAGCTTTTCATTACTTCTCCACTATTATCTAAATCCATTAACTTTGAAATAATAGCTTGGTAGCATTCATCATCATTATCAAAATTATTTTCAATTTTAAAATGTGATAGTAAAGAGTCGATAACACCATCATCTTGATCATTTAATAAATGATCTACACGATATCTCTTTTTTGTTTCCTTATTATCAATTAGTGGGTCATGAAAATTTTCAACATGACCGCTAGCTTCCCATACATTAGGGTGCATTAATATTGCAGCATCCATTCCAACAACATTTTCATTTGCTGTAACAATAGATTTCCACCATAAATCTTTTATATTTCTTTTTAATTCTACACCCAGAGGACCATAGTCCCATGTAGATGCGAGCCCTCCGTATATTTCGCTGCTTTGAAAAACAAATCCCCTTCTTTTGGAAAGAGATGTCAATATATCTATTATTTTAATGTTATCTGATTTTGACATAATATTTATTTTTTCCTTCTTCTAAATTTTGAAGGCCCCTTAGCTTTTTTGGCAGCAATGATTTCAAGTGCAGTGCTTAGTTCAATAGTATCTATATCTTTATCTTTTGGAAACGGAGCATTAATTTTTTGATTGGTAATATAAGGTCCATACCGCCCACTCTTAACTTCGATTTTATTACCATCTTTATCTTCACCTAATGAGCGCACAACTTCAGGAGTTTTAGTTTTCTTATTTTTTAGTAGCTCAATAGCTGAATCAGCATCCATATCAAAAAATTTACTATGATCATATATGCTTGCATTGATATTGCCACATTTTACATAAGGTCCATACCTTCCAATATCAATCGTTATCACATTATCTTTCTCTTCCCATCGTCCAAGCTCTTTTGGTAGACTCATCAGATGTTGTGCGATTTCAGCAGTTACATCATTAACGGTCTGGTTGGGGAGTAATGATTTCATCTTTTTTTCGCATTGAAGGTAAGGGCCATATCGCCCTACCTTTAAAAAAATTGGGTTGTTGGACTCTAAGTCTAGTGCAATCGGTTCATCCGTTTTTTGTGATTGACTAAATAGCTCAAGTACTTTTTGATCATTTAATTGGTCAGGAGCCACATCCTCATATACATTAACTGATTTACCTTCCGACTCCATATATACACCAAACTTTCCAATTTTAAGACTATATACTTTATCATCGATGCTAAATTCTTTGATTAACTTAGACTCTGTCACATCAATATCACGATTAAGTAAATTATTTAATCCCGTGCTTTCTTTATTTCCAAACCAAAAACCACTTAAGAAATCAATATAATCAATCTTGTCATTTGATATCTGATCCAGATAGTCTTCAAGAGATGCTGTATATTTTAAATCAACTAAATCATCAAAATTTGACTCTAAAAATTGAACAACTGCATAAGCTGAAAATGTAGGAACCATTGCTCCTTTAACTTTATTAATATATTTTAGCTGAATTTTATCCATAATAGTTGCATAGGTTGAAGGTCTTCCTATTCCAAGGGTTTCAAGCTCTTTTACCAGTGAGGCTTCTGTAAAACGGCCAATTGGCTTTGTGAAATGTTGCTTTCCTTCAATGGAGTTTAGAGATAGTGTTTCTTTTTCTTGCATAATAGGTAAAGTTTTTTCATTCTGTTTCTTTGTATCTGTTGACTCATTATACAATGATAAGAAACCTTGGAACTGAATAGCTTTCCCCCTTGCTTCAAATAAGCAGTCAGCTGCATTAATAGAGACCACTGTGTTTAATATTTTAGCTGATTTCATTTGAGAAGCAATAGTTCTTTTCCAAATTAAATCATACAGTCTCCACTCTTTATCATCTAGCTTTGTTTTAAGCTCTTTTGGATGAATCAATTCTCCAGCCGGTCTGATGGCCTCGTGTGCCTCCTGTGCATTTTTTACTTTACTAACATAGGAGCGAGGAGCATCTGGTAAATTAGCGGGGTTATCTTTTTTTATAATATCCCTTATTTGCCCAATTGCTTGTTTCGAGATGGTAATAGAGTCTGTTCTCATATATGTGATATAGCCAGATTGATATAAATTTTGTGCCAGTCTCATTATGTCTTTAGAGCTAGTGTTTAATTTTCTAATTCCATCTTGTTGAAGAGTTGAGGTGATAAATGGAGGGTAGGGGTTTTGAGTATAGGGCTTTTCTTCTACCTTATTAACTTTCCAATCTGACGTTTTTAAAATTTCAACAAGGTTTGTGGATAAAGTATTATCTAAAGCCGTACAATTATTTGATTTCAAATCACCACTATTTTTATCAAAATCCTTTCCTGACGCTATTTTTTTATTATTCTGTTGAACAAGGCTTGCGTCAAAAATTATATCATCTTTTTTTAGTTCAGCACTTACACTCCAGTATTCACTTTTAACAAATTTAGAACGTTCTTTTTCACGATCAACTACAATCTTAATAGCTGGACTTTGGACTCTTCCAGCCGATAATCCATAGGCAACACTTTTCCATAGTTTATTAGAAACTGGGAAACCTAAAAGACGATCAATAACCCTCCTGGTCTCTTGAGCATTAACAAGGGATGCGTCAATATTTCGAGTCTTCTTAAATGAATCAAGGATAGCATCTTTTGTTATTTCATGAAAAACCAGTCGCTTTACTGGAACTTTGGGTTTTAAAAGCTCAACTAAATGCCACGCAATGGCTTCGCCTTCACGGTCAGGGTCAGTTGCAAGATACAACTCACTCGCTTTCGAAAGAGCAGATTTTAGTTTCTTAAGATTTGGTGCTGATATAGTATTAACATACTTTGTTTTAAATTTTTTATCAGGATCAATACCTAAATCACTTTTTGGAAGGTCTCTAATATGGCCTACAGAAGCTTCAACAAGGTACTTGTCACCCAAAAACTTTTTTAAAGTTGTTGCCTTAGATGGTGACTCTACAATAATTAAATGATTCGATTTTGATGCCATATATATATAAAAATTTATTAACCTTTATGTGTTATCTTGCAAGGAAATCTTTTAAAAAGGGCAAAAAAAATGATCAAATTAGAAGGGAATGTTCGAAAAATGAAATCGGATTTCAAAGCTCCAATTGAGTATTCCATGATACTATCAGAGCATATTTTACCTCTAAATGACCATATTGGCTCAAATATTAAACTGGAGTGGAGTGGAATCATTCACTGTGTCAAATGTGGAAATAAAACCAATAAATCATTTTTTCAAGGTTTCTGTTACCCTTGCTTTATTAGTGCCCCCGAATCATCTGAATGTATTTTAAAACCAGAGTTATGTCAAGCCCATGAGGGAATAAGTCGAGACATGGAGTGGTCTGAGAAGTACTGTCTATCAAATCATTATGTATATTTATCACTAACATCTGGAATTAAGGTGGGGGTTACTCGATATACCCAAATTCCAACACGATGGATTGATCAAGGCGCCATTAAAGCATTGAAAATAGCTAAGACTCCAAATCGGTATCTTGCTGGTGCGATTGAGGTTAAGTTAAAAGAATTTGTTTCAGATAGAACATCATGGCAAAGAATGCTTAAAAATGATGTCAATCAAGATATTGATTTATATGGCTATCGTGAATCTTTAAAAGAAAATCTTCCATCAGATTTAAAGACATATGTTTTGAATGAAGAAAGGGAAAAAATAATAGCATACCCTATAAATGAATATCCAGAAAAAATAAAGAGTATCAACTTTGAAAAAGTAAAAGAATTTGAAGGTAAGTTAACAGGTATCAAGGGTCAATATATATATATTGATAATCAATTTGTTGTTAATATGAGAAAATATTCAGGTTTTTATTTTAATATCATAATAGAATGATATAGTCCTAGCTAAAAAGTGAAAATAATAACGCTACCTTAATAAAGTATTAAATTTAAAGCTGGCTAAACACAAATTGACCACCAACTACTGTGCCAAGTATCTTGGTGTTTAATATTTTGGTTGGATCAATTTTAGTTATATCATCAGATAAGATTGTTAAATCTGCCTTGTATCCTAATTTGATTATTCCTTTGTCGCGCTCTTGAAACTCCGCGCGGGCGCCCCAAGTAGTTAGCATTTTCAAAGCCTCAATGGGAGTCACTAATTCTTGATTTTGGAAACCATTATCAGGAAAACCTTCATGGTCCTGCCGTGTTATGGCGGCATAAAACTCAAACAAGGGGTTGCCCTCCTCAATTGGACAATCTGATCCGCCAGCAATCTTGGCCCCTTTATCAATAAATGTTTTCCACCTTGAAATTCTATGCAGTCGATGTCGCCCAATTCGATCAGGTAGCCATTTCATATCGCTAGTACAATGACTGGGTTGCATGGATGGAATAATATTATGCTCTATCATTCTATCTATATCAGTTGATGTTACCATTTGCGCATGCTCAATTCTCCAACGATGATCTGAATTTTGGGTGTTACTAGCATACGTATCAATTACAATCTGATTTCCCTTATCTCCAATCGCATGGGTGTTTAGCTGAAAATTACTTTCAGCACAACGTTTGGCAAGGTCATTAAATTCTTCATGGGTAATTAAAATTAATCCACAATTATGAGTATCATCGCTATAAGGTTCAAGCAGTGCCGCTCCTCTACTTCCCAGCGCACCATCAATAAATGCTTTGACCGAACGTATGTTGTATTTTTCAGATGAAAAATGTCCCATTTTAAAAAATTTATCACATAAATCACGACTCGAGCCATCTAACATGCCATAGCAGCGGATAGGAAAATTATCCTGTTCAACAAGTTCATGGATAGCATCAATAATGGTTTTGTTTTGCCAAGCATCATGAACAGAACAGATTCCCCTCTGCACAATAATATCAGTGGCATTATTGATCCACTTTTTAACATTACTCAATGTATTTTCTTGGTTCAGTCCACGGGTAATTGACATCGCATTATCAATAAGAACACAATCATTTATAATATCTCCTCCATCTGGGATACCATCTGCAAAATTATAACCTACCATATCAAGACATTTTTGATTCACCCATGTTGCATGCCCATCAATTCGAGTAAAAATTATAGGATGATCAGGTGCAATTGAATTTAATATATCACGCGTTGGAAAATCTTTTGATTCCCATAGATTCTGATCCCATCCAAATCCAAGAATAAGATCTCCAGGGTTTCTTTTTTTACATTCATCGATAACCAGCTTTTGTATTTCATTTAATGAATCAACTTTTTTTAGCTGAATCATGTCTAGTCGTTTCCCTAAATTTCTTAGATGAAAGTGGGAGTCAATAAATCCTGGAATAACAGTTGCTCCTTTTAAATCTAAGGTCTCAAGAGAAGGATCTAATTTATTTGATGTGCCCAAAATACCATTTTTAATCGTTAAAGATTCCGGATGAGGACAGTTTTTATCTAATGATATTATATTCGCGTTAATGATATTAAATGATTTAGATTCCATTGTATAAATATAATCTTAAAGTATCAAAATTATTATTAGATTTTAACATGAGTATGAACAGTCAAATTATAGATTTAAGAAGTGACACGGTTACTCTTCCTTCTGAAGATATGCTTGATGCAATAAAGTCGGTAAAGTTAGGCGACGATGTTTTTTCAGAAGATCCCACGGTAAACAGCTTACAAGAAAAAGCTGCAAGTACGATGGGTAAGGAAGATGCTTTGCTGGTACCAAGTGGAACCATGGGTAATTTAGTATCAATACTGGTGCATTGTAATAGAGGTGATGAGGTGATTCTTGGAGATCAAGCGCATACTTTTTTATATGAAGCCGGAGGAATATCTGCGTTTGGAGGAATTCATTCTAGGCAGCTTAAGAATAATGATGATGGTACTATTGATTTGGACCAGATTGAAGCTTCAATTAGAGAGGAAAATGTTCACTTTCCTCCGACAACTCTCATCTCTCTTGAGAATACGCACAATAGATGTTTTGGTGCCCCACTTACTCCTGATTATACATCTAAAGTATCTGAGATTGCTAAGAAAAATAATTGCACAGTCCATTTAGATGGAGCTCGATTATTTAATGCTTCTGTTGCACTTGACTTGGATGTTAAAGAACTAACTAAAGATGTTGATTCCTTGACTTTTTGCTTATCTAAAGGACTTTCATCGCCTGTTGGATCAATAGTATGTGGAACATCAGATTTTATCAAAAAAGCAAGACACTTACGAAAAGCTTTGGGTGGTGGCATGAGGCAGGCAGGGGTCATTGCTAAGTTTGGGGAGTTTTCATTAGACCATATGATTAATCAAATTAAGAAAGATCATAAAAATGCTAAAATGCTAGGTGAAGGGTTGTCTAACATCAGTGGTATAGATATAGATATAGAAAAAATTCATTCAAATATTGTTTATTTTAAATTAGATGAAAGTAAAAGTAGTTTTTCAAATAAGATGGTTCAATTAATGAACGATAAAGGAATACTTTTTTTTGAAGTTAGCCCTAATCGTTATAGATTAGTAACGCATTATGGTATTGAATCAAATCATGTTAATATAGTTATAGAAACAATTAGTCAAATATTATGAAACAAGGAATTACCCCTAAAAGCCAAGATTATAATAAGTGGTATACAGATGTTATTACTAAAGCAGAGCTAGCTGACTACGGCCCAGTTAAAGGTACAATGGTCATACGTCCATATGGTTTTGAAATATGGGATAAGTTAAAAAATTCATTTGATAAGCGATTTAAAGAAACTGGTCATACTAATGCTTATTTTCCTCTTTTTATTCCTAAGTCTTTTTTAGCCAAAGAAGCTGAGCACGTAGAGGGTTTTGCAAAAGAATGTGCGGTTGTCACCCACTCAAGATTAAAAACAAATGATGAAGGTGATGATTTAATCGTTGATCCAGAATCTAAACTCCAAGAAGAAATCATAGTAAGACCCACATCTGAAACAGTAATATGGTCTATGTATAAAAAGTGGATTCATTCTTACAGAGATTTGCCAATTTTAATTAATCAGTGGGCAAATGTTGTAAGATGGGAAATGAGAACTCGATTATTCTTACGTACGAGTGAGTTTTTATGGCAGGAAGGCCATACAGCTCACGAAACTAAGGATGAGGCATTAGAAGAGGCAAAGAAAATGCTCGATGTTTACCAAGAAGTTGTAGAGGGACAGATGGGAATACCCGTGCTTACTGGAACAAAATCAGAATCTGAAAAATTTGCAGGTGCAGAAGAAACATATTGTATAGAAGCGATGATGGGAGATAAAAAAGCACTTCAAGCAGGAACATCTCACTATTTAGGTCAAAATTTTTCGAAAGCATTCGATGTTAAATTTCAGACAAAAGATAATAAGGAAGATTTTGTCTATGCAACTAGTTGGGGTGTAAGCACCCGTTTAATTGGTGCACTTATTATGGTTCATGGAGATGATAAGGGTTTGAGACTTCCACCTAACATAGCTCCAATACAAGTTGTGATTATCCCAGTTATCAATAAGCAGTATAATGAAAATGAATTTACTAGCTATACCAAAGATTTAATCTCATCACTCGAATCAAAAGGAATCAGATATTATATTGATAATAGAGAGCAATATTCAGTCGGATACAAATTCAACGAGTGGGAAATGAAAGGTGTTCCATTAAGAATTGAGATTGGTCCTCGCGATATAAAAAACAATCAGATTGTTATGGCAAGAAGAGATAATGGAGAAAAAAACAATATTCTGATTGATGAATCATTTGATGAAATTGAAGCTAGTCTAGAAAACATACAGATTTCCTTGTTTAAGCAAGCCGCTGATTTCATGAATGCAAACACCTTTTCTGTTTCTAACTATGATGAATTTAAAAAGCAGATTAAGCAAGGTGGCTTTATAAAGTGTGGATGGGATGGGTCTCCTGATACTGAAACAAAAATCAAAAATGATACAAAAGCAACCGTTCGATGTATATTGTTTGATCAAAACATTTCTTCATTAAAATGTGTTTACTCAAATAAGCCAGCAAAATATGAAGTCATTTTTTCTCGATCTTACTAAGTGATACTAAAAAATAAAGCCATTGTCATTAAATCTTTTCCATATGGAGATACAAGTTTAATTAGTCGTTTAATATTAAATGATGGCAATAAAATTTCCTTACTAATAAAAGGCGCAACGAGCATGAAGTCAAATAAAGGAGCTTTATTTCAACCATTGAATTTGATTGATATAGATTACTATCATAAAGATAATCGTGCTATTCAAATATATAAAGAGGGCACTCTAATTAATGGATTTATGGATTTAAGAAAATCATTTGATTGTATAAAATATTCATTGTGTATGATTGATATAATTGATAAAACACTTGCTAAGCACTCAAATGAAAGTATTATTTTTAATTTACTATATGATTCGTTAAATAGGTTAGATAATAATAACAAAAAAATTGTATTTATATATTTTTTATTACTGTATACTCATTATAGTGGTTATAGTATTACAAAAATAAATTATCAAAATAACAGTATTGATTTTGCAAATAATTTTAAATACAATAATCTAGAAGAATTGATAAAAAACTATGATCATAACTATATAATAAAAGAAATAATATATACAATTGGCCTTAACATAAATGAGATAAAGAATGTCAAATCACTTAAGTTTATAAACTAATATGGAAAATTTTAATAATTTTGATAACAACGATTATGAATTAAATAAAGGCTCAAAGAGAGGAGTAATGATAATTCATGGTTTTTCTAGTACTACTTTTGAAACTCAGCCGCTAGCAATATTTTTAGCAGAAAAAGGTTATAGAGTTTCTAATCGAAATTTACCAGGACATGGCACTACAATTGAAGATTGTAATACTACTAAATTCCATGAATGGTTAAGTTTTGTTGAGGAAAACTTAGCAGAACTTTCATCTGAATGCGAAGAGGTATATGTAATTGGTCTCAGTATGGGAGGGGTGCTTGGGTTATATCTTGCCAGCCTTTTCCCAATTAATAAATTAGTTTCGTGTGCAACAGTTTTAAATTTCAAAGATCCTTTTAGAGTTAACTACCTAGTCCCAATTTTTAATAAAATTGTAGTTAAACAATTAAAGCATAGTAAAAACTCAAAAAGAAAATTTAGTGGATATAGTCATTATCCATTAATTGCTTTAAATGAATTTAGAAAGTTAAATAATTTCGTTAAGAAAAGATTACATTTGATTAAATGTCCACTTTTATATGTTCACAGCAGTGTAGACAGACTATCTTTGTCAAGCAACTTAGATTTAGTTATGGATTCTATCTCTTCAGATATAAAAAAGAAATTAATTGTTAATAATGCTTCGCATCATTTATTTTATGATAGTGAGGATAAGAATTTAATTTTTAATACTATTTATCAATTTCTAGATGATAAATAATTTTAGACTTACACATTAAATTTAAAGAATATGATATCGCCATCTTGAACTATGTAGCTCTTACCTTCTTGCCGAATTTTACCATTACTTTTCAAGTTTTCTTCTGATTGAAATTCAATTAGGTCAGCCAATGAGTATATTTCAGCTTTTATAAACCCTCGCTGAATATCACTATGTATTTCTCCAGCAGCATCAACTGCATAACTTCCTTTTTTAACTGTCCAAGATTTAATTTCTTTTTCTCCTGCAGTAAAAAATGTTTCCAGCCCCAATAATTTGAATGTTGCTGCAGTTAGTCTATCAAGTCCAGTTCTATCTAAGGAATAGCTATTCAAAAACTCCTTTTTTTCTTCTTGACTTAAATCTACAATTTCCATTTCAAACTTTGTACATAAGCTTAAAACTTTTTCATTATTTTTTTCTGACCATTCTTTTAGCTCTTGCAAATATATATTTTTACCATCATCATATAAATCATCTTCTTTAATATTTGCTACATAAAGAGTAGGCTTACTTGTTAGTGGAGAGATTGATTTAAGCAGTTTTTTTTGATCTTCAGTAAGCTCTACATTTTTGATTAATATACCCTTATTTAAGTTTTCTAGTAAAATTGTAAGTAAATCAAATTCAGCTTTGTGTTCTTTATTGCCTGATCTAACAGTTTTTTCAATTTTAGATATTCTTTTAGATATAGATTCTATATCTTTTAAAAGCAGTTCGGTATTAATTATTTCTATATCTCTTACAGGAGAAATAGAATTTTCAACATGGGTTATATTGTCATCATCGAAACAGCGCACTACATGAATAATAGCATCAACATTTCGGATATTAGATAAAAACTGGTTGCCAAGGCCCTCACCTTCACTAGCGCCCTTAACAAGCCCTGCGATATCAACAAACTCTAAAAATGATGGACTAATTTTTTGTGTAGGAATAATTTCATTAATTTGATTTAATCTTTGATCATTTACTTTAACCATACCATGGTTTGGCTCGATTGTACAAAATGGATAATTTTCTGCCTCAATATTTGACTCTGTTAGAGCATTAAATAGAGTTGATTTTCCTACATTTGGTAAACCTACTATTCCTGTTTTAATAGACATGGTGTTAATTTAAGTTTTTTATAGTCTAATTTTATCAATTAAATTAAAATCAATAATTTAAAAAAGGATTCTATATGAAAGATTGGGCATTAATATTAGGGGCATCAAGCGGGATTGGGGCAGAGTGTGCTAAGCGATTAGCAAGAAAGGGTGTCAATATTTACGGACTTTATTTAAGAAAAAAGAAGTCTGAAATAGAGTCTTTAAAAGCTGAACTATCTCAATACAATGTTGAAGTAATATATAAAAAAGCAAATGCTTCCAATGATGAAAAACGTTTAGAGATAATTGAAGAGTTGAAATCCAAAGGAAATATTAGAGTCAAGATGTTTATCCACTCCATTGCATTTGGAACTTTAAAGAAAATGATTGGTAATAAAAATGAAATTTTAGATAAGAGATCTATTGATATGACTTTAGATACAATGTCAAATAATTTGATTTACTGGTCTCAAGATCTATATGAATCAAACCTACTAAATAAGGGAAGTCATATCATTGCAATGACAAGTGCAGGAGGGAGAAAAAATTGGCAGAGCTATGGAGCAATATCTCTTGCTAAGGCTGCAATTGAGTCAGCGTGTAGGCAGCTGAGTATCGAACTCGCTCCGCATAATGTTGCAGTCAATGCAATACAGGCAGGAGTAACAGACACGGCAGCATTAAGAAAAATACCTGGCAATGACACAATGGTAAAAAATGCCATGGAATGTAATCCTCACAATCGATTAACAGAACCAAGTGATATTGCTGATGTTATTGATATGTTTTTGTCTTACAATTCAAGTTGGATGACTGGAAATATAATTCGTGTTGATGGCGGCGAAGATATTACTGGATAAAAATATTCAACCATTATGAAAGGATAATTTGTACGATAGCTATGATATCGAAAACATCAATATTGCTATCATTATTAATGTCTGAATTTTCACCAATATAGTATTCGTTTATTATATGATTCACTATTACAATGATATCCAGTGTATTTATAATCCCATCTTGATTTGCATCCCCTAGCATATATAAACTATCAGGGATTAGAAAGTTTTCTCCAAACTCATCATTTAAATCCCATGTTATTCCAGGAACCCAATAGTCTCCATTGTGCTCATACGCACCAATATCAGGGTTCGCCCCATCATAAATAATATCCAGGTTATTATATAAATACCCTGAATCGATTAAGTATGAAGTGTCAATAGGTCTGAAATCATTATTTTCAGGGTCAACAAGAAAATCCTTAATATCTAAGTCATTTTCATATCCATTCCAGTTATTTTCATAAATACCTGGCGTTGGATTGTCTTCATATGAGCCAGTCCTATGACCAGCGATTTTATTTGCTGCATTATTGGCGGTTAAGGTACCATCATTTCCTCCTTGCTCTATCATAATAATAATATCATTTTTTGATCCGTTATCAAATGCTGTGTTATTATATATATAATGATCATGACCTTTAACCATTATACCACCTTGTACATTCCAAATAACATTATGATGCATGTGTCCTCCATAGCCAGCTCCCTCTCCATCAAATCTAGCACCAAATTTTTCAGTATCATGCAGCCAATTGTATCTAATCTGCACATCTGGCTGTTGTCCAACCATGCATTGTACAAGAGCTCCATCGCTTTGTACATATCCACTCTCTGACATATCATTTAACTCTATGATAGCTGCATCTCCAGGGTTAAGTGTTGCAGATGCTCCCATTTTATGTAATGTGTTTCGTTTAAAAGTATTCCCACTGCCACCCATCTGAATGGTTGTCATTAGTCCATTCAAATCTGTTGCAGTATAGTCAATATGATAAAAGTAGCAATTATCAATTGTATTGTTATGAGAATACATTTCTAAAGCTGAACCATCAGTATATCTAAAAGCACTATTGCTTACGGTACAATAACTACTTGAATTAAAAATAGACATTTCTGGTTGAGTCCCAACCACTCCAAGCATTCTTTTATAACAGCTTGGATAAAATAAATTACAACGATCAACAATCGCATAATCACAATTATTAAATTTAAATGTAGTTCCAAAAAACTCTAAATCTCTGAGCTCAACATAGTCAGAATTATTGACTTCAAAAGCATATGATTGATTTTTACCACGTATGTTTAAAAAATTGGGGTTCATATCATTTGGAGGCCAGAAATATAATTTTGAAGATTCTACATCATAAAACCACTCGCCCTCAACATCTAAAAATTCTAACTTCCTTTCTAAAAAATAATCATGATGCTTAGTTTTCCATAAATCTACAGGCTCATAAGTAAATGTATTTCCATTATGGCTCAAAACTTCTCTCGTGAAAGTTTTAAAAGACCCAACATTAAGTATAGCAGTAGCTCCTTCAATGTTAAAGCCAATATTTTCTAGTGAGACATTACCATGAGGACTGTCAATTATTGTACCATTTTCATATGCTGTTTCATCTTGGTCAATAACACCATGCGCCCAATGATCTTCTTTGTTCCATATAGTGCCGTTTTCAAAATCTGCATTTGGCCATCGAGCCATAATCATTTCTTCATAATCAACAAATAATTGCCATACATCAAACTCAATAGTTGTTTCCCATATGTTATCAGAATATTCAGACCAATTAGAGTTTATTTTTAATGTTCCATCAAAAATAACACGCTCATTATTATAGGAAGTAAAAATAATAGGGCCTCCTAAAAAGCCATCATTATTTTCGATTATTACATTCTCATGATAAACACCTTCTCTAATATAGCAAACATCACCTGCTTGCATAATATCAGCAGCTTGCTGAACATGTAAAAAGGGGCTTTCAAAAGTTCCAGTATTTGACGTATCACCTAATGATGATACATAGTAGTCAATGGAATAGATAAACGAAAACAGAAAATAAATAAGTAAAATTTTCATTTAGGAATTTTAATTATTATTTTATTTCTAATAACTCTACGTCAAAAACGAGAGTAGCATTTGGAGGTATCACCCCTCCAGCTCCTCTGGATCCATATCCTAATTCTGATGGAATAATTAGTCGAGCCTTCGTACCAACATTAAGTAGCATAATTCCTTCATCCCACCCTTTTATTACTCGACCTGTTCCAACTGGAAATTCAATAGGCTGATTACGGTCAAATGAAGAATCAAATTTTTCTCCACTCATCAAGTAGCCCGCATAATGAACCGATACGGTTTGTCCAGATTTAGGTTTTTCTCCTTTGCCAGGTTTCGTGATTAAATATTTAAGTCCGCTCTCAGTTTGCTCAGCTTTATCAATCTGGGCATTAAATTCCTTTGATAACTTTTCAAGCTCAAGTTCTTTTTCTTTATTTTTTTTATCAGCAATCTCACGTGCTTTTACTTGTGCTTCTTTAAATACTTTTGGAGCATCAAATTCAACATTATTTCTTATGATGGTTACCTTATTCATTACATCATCTTGCTCTATTGCATCAACCACATCTTGTCCTTCAATTACACGTCCAAACACAGAATGTTTGCCATCAAGCCAAGGGGTTGCAACATGTGTAATAAAAAATTGACTACCATTTGTACCTGGTCCAGAATTTGCCATTGATAAAATTCCAGGTCCCGAGTGTTTTAATGAAGAATCAAATTCATCCTCAAATTGATAACCTGGACCACCCCTACCTGTACCTGTAGGATCACCACCTTGTATCATAAAATTATCGATGACTCTATGAAATATAATTCCATTATAATATGGCTCACCCAATGGTTTTGCATTATTTTCAATAGTACCTTCAGCTAGGCCTACAAAATTTGCAACTGTCATTGGTGTTTTTTCATACTCTAACTCAATTAATATATCACCTTTTGTTGTTTCTATTTTTGCTTGCATCGAGCCTCCTGTTTGATTAATCCCAATAGTAAATAAAAGACATATAAATAACATTCTTTGAAATTTCATTTTATTCCCCCACAATTGTTTGTACAAAAACTACTATATCTAAAACATTAAAAGTTCCATCTTCATTTGCATCTAAAATATTAAGTTCCTCATTCGAATATATCTCTTGATTAACAATTATGGCAATCATTTGAACTAAATCTAAAACATCTAAACTATGATCAATATTAATATCACCACTTAGTATATTTTGCCAAAAGTAAACTCTATCAAACAATGTTGGATCAACAACAAATGGGTTGGGTTTATTTTGTTGATAAGACGCTATTTCCCATGTTCTACTAATTTCTTCCTCATCTGGAGGATCTATATGATTCCAATTCAATAAGACGTCTTTTTGAATTTGCCAGAAGTTTTCATCAGCTTGTTGTGAGTACATTGTGTAAAAGTAAACCATTGCTCTTGCAGTATTTCCTTTTTGTTCCTCCCTTGGTTCAAATGTTTCATCATTCTGATTTGGGGGGTTATATTTTTCGGCATACTCATCAATTAGTGATGTAGGAATAGTTTCAATGTAATATTCATTACGGTACCACTTATCGGTTAAATTATCATTAATTTCATCAAAAGGGTCATTGCCTCTAGATGAGTTTACATTTGATTTTGTAGGAAATAGATGATGCATATCGCTTTTCATTGGCTCCGAACCTGCTCCTAAGCTTTGAGGCCAACTGTGTTCACAATTAATACCTTGTTCGTAAGCATTGGTACTGGGGTCTTGACTTATATCAAGGGTAATTGTGTATCCAGAGTAAACTCCAGTCAACTGGTTGTTAGGCTTGATATCAATTTCTGAATACATTATATCTCTAGCATTATTATAGCCAAGTGTTGAGGATGTTTTATAATTATTCACAAGTAGCTGTTTTAGTTCTTCACCAAATATTCCAGGAAATATTGATTCTGGCAGTAGTAAAGAAAATAAATAAGAAAATAATATAATTTTAGTACTCATGTTAATCCTAATTTAAATAATTATTTATTATATTACTTCATACTTATCACATAAAAAATGCAAATTAAAAGATCAGATATTATTAAAAATTTCAGCTGGTTAAAAGATAGGGGTTGTAAATATGTAGTATCAGCTAGTTATGATGGCATGATATGCGCATCCTTTTTAAATCATTATCTTGATTGGAAGTTGGTCGGATACTATAATCTTGAAAATTTATGGATATCTGACGAAGCAAAAAAAAATAAAGATAAATTAATTTGGGTTGATTTAAATATACTGCCAATAAAAGGCCGTGCAATTGGCGGGCATATTGTTGCTTATAATAATCAAATTCCACAGGGATTTGATAGCTCCTGTAATCCTAATTTGCTTGTCAAGCTTTCATCAAAGGACTTTAAATATAAATATCCATTTTCTACAATTATATTTTTGATGTGGCTCCATAAGAAAGAAATTTTTGATACAGATTTTGCTAAATTTTTATTATTACATTCTGATGATGTTTGGTTAAAATATCAAAAGTACAATAGTAATTGTAAGTTATGGTCTAATACATTGCTAGACTATAATTGGGATAAATTATTCAACAAAATAGATAATAAAACATTTGAAAGAAAAATAAATCAAAAGTTCTATCCATTGTTTGAGTCAAATAACTTTTCAAATAAATCAGGAAAAATCAAAAGCAAGCATTATAATGTTTTAAGCAAGCAATTGTCTATCAACCCAGATTGGGATGAAGATATAATCTTAAATCTGTTTAAATATTTTGCAGAGCATTTAGAGTGGAGTCCACCTGAATTACCAAATATTTCTGAACGAATTGATGGGATGAAAGATACAATTGAATTAAATAAAATAAAGGAACATGGGATTAATCAATTTATTAAAGATAAAAAAGTTTTTTCATATGCAATAACATCTACTAAAACATTGAGCTATACAATTTTTAATGGAATGAAAAGAAATCCAATTAAGAGCTGATGAACAATATATTAGACATAAATAATAAAAATCTTCCTAAGGCAATAATAGACTACGCTAATAAAAAGAAGGATATAGTTTTTGATTTTGATGAGGTTATTTATATGAATCAGGATGGAAATATTTTTATTAACGGTAAAAATATAGATGGCGATCCATTAAACATATGGCAAACATGTATAGATAAATGGAAAAAAAATAAAGGAGATAATGAAATATCTGCTTTAGGGTTTTTTTCATATGATTTCAAAAATATTTTATATCCAAATTATCAATTTGAGAATCATAGAAATAGTAAAACTCCCTATTTCTGGTTTGGTAAGCCATCTAGTGTTATTAGTACTGATGATTATAAATATAATTATGAAAAGCAAAATATTAAGTTGAATCAGAACTTACTTAACCTTAAAGATTTTGATAAAATCATAAACCAAATTAAAACATATTTATATAATGGAGATGTTTATCAAATAAATTTTACTCAACCACTTATATATGAATTTATTGGTAATGCCTTAGATTTATATGTTCAGATTAAAGATATATCAGAGCCTCAATTTGGTTTTTTTTTAGATATTGATGATATACAGTGTTTGAGTTTTACTCCTGAAAAATTTTTCACTAAAAATAAAAATTATATTAAAAGCTATCCTATCAAAGGAACAATTAAAAAAGAAGTTAGTAAAGAAAAAGATTTTGATAGAGTTTTACAACTACAAAATAGTTCTAAAGATAAAGCTGAACATCTAATGATTGTCGATTTGCTCCGTAATGATTTAGGAAAAATATGTAAGTTTGGAAGCGTAGAGGTAAATGATATATTTAATGTAAAAACTTTTAAAACAATTCATCATATGGAATCAGAGGTTATTGGTATCCCAAAAGAAAAAATCAGCGAGATCGAAATCATCAAATCAATATTCCCAGGAGGTTCAATAACTGGTGCTCCAAAATTTAGAGCTATTCAACTTATAGATGATTTAGAAAATTATAATAGAGCTTTATATACAGGATGTATTGGGACTATTATGGGAAATGGAGATATGGATTTTAACATCTGTATAAGAACGATGACCATAGAAGGAAAAAAGGCAACGTATCCAGTTGGAGGAGGGATTGTTTGGGATTCAAAGTCTGAATTAGAATATAACGAGGCAAAAGAAAAGGCAAACATTTTAAGCCAAAATTGACATTATGAAAAAATATGTATATATAAATGGGAAATTTGTTAATTCAGATGAGGCTAAAGTTTCATTTAAAGATGGAGGTTTTCAAAGAGGAAATGGAATATTTGAAACAATCAGATTTAAAGGAAAAAAATTATATAATATCAAAAGTCATCTAGACAGACTGAAATCAGGCGTTAGCTATCTCGATTTTAAAATTGATAAAACAGATGATGACCTAATTAAATTGATGCTTGAAAGTATAAAAAAAAATAAAATTGAATACGGTGCAATAAATTTAATGGTTACTAGTAATTTTGATATTAACAATTTATTTGAATCTAAAACCAATATATACATATCAGTAAGATCTATAAATAAGATAACTCATGATTTAGTTAAGGTCATTTTTTTAAATGAGTGGGAATTCCCAATTATCAGGTTTAAAAATCCAATAAAAATAAATAGTTACGCAGGTAATATTAAAGCGCTAAAATTAGCTAAAAAGAAAGGTGCATTCGACGCAATATTTTTAAATAAAAATAAAGAAATCACAGAGGCAACAATGAGAAACATTTTCTTCATTAAAAACAATAAGGTTTTTACTCCGCCGTTATCATCAGGTATTTTGCCAGGCACTACAAGAAATTTGATTATAGATTTATGTAATCAACATGGCTATGATTGTAATGAAAAAATTATTAAATTCGAGGAGTTGAATAATATGGATGAATCTTTTTTGAGCTCTAGTACTTATGGGATTATTCCTTGTTATTGGGATTCATGGGATAATAAAAACTTCATAACTCTAAAATTAAAAAAAATATTAGACGAGTACTATTAAGGGAGGAAGTTGATGAGCAGTAATCTTAAAACCAAACGTGTATTTAATTATAGGAATGATGAGGATTCTTCTAGATTAGTATCAGATTTTGTTGGCAACACGCCGTTCGTTCAACTCTCTGATAAAATTTATGCAAAGCTTGAATCAGTTAATCCAGGAGGGTCAATTAAAGATAGACCTGTTAAGTGGATTATTGATCATGCTGAAAAAAATAACTTACTTGAGCCCAATGATACGATAATAGAAGCAACTAGCGGTAATACAGGAATTGCATTGGCAATGATTGGAGCAGAGAGAAGCTATAATGTTAAGATTGTGATGCCTTGCGATATGTCTGAAGAAAGAAAAATGTTATTGAAAATGTTTGGTGCTGAGTTAATTGAAGTACCTGAAGGTGATTTTGAACAAGCAATCAAGTTAAAAGATGAAATTGCAGAACAAGAAGGTTATTTTTCTTTAAATCAGTTTAATAATCCATTGAATATAGAATGCCATTATAAAACAACTTTTAAAGAACTATTAAATCATTCGCTGACGATAGGGAAATATATTTCTGCATTTATATCTGGAACTGGAACTGGCGGCACCATAATGGGTGTTCAAAAAGGTTTTTCGGAATTTGATACTCGCGTTAAAATGATAGCTGTTGAGCCAGCTGAATCTCCAGTAATGAGCGGAGGAGAAAAAGGACTCCATGGTATTCAGGGAATTGGAGATGGGTCACAGTTTCTTGTAGATTTAGATAAGATTGATGAAATTTTGACTATATCTACAGAAGATGCAAAATCAAGGTGTAAGAGTTTAGCTTTAGAAAATGGATTATTGGTTGGGATATCTGCTGGTGCAAATATATTGGCAGCTGAGAGATGGGTTGAGAAAAATAATCCATCTGGAATAGTTTTTACAATTCTGTGTGATAGAGGCGAAAGATATTCTAGCATGCTTTATTAGAATTTTTGATGAACGTCAAAAATAAAATATCATCTCTAATTAATGAAATTGAAGAACATAACATTAATTACTATATTAAAGAAAGCCCCACAATTTCTGATTATGAATATGACATTTTATTAAGAGAATTAGAAGATTTAGAAAAAAAATATCCTAATTATATTCAAAAATCCTCTCCTACTCAGCGAATTGGAGCGACACCCCATAAAGAGTTCGCCACTATTGAGCATTCAATTCCCATGTTATCATTATCAAATGCAATGTCAGATTCTGAAATTATTCAATTTGATGAACAAGTAAAAAAAATATTAAAAACCAATGAAGATATTGAATATGTAGCAGAGCCTAAATTAGATGGAGTTGCTATAGAAGTTGTTTATATAAATGGGGTTTTTTCGCATGGTTCAACTAGAGGAGATGGGAAAATAGGAGAAGATATATCTTCAAATATTAAAACAATAAAGTCAATTCCTCTCAGACTTTATAATAGTACGAAAGCACCAGATCTTTTAGAGTTAAGAGGTGAGGTGTTTATAAAAAAAAATAATTTTAAAAAATTGAATAATCAAAGATCTTTAAAAGGAGAAAATATTTTTGCAAATGCAAGAAATTGTGCGTCAGGAAGCTTGAGGCAGCTAGATTCAAAAATAACATCTAATCGACCACTTGATGTAAATTTTTATGGATGTGGGAGCATTCAAGGTTATAAGTTTAATTCTCAATTTGAGTTTATGAAAAAAATTCCAGAATGGGGGTTCCCAACAAATTCTTTAATTCAAAAAGGAAAAGGTATAGATTTTATATTATCCTACTACAACGAAATGGAAACCATAAGACCAAATCTAAACTATGATATTGATGGCGTTGTGTTTAAAGTTAATTCATTTGATTTACAGATAGAGTTGGGGGCAAGAAGTCGTTCACCTAGGTGGGCAATTGCGGGTAAATTAAAAGCAGAGCAAGCCACTACAATAGTGTTAGATATTGAAGCAAGTGTTGGCCGTACAGGTGCTATCACTCCCGTTGCAAAATTAGCACCAGTTAATGTTGGAGGCGTCACAATTTCAAATGCAACATTACATAACCAAGATGAAATAAATAGGAAAGATATTAGGATTGGAGATTCCGTATTAATTCAAAGAGCTGGTGATGTTATACCTGAAGTAGTTAAAGTTATAAATAAGAAAAATGATAATAGATCTAAATCTTATTTATTGCCATCATCATGCCCTTCATGCTCATCAGATCTTAAAAAAAATAAAGATGAAGCTGTTTTAAGATGCAAAAATATATATGAATGTCCAGATCAGCAAATAGGTAGAATTATTCACTTTGTGTCCAAAAATTGTATGGATATCGATGGCTTAGGAGAAAAACTAGTAATACAGTTAATTAATAATAAACTAATAAAAAATATTTCTGATATTTTTTATTTGGATAAAAATCAATTAGTTAAAATTGAACGTATGGCAGAAAAATCAATTAATAACCTTATTAATGCAATCAATGTATCCAAAAAAACTAATTTATGGAGATTTATTCATGGATTAGGAATAAGAAATATTGGAGAAAATACCTCAAAAATTTTAAGCAAAAATTATAGCACTATTGAAAATTTATTTTATTTAAAATTAGAAGAATTAATTCAGATAGATGAAATAGGCGCTATTTCAGCTGATGCCATTATAGATTTCTTTAATAATCCTTTTAATATTGATATCATCAATAAATGTTTAGAAGCAGGATTAAAATTTGAAGAAATACATACAGTTAAAAATAGCTTAAGTGGTATAACTTTTGTAATAACTGGTACATTAAAAATTTCTAGAATTGAAATGAAATCAAAGTTAGAATCATATGGAGCCAAAATTGTATCGAGCATTTCTGCAAAAACCAATTATCTAATTTGTGGAGAAAATCCCGGTAAAAATAAGATGAATAAAGCAAATGAACTAAGCATAAAGAATATTTCAGAAAGTGAAGTTCTTCAAATGCTCAATTAGTAATGTGATATTTATCACATAGCTCCAAGCTTCTTCATTAATTTGTTTATTTTTATTTAATTTTTTTTTAGATTGAATCGTATCAAAAAAGTATTCAGATTAACTGTTAGCTTTGGAGGAGGTTTATAGTTATCAAGAAATCTAGATACAAATATTAAAGTCCCTTTCATTGAGAAAGGGACTTTAATTTTACAGAGAAGTTATTTTTTTCTCCAATTTATGTATATAGCACTTTTAGATAGTTTAATACGACTTAATTCTTCAAAATCTTTATTAATCGAATCAAAGTTGATTGGAAAAAAAGTATCAATGCCTCCAACATTCTCACTTATAATAGTTGAGTGTAGTCCAGAAGCCTTAGGATAGAATGATTTATAAATACTTCTTCCACCAATCACGAAAATTTTTTCTATACCTTCATTATTTAATTTATTTAGGCAATCATCTATTGAATGATATGTTTCAACATCATCTACTTTTTGCGAAGAAAGAACAATATTTCTTCTATTTGGAAGAGGCTTAAAAGGTAAGGACTCCCATGTTTTTCTACCCATTATAATTGGGTGTCCTAATGTTACTTTTTTGAAATTTTGTAAGTCTTCTGATATATTCCAAGGTAATTTCCCATTTTTGCCAATTCCTCCATTTTTATCTTGGGCCCATATCATATCAATATTCATGATACTTTATACAGCTACTGGAAATTTAATGACAGGATGATGAGTATAGTTTTCTAATTTAAAATCTTCAAACTCTAAATCCCAAAAAGGTTTATTTTTAATATGAAGCTTAGGAAGTGGTTTTGGGGCTCGTTTAAGTTGCTCTTTTAATCCACCTATATGATTAACATATATATGCGCATCATTAATATAGTGAGAAAATTCACCAAGCTTTAGATTTGTTTCTTGGGCAATCATTTGAGTTAGTAGGGCATAGCATGCTAAGTTAAAAGGTATTCCTAACGCAATATCTCCACTTCTTTGGGTAAGATGGCAATTGAGCCTACCATTACTGACATTGAAAATAAAGAAAGCATGGCAACTTGGTAAGGCGATATCATCAAGAACAGATGGGTTCCAAGCAGTAACTACCATTCTCCTAGAATTAGGGTTATTTTTAATTAACTCAATTACTTCTTTTATTTGATTGATATATGTCTTTGTTATTTGCCCATCATCTTGTTCTTTAAATTTTTCCCATTTAACCCACTGATAACCATACATCTTTCCTATTTCCCAATCTTTTTCTTCAGAAGTCCATGCATCCCATATTTTGGTATGTTTACGTAAATTTCTAATATGAGTTTCTCCTTTTAAATACCAAAGAAGTTCATGTAAAACTGAATTAAAGAAGACTTTTTTTGTAGTTAAAAGGGGAAATCCAAAGGCAAGGTTTACTTTATAATGATAACCAAAATACATTAAAGTATCAGTGCCAGTTCTATTTTCTTTTTTTAAACCCTCATTTAATACCGTATCTACTAAATCAAGATACTGTTTCATTATTTAACAGCCCCAGTGTATATCTGTCTGGGACGATTAATTTTAGATTTTGGGTCTAATATCATTTCTCGCCAATGTGCAAGCCAGCCAGGTAATCTTCCTAGTGCAAACATAACAGTAAACATATTAGTTGGAATACCCATTGCTCTGTAAATGATTCCAGAGTAGAAATCAACATTTGGATATAATTTTTTTTCAATAAAATATTCATCACTCAACGCTATTTCTTCAAGTTCTCTTGCTATTTCAAGTAATGGGTCATTAATTTTTAATTGATCTAACACCGAGGTTGCTGCTTTTTTTAATACTTTTGCTCTTGGGTCATAATTTTTATATACTCGATGACCAAAACCCATAAGGCGAAAATCGCTAGTTTTATCTTTGGCCATATCTACATATTTTCTGTAGTCGCCACCATCTTTATTTATTTTTTCAAGCATCTCAATTACAGCCTGATTTGCTCCACCGTGCCTCGGTCCCCATAATGCTGATATTCCTGCAGATATAGTGGCAAATAAATCTGCATGACTGCTTCCAGCCATTCTTACAGTTGAAGTCGAACAATTTTGTTCATGGTCAGCATGGAGTATTAAAAGTAAGTTAAGTGCAGCTGACATAATTGAATTTTGGTGATATTCCTCTTGAGAATCATCAAACATCATATGTAAAAAGTTATCGACATACGACAAATCTGGGTTTGGATAAATAAAAGGCAGCCCGTGAGATTTTCTATACGAGTAGGCTGCAATAGTTTTTACCTTGGCCATTAATCTTACAATATTTTCATCAATTTTATCTATATCATGACTGTCACTACTTGGATGAAATGCCGACAGAGCAGTTACCATTGATGATAAGATTGCCATTGGATGAGCATTTGATGGAAAGCCGTCAAAAAATCTTTTCATATCTTCTGGAATGGTGGCATGTTTACGAATTGATAGACGAAATTTTTCTATTTTTTCTTTATCTTGATCCTCACCGTAAATAAGTAAGTGTGAAACATCTATAAAATTTGATTTTTCACACAACCAATCAATAGGATATCCTCTATAATTTAATATACCTTTTTCACCGTCAATATATGTAATGTCACTTATACAAGAACCTGTATTTGCATATCCGGGATCCATTGTTATAAAACCTGTAGTAGACCTTAATTTTGTAATATCAAGAGCTTTTTCATTTTGAGTTCCCTCTATGATATCTAATTCAATTTCTTTATTTTCTAGTTTTAATTTTGCTGTTTTCATTTATTGTCCTTTAGTAAGATATAGTAGCATAATGTAATTTAATATAAATTAATTTTTTTTTCATTTTTTTTCTCTTCTTAAACCATTTTTTTTAATAAAAACCGGTTGACATATTAACACAACATAAAGTATATTTTTATGCAGGTTTAGCATATCTTGTGTCTTTTAAGGTTTTCTTTTCGACGAGAAATTCTTCTTAAAAACTGAAATTATCCAAATCCTGTTTGGATTTTATTTTTATAAAGCCGATAGACGTTCTATCGTAAATACATAATCGAAATTATTTTCAAAGTGAATATTATTTTGCTTTGTAAGGAGAAAAATATGTCTGATTTTTTATCAATGTTTAACTACACCGGTAAAACCGCAAAGGTTTTAGGAAAATCTAAAGTAAATACATATAAAGACATATACCTTCATTTATCTAAAAAGCAGGCTGAAAATGAGCTCCCAGTAGACAAAAACTATTTAGGTGATAATGAACTAGCGCAAAATATTTATAAAGAAAAATATTTTTTAAAGGATTTAGATAATAATTTAATTGAAAATAAACCTGAGGATGTATTTAAAAGGCTTTCAGCATTTTTATCTGCTGTTGAATCTACCAAAGCAAAACAACATTTATGGTCAGAAAAATTTTATAATGAATTGTATAATGGAAACTTTGTTTCTGGAGGAAGAGTTATTGCAGGAGCAGGAGATATATATAGAATCAAAACTCTAGCAAATTGCTTTGTTACAAAAATAGATTCAGATGATATAGATTCAATATATAAGGCTGCATTTGAATGTGCCAGAACTTACTCTTACGGTGGAGGTATTGGAGTCGATATTTCAAGCTTACGTCCCAAAGATTCTGTTGTTCACAATGCAGCAGACAGTTCAACGGGTGCTGTTTCTTTCATGGAGCTGTATTCATTAACTACAGGATTAATAGGCCAGAGTGGAAGAAGGGGTGCTTTAATGCTGACAATCGATGTAAAGCACCCGGATATTAAACACTTTATTGAAGTTAAAAAAATTCCAAATTGGGTTACAAAGCAAATCGTCGACCAATGCAATTGGTCTGGTAAATTTAGCGAAGAAGAGCTCAAAGTTATTAAGAAGCAGGTCATGGAAAATACGCAAGTCAGATTTGCAAATATTTCAATTAAAGTTAGCGATGAATTCATGAGTGCTGTTGATGAAGAAAGAAAATATGGAAGAGAAGAATACATAGTTTATAAAAAGTTGAATTCTAAGGTAGAAAAATCAGCTAAACAAGATGAAGAGGCTACACATTACTCAGATGGAATACCTTCTAAAAATCTATTAGATTATGAGATACTAAAAACATTTCCTACTTTTTCAAAAATGAACACATGGCTTAAGAAAAACCATAGCCAAAAACTTAATAAAGAAGAATTCAATAACTGCCAAAATCGAGATGTTTATGGAGACTTTATTGTAAAAACGAAAGAAGGACAATTGGCAATTAAACAGTCAGGAGATTTTTTACTTTATTTTGATAGCGACTGTACGAATGAAGTTAGAGAATTAGTTAAGGCTAGAAATATTTGGGATCAATTTATAGAAGGAAATTATAAAACAGCTGAACCAGGCTTAATTTTTTGGTCAACCATGTCAAAGTATTCTCCTTCAAATTATGTTGATAGGCCTGTTATTTGCACCAATCCATGTGGAGAAGTGCCTCTTGAAGATGGAGGCGCATGTAATCTTGGTTCCATTAATCTTTCTCGTTTTGTTAACAATCCATACGAAGAAGATGCATCAATTGATTGGGATAAGCTTGCAGAATCCTCATCAATATTAACGAGATTTCTGGACAATGTTGTTACCTGGAACGAATCATTAAATGCATTAGATAAACAAAAAAGAGCTGCTTCTGAAACTCGGCGCTTAGGTCTTGGGGTTATGGGTGTAGCTGATATGCTAAATCAGCTTGGAATAGGTTATGACAGTAAAGAGGGTGTCAAATTAATGACACAAATTATGGAGTTTATAACAAATGCATCATTTCAGGCATCTGCATTGCTAGCTAAAGAAAAAGGAATGTCTCCAATATTTGATTTAGATAAGTACATGGAATGTCCATTTATTCAGGAGTCACTAAGTGAAAATACAAAATTAGCAATTAGAAAGCATGGTTTAAGAAATATTGCTATTATGTCAATTGCGCCTACAGGAACCATATCAAATATAGTATTATCATATAAGTCTAAGGATAAAAACTATATTGGTGTTTCAGGGGGAGTTGAACCAATTTTTGCAACTTTTTATAATAGAAGATCAGAATCATTTGGAAATAAAATATTCAAAGTATTTCACTCTACAATTCAAGCATATATTGATAAAAATGATTTGAATGATAAAATATCTAAAGCAGAAGATATTAATGAAGTCGAATCGATACTACCCTCTTTTTTAACGAGAACTGCTCATAAAATAGATTCAAAAAATCGAGTGGTTATGCAGGGAGCAATACAAAAGTATATAGATCACAGTATATCATCGACTATCAATCTACCTGAAGATGTGCAGCCGGAATTAATTTCAGATATATATTTTCAAGCATGGAAAGAAAAATTAAAGGGAGTAACAATTTACCGTGATGGCAGTAGGTTCCCAATATTAAGTACAGGAGAAACTGAATCAACTCCATTCCAAATACAAAAAGATAATAAATATTCAATTGTTCAAAAAGATGGTGAAAACAAGGAAGTTTCTGGAGATGAGATAATAAAATTACCAGATGGATCTTTAACAACTGTATATCATTATTTATCAAATAATAATACATTTAAGCAAGGCATTGAAGAAACTAAAACAGAAGGCATTACAATATGATTGAGTTAAATAAAAAAGATTTCGAGATAAAAAAAATTAAGAAGGACTTATCTACGGAAGCAAATAATGATCAGAACTTAGGCGCAAAATCTTCCCAAGAAATAATGACTCGTCCTGATGTTGTTGATGCTAAAGTGTACAAATTAAAAAGTGCATTTGTTAATAAATCTGTATTTATCACTTTAAGTTATATGCAGGATGAGGGTAGAAAAAGACCAATTGAAATTTTCATTAATTCTAAGGACTTATCTAGGTCTCATGAATATGTTATGCTAACAAGATTAATATCAGCAGTATTTAGGCGTGATGCAGATGTGATGTTTATTTTAGAAGAACTCCAAGGCATACTAGACCCAGAAGGAGGACGTTTTAAAGAAGGTAATTTTTACCAATCTCTATATGCAGAAATAGCAGAAGTTATTGAGCGCTTTTTCTATGATGTAGGAATTTTAGAAAAACCTGTCACTACAGCCATAAGTAATGATGGAATTATTAATGATCCCATCGAATCAAATATGGGCGAATATAATATGAATAATAATTTCAAAATATGCCCTGCTTGCTCAAATCAAACTCTTAAAATTGAAAATGGTTGCGATGTCTGCATACAATGTGGCTATAGCAAGTGCGATAAGTAATACTAAATTGAGTCAGTAATTTCTATCAACTTTTTTTGAATTCCAAGCTCTAACATAGAATGTCCGGCATCTTGAATTATTTCAAATTTTGCTTCTGGAAATTCTCTATGCAAATCCCATGCTGATTTCATTGGACAAACAACATCATACCTTCCTTGAACTATATAAGTTGGTATTTCTTTTATTTTATAAATATTATCAAGAATCCAACTATCGTTTTCAAAAAATCCTTTATTGATAAAATAATGACATTCAATTCTTGCAAATGCCTCTGCTACTTTTTCATCTTCAAAAGCATGTAAAGCACTCGTTGATTGAATTAGCTTGCTTGTAGATGCTTCCCATATTGACCAAGCCTTAGCAGCTTTTATTCTTTCATTCATGTCATTAGAGGTTAATTTTTTATAGTAAGACTGGATTAAATTAGACCTTTCGCTTTCAGATATGGGGTCTAAATATTTTTCCCAAGCATCTGGATAAATAAAGCTACAGCCATTTTGATAGAACCATTCAAGTTCTTTTTTGCGTAGCATAAAAATTCCTCTTAAAATGAGGTTATTGCAATAATTTGGATTTTTTATTGCGTAAGATAAGGCTAGAGTAGAGCCCCAGCTCCCTCCAAACACTGCCCAGTTATCAATATTTAATTTTTTTCTAATTTTTTCAATGTCATCAATCAGATCCCAAGTCGTATTTTGCTCTAATTCTGCATGCGGAATACTTTTCCCACAGCCTCTTTGATCAAAAATTATTATCCTCCATTTTTCTGGATTAAAATATTGCCTATATACTGGCTCACTACCTCCTCCAGGACCACCATGTAAGAAAATTACGGGTTTCCCATCTGGATTTCCTGACTCTTCAACAAATATTGTGTGTAAGTTAGAGACTTTTAAATTAAATGTGTTATAGGGTGAAATTGGGGGATATAGATTAGACATTATTAATATAACCTTTTTTTGCAAACTCTATTTTTAATTGTTTTACCACTCATAAATTTAATTAACATTTCATTAAATTGCTTGACCATAATCTCTTGATATTCTAAAAAGTTTCCTGAAATATGTGGAGATAAAAATAAATTTTGCAAGTTATAAAGTGGACTATCGTTGATTAATGGCTCTTTTAAAAACACATCAATTGCAGCGCCTTTAATTATTTTATTTTTTAATGCGAAAACTAAATCTGTTTCATTGACAATTTCACCTCGTGAGGTATTAATTAAAATGCAATTATTTTTCATTAAAGAAAAAGTTTGTTTATTGATAAGATTTTTAGTCGACGGAGTTAATGGACAGCAGATGGCAAGATAATCACTATTTTTAAAAATATACTGTATTCTACTTAATGGCATAAGCATATCTACATACTTTTTCTTTTCTGTTTTTTTTTGCAACCTTCTTGTAGCTAAAACTGTCATTTCAAGAGCTTTAGCACGTTTTGATAACTCTTTTGCAATTTCGCCATATCCCACAATTCCTAAGGTGCTATTAGCTAGTTGTTTAGTTCTCTTAGCTAAATCCCATTGATTCCAAATTTTATTTTTTTTAAAATTCATACACTCTTCTATATTTTTTGCAAAAAACATAATTTGTGAAATAATAAACTCAGAAACTGGTTTTGAATTTATTCCCTTAGCATTAGTAATCATAACTTTACTTTTTAAAATTTCAGGGAACAAATTTTGTTCAATCCCAGATGCTCCAATATGTATCCATTTTAAATTATTAGATCTTAAATTAAATATATTAGGCTTAATTTGGTAGGTCACCAAAATATCTAATTTTTTTAATTTGCTTTTTAAATCAGCTTCATTTTTAATATGAATTAGAATAACATCTTTTAATTTTTCAAGCTCTATTAATGATTTAAGATATTTAAATTTATCTTCATTTTTTGTTATATTTAAACCAACTATCATTTGTCGAATATTTCCTGTAGAGTACGATATTTAAATGTTCCATTTTTCATTGTTTGAATAGCTCTAACTGCAGCTTTTGCTCCTGGTATTGTAGTAAACACTGGGACTTTATATCTAATTGCTGATTTCCCAATTTGATATTCGTCTTCTCTGGCGGCTCCCCCAAATGGAGTATTTATAATTATATTAATTTCTTTATTTTTAATTGCATCAACTATATTTGGCCTTCCTTCTCCAACTTTAAATATTTTTTTTGAAAAAACACCATTTTGATTTAGTAGACTTGAAGTGCCATATGTTCCGATTACCTCGAAACCTAAATCTTCAAAGTCACGTGCAATTGAAATAGCTTTCATTTTATCATTGTCATTGACTGAAATAAATACAGAACCTTTAGTTGGCAATTTTGAGCCAGCGCTAAATTCTGCTTTTGCAAAAGCAGAACCAAGTTTATCATCGAATCCAATCGCTTCGCCCGTAGATTTCATTTCTGGAGATAAAAATATATTTTGTGTGGGGAATTTATTAAATGGGAATACAGGTTTTTTAACAGCAATCAAATCTTTGCTTCTTTTTTTTATTTTTAAGTCTTTAAGTTTATATCCTGCAGATATTTTTGCTGCATGTCTTGCTAAAGGAATATCCGTTACTTTGCTAACAAATGGAACTGTTCTACTTGATCTTGGATTAACTTCCAGAGCAAATACAGTATTATCTTTAATTGCAAATTGGATATTTATTAATCCTTTAATATTCAGTTTTATTGCAAGATTTTTAGTGTACAATTTTATCTTATCACGAAGTTTGTCATTTAGAGTATATGCAGGGATAACACATGAAGAGTCTCCAGAATGAACTCCAGCTTCTTCAATATGCTGCATGATTCCTCCGATTAAAATATCTTTACCATCACATAAAGCATCCACATCAAATTCAAAAGCATCCTCCAGAAATTTATCTATAAGAATAGGGTGCTCACCAGAAACCTCTGCTGCCTGTTTTACGAATTGAGAAAGTGAATCATCATCGTATACTATTTGCATACCACGCCCCCCTAAAACATAGGATGGTCTTACTAAAACAGGATATTTAATATTATTTGCTATTTCTAGAGCTTCATTAATTGATTGCGCTGTTCCAAATTCTGGGGCAGATATTTTTAAATCTTTTAGTATTTTACCAAATTTTTCCCTGTTTTCTGCTAAATCGATTTGATCTGGGTCAGTACCTAATATTTTAATCCCTTCTTTTTTTAATCTTTGAGCAATATTTAAAGGTGTTTGTCCTCCAAATTGAACTAATACACCATCTGGTTTTTCAAGCTCTATTATATCCATTACATTTTCAAATGTTAGTGGCTCAAAATATAATCTATCAGATATATCAAAATCAGTTGATACTGTCTCTGGATTACAATTTACCATAATGGTTTTAAAACCAGATTCTTTTAATCCTAAAACAGCCTGAACACAGCAATAATCAAATTCAATCCCCTGACCAATTCTATTAGGACCTCCCCCAAGAATCATTATTTTTCTACCCTTAAGAGGAATGATTTCGTTTTCAGTTTCATAAGTGGAGTAACAGTATGGAGTCTGAGCAATAAATTCTGCTGCACAAGTATCTACCGTTTTATATACAGATACAATATTATTGGCTTTTCTAATAGCCCTCACATCATGCTCACTTTGTTCTGTTAACTCAGCAATTTGGAGGTCAGAGAACCCTTCTTTTTTTAATAATTTCAGTCTATCTATATCGTTGACACAGAATTTTTTATATAAATCAGATATAATTTTAATATTATTAAGAAACCAAGGGTCAATCTTAGTTTGTTCATATATTTCATCAACGGTAATCCCGCCATCAAATGCTTGTTTTATTTTTAATAAACGAAATGCTGTTGCAAACCTTATTTTTGATATATCTAAATTTCTGTAGTCAGTTTTTTTGGGGTGTAATCCGGTCAATCCAACTTCTAATGATCGAAACGCCTTTTGGATAGATTCTCTAAAGGTTCTACCAATAGACATAACCTCTCCTACTGACTGCATTTGAACACCTAAAATTCCACTTGATGTTGGAAATTTTTCAAAATCAAATCGAGGAATTTTAGTAACAACATAATCAATAGAGGGTTCAAAAGCTACCATTGTTTCACCAGTAATTTCATTTTTAATTTCATCTAATCTATAACCCACTGCCAATTTTGCAGCAACTTTTGCTATAGGAAATCCAGTAGCCTTAGATGCCAATGCAGATGACCTACTAACTCTAGGATTCATTTCAATAATTATCATTTGACCATTATCTGGATTAATTGCAAATTGTACATTTGATCCACCAGTATCAACTCCTATCTCTCTTAAGCATTTTATAGAAAAATTTCTCATCATTTGATATTCTTTATCTGATAGAGTTTGAATAGGAGCAACAGTAATAGAATCGCCTGTATGAACACCCATTGGATCTATATTCTCAATAGAGCAAACTATTACAGAATTATCAAAGCTATCTCTAACAACCTCCATCTCAAACTCTTTCCATCCAATAAGAGACTGTTCAATCAAGACTTCTTTAATTGGGCTTGAAAGAAGACCTTTTTGAACTAATTCCTTAAAATCTTCTTGGTTATATGCAATTGAACCACCTGTCCCACCCATTGTAAACGAAGGTCTTATTATTACTGGAAAACCAATATTATCAATCACCTCTAAAGCTTCTTCAAACGTATTTACAAAATTCCCTTTAGCAGTTGGTATCCCCACTGCATCCATTTTCTTTTTGAATAGCTCTCTATTTTCAGCACTTTCAATGGCATCAACATTAGCACCTATCAACTCTACATTATATTTCTCTAATATTCCTGCTTTATATAATTCTATCGAAATATCTAGTCCAGTTTGACCTCCCACAGTTGGTAAAATAGCATCTGGATTTTCTTTTTCTATAATTGAGGTTAATGAATTTAAATTTATTGGTTCAAGATAAGTAGCATCAGCTAAATTTTTATCAGTCATAATGGTTGCTGGATTTGAATTAACAAGTATAATTCTATATCCCTCTTCTTTGAGTGCAGAACATGCCTGTGTTCCAGAATAGTCAAATTCACAAGCTTGGCCAATTATAATTGGTCCTGCTCCAATAATTAGAATAGATTCAATATCCTTTCTTTTAGGCATTTTTTCTTGTCCTTTGCATTAAATCAATAAAATTTTTAAATAGATATTTAGAATCATGAGGTCCAGGACTTGCTTCAGGATGATGCTGAACAGAAAAGGCTTTATACTTTTCACATGATATACCTTCAATAGTATCATCATTAAGATTTCTATGAGTAATCTTTATATCACTGGATAAATTATTATCCATTACTGCAAAACCATGATTCTGACTAGTGATTTCAACAGTATTTTCTTCTAAATTTTTAACTGGATGATTACATCCTCGATGTCCAAATTTAAGTTTAAAGGTTTTTGCTCCCAACGAAAGAGCTAATATCTGGTGACCTAAACAAATTCCAAATATTGGTTTTATGCCTAAAAGAGATTTAACTGTTTCAATTGCATACTTGCATGCTGATGGATCTCCCGGACCATTTGATAAAAATATACCATCTGGATTATAATCTAATATTTCATCTTTATTTGTTTTTGCAGGAAAGACTTTTATTTCACATTTATAGGTGTCAAATATCCGTAATATATTAGACTTTATTCCATAATCAATAGCTGCAATTTTATAATTAAATTCACTAATAGGTTTAAATAAATAAGGCTGTTTACAAGATACTAATTCAGCCAGATCTAAGCCATTCATTTTAGGAACTAATTTTAAACGATTGAACATTTCATCTTTAGATATTCTTTCAGAACTAATAATACCGTTCATTGAACCTTCATCTCTTATTATTCGCGTAATCATTCTAGTATCAACATCTTGAATACAAACAACTTTATTTTGTTTTAAGTAATTATTTATTGTAGATACTGATCTAAAGTTAGATGGAAATTCAGAGGCTTGTTTAACTATAAGTCCAGAACATTGAATTTTATTACTTTCTATATCCTCATCATTTATACCATAATTACCAATATGAGGGTATGTCATATTAATAATTTGACCACAATAAGAAGGGTCAGTAAGTATCTCTTGGTATCCAGTCATTCCAGTATTAAAACACAACTCTCCTCCTGTGGTTCCTATGTAACCTAGGGATAAGCCCTCTAAATAAATTCCATTTTCTAATAATATTTTTGATTTACATGACACGATATATACCTATTAATTTTTTACTTTTTTAAAATCTAATAAGAATCTTTTATCCATATTATGTTCCTTGCATTTTAGATAAAAAAAAAGCTCCTTCAATGGGAGCTTTATATTTATTTATTTAGATTGAACATCAAATAAATTTATAAAAAAATCATATCAAAGCATAATAATTAAATTTATAGATTTGACAATATAATTTGTGCAGTTTCGTTTGGTTTTTCAATGGGGAATAAATGACTGGAGTCATTAATGAAAAAATTCTTTATTTTTTTATTTTTTTCTTTAAGTTTTGCTCCATAATTAAAATGCCCAAATTGTTTTTCTTTAGGAATGATTACATAAGGGATGCAACTAATTTGATTTATGTTATCCCAAATTTTTTTATCGTGCATTGAACCTGTCCTATATATTGAATTTTCCCAACTTTTAGATATTTGAATTTTTACGCAATTATTTTTTTGCTCTATTATAGATTCGATGTATTTCATTAAGTTAGAATCATTTATTTTTGAAAAAACATTTTTTGAACGATAGTTTTCGTACATAACATTTTTATTTTTAAAGGTCATTCTTTTTCTGTTTGTGGTCTTTATCATTGGATGAAATTTATCAATTAGATTAATTTGAAATAAAAATTTATATAAAATGCTCTTTAAAATTGAAGTTATTATTGGATCTAATAAAAATAATTTTTTAAATGTCCCAGGTTTCGATATTTCAATAAGCAAAAGTAAGACAGCTCCCATTGAGTGGCCGATCCCAATGGTATTTTTTAAATCATTTTGTTTAATAAATTTTAAAATATCATCAGTAAAGACGTTCCAATTTTTAATTGAGTCTGGATTTAAATTGGTATTCCAGAAAGGCCTTTGCATCATAGCATGAACTTTCATTTTTACAGATAATTCTTTTAATAATGATTCATAAGATAATGGAGGAAAGCCATTGCCATGAATAAATAGGCAATTAGGAGTGTTATGTTTACCAAATATATGATATGGGATTTTATTAGTCAAATAAGGCAATAACTATTATAGCTAATCTTTTTCCTTAATGAATTGTTTGCCATCCCATTCAAAACCATCATATTCAAATCCTTCAAATTGATCGATTGTTGTAACATTTTTTTCAGCTAAATATTTTATAAATTGACCCTTAACTGCTTTGCCAAAATGTCCAGCAGCAACTCTTTTACCTTTACTCATTACTGAAAAGTCTACTTTTAATGTATTTTTATTTGGTTCATATGCTTTTCTATGTACTTGAGGAAGCAAATCAATTACAAACTCTTCACTTTCTAAGGATTTTGTCAGCACAGGTTTCCAGTGATGCTGTAATGACAGAACGTTCATTTTAAGTTTGTAATTAGGAATGGGAGTTAAAGGTCTTAACATTCCAAACAATCCGCTAAAAATTAGTATATGTTTTTGCATGTAAGATTTGGCATTTTTAGACAATTCGTTCCAAGCAATATTTGAGTATACAACGCCTGTATAGCGCTCAATTGCTGAAACGCATTTACCTTTAAAAATAGATTGGTTTAATCTATGAAATAAAATAGATTTTTCATCTGAAGTACCATAGATAGAACGTAAATCTTCTTCATCAATTAGCTCCAATAGATTAACAACTTGACGAACTTCATTTTGATATACAAAATTTGTGTCTTCAAATTTAATTTCTGATGAACTTGAAACTTTTGCCTTTCCCTCACTAGCTGGTATTAAAATTTTCATAATAAGGTTAAAATTTATTACAACTCATTATATTTTTGAATATTTTTTTATTGTAGTTTTATTACTTTATTTAAAATATTATACTCTTCTCTATCTAAATAATATAATTTATTTGCTATTTTTTGAGCTTCCCTTTTTTTATTTAGTTTAACGTATACTATGCCAAGTTTTGAAAGAGCATCAATATTATCTTCATCTGTTTTTAATGAAATTTTCAAGTTTTTAGCAGAATTTTTATAGTCTTCTAAAAAGAAATAAGATAGCCCCATATAATAATAAAGTTGTGAATTATTTTTTTCTTCATTTAAATATTTCAGTAAATAATCTAATGATTTTTTGTATTCATTTAATTTGTAATAGCAAATGCCCATCATAAATTGAGAATCAGTATCTTGCTCGTTTTTTTCAAAAAATAATATTGCTTTTTCATATATTCCTAGCTCCATATATGTTACTCCAATTTGATATTCATTGAGCCAATTATTAGGCTCAATTATATTAACTCGTTTAAAAGCAATAAGTGCTTGAAAAATTTTTTCAGTATAAGCATAGCACAGTGCAGATTTATAAATCAAATCTTTATTTTGTCCACCACAATCAACAGCCATATTATAATAGTTATTAGCAATTAGAAAGTTACCTTGCTCAAAGAAAATATCTCCTAATTTTACCATACTATTAATATCATCTGGGTATAGAGTGAGAATATTATTATATGTGTTAATCGCTAAGTCAACATTTTTCAAAAAATATAAAGATTCTGCTATTCGAGAATTTAAAAACCAATCTTCAGGAAATTTATTTATTAATTTTTGATAGCAGGAAACTGATTCTGAGTATCTTTTTTCAATAAAGAAAATATCTCCTAATTTCATTAAAGCGTCTTTATATTCTAAGCTCATAATTTGATTGTTATCATATTCGAAATATTCAATATAATCTTCTAGTGGTTTAATAGCTTTTTTATATTTTTCTGTAGCATACAATAGGGATCCATAGTTTAAATTCATTTCAATAAAAGACGTGCCTCCAATCCTAGCTTTTTCATAGTGATATTCCGCCTGCTCATATTTCAAAATACTTTCATTTATAAGCCCTAGATAATAATGAGCATCTGAAAATGATTTATCTATATTTATAGTTTTATTAAAAGCATCCATAGCAAAATTATATTTATTCTGATTAAAATAAGACTCACCTAAATAATAATAACCCTCCTTACTGTTAGGTTTAAATAGTAAAAAATCAGTTAATATTTTTTGAGCTTTTCTAAAATATCCCTGTTTTATATATAATTTCCCAAGTTCTAAATAAGCATCATAGAAATATGAATCAATTTTTAGAATATGCTTTAGATTTGATATAGCTTCATCATATCTATTTAAATATTGCATACAATTAGACATTTTAAAACGTAGTGCTAAATTACTTTTATCATTTAATAAGGTTCTAAAATAATAGAATAATGATTGACTCCACATTTGTTTTTTATAGTATATATCAGCTAACAAATTATAGCCTTTTACATCGTTTGGATAATTTGAGCTATAGTTTTTAGCAAAAGTTAAAGCTTTATTATAATCTTTAGTTTTCACATTTATTATAGAATTAAAAAAATCGTATGCTTGAGAATTTAAAGTGTCATCTTTTGCAGAATTTTCGATGGCTCTTTTAATGTATTCTATATTTACACTATCGAGAACAGATAAATTGTAATAGTAATCGTAGTTAACCTCTGTATGTCTAAAGTTCATACTAGCAATCAAATTTTGTATTGATTTTGAATAGAGGCCTTGATCAAAAGATTGTTCTGCTATATTAAGGTTGCTATACAAAATATCTAATTCTGATTTTTCCACACTCTCATCAAATGTTTCTACAGAAATCTCTGAAAATCTGATTGAATCTAAAAGATAATGATTTTTTAAATCACGTATTTTTTTAATTCTATTTAATACAGCATTCAGACTAATTGAATCTTTCTCATTTTTATATATTAATTTTAAATCTGATAACGGAGCCTCCATTAACAATTGATTCCTTAGCATTGACTTATTATATGATTCAATCGATTTTAAAAAAAAACTTTCTGATTTTTCAGAATCATTTATTAAATAATATAAATGACCAATTTTATAATAGTAATCAGATATAATTTCATTGCTGAAATAGTCTGATATTTCAATTTTATCAACTAAATCAATTAATATATTTATTGATTTAAGTGTATCTCCCATGTTTAATGATTCTTTATGTAAAAATTCTAAATCTTTAATGGAATCAATTTGATCGATATAGTAAAATTCAGAATTTTCTAAATTAGAAAACACAAAATTTAAGATTATTAGTGCAAGAATTTTTTTCATTATTATATTATCTAAAACATAAAATGTTTTAAAATAAAATTTGTTCCTTTCTGTTTATTATTACTTTATATAAATTTATAATGATTTATTAAATCAAATACCATAAAAATGAAAAAAGCTTTAAGATTAAGTAATAGTTGGAAAAACGATTCTTGGAAAAAATTTCCAATTAATCAACACCCTAAGTGGCCCGTAAAAAAATTAAACAAAACTATTCAAGCTATTAGCTCTTATCCTCCTTTAGTTCCTATTCATGAAATAGAGCATTTAAAAGAACAATTTAAAGAGGTTGCAAACAATTCTGCCTTTATACTTATCGCTGGTGATTGTGCTGAAACATTCGAAGATTTTAATCATAATTCTATTCAAAAAAAATTAGAAATAATATTCCACATGTCTGTTATTCTAGGATACGGAATACAGAAGCCAATTATTAAAATTGCTCGAATAGCTGGGCAGTTTGCCAAGCCACGTTCCGCTAAAAATGAAACTCATGATAATATAACCCTACCTTCATACATGGGGGATGCTGTTAATTCAAAAAAATTTACTTTAAAAGGTAGAGCGCCTAATCCTGAAAGACTAATACGAGCATATAATCAATCTGCAGCGACTCTTAATCTCCTAAGGTCTATAACAAAAAAAAATATTTATGATATTACAAAACAACTTGGTGAAAACATTAGCTTGATATCCCAAGAAAATGACCATTCAAAAATGCTTGACATTAAAAAAGCAATCAAATTTTCTCAATCAGTAAATAATCAAAAAATGTATAGTCATAGTTTTTCAAAAGATTTTTTTACAGCTCATGAAGCTCTTTTATTAGATTATGAACAAGCCTTAACAAGAGAAAATGATGATAATAATTTGTGGTATGATTGTTCGTCACATATGGTATGGCTAGGTTACAGAACTAGTCAGCCGGATCATGCTCATGTTGAGTTTCTTTCTGGCATTAATAACCCTATTGGAATAAAGATTGGTCCCAATAGTGAGATTAATGATATCATTGAAATTATAGAAAAATTAAATCCAAAAAATGAAAAGGGTAAAATTATATTAGTGGTAAGATATGGTGTGAATGAAATTAAAAAATATTTACCGCAATTTTTAAAAAAAATATTACACAATAAATTAAATGTATTATGGATGTGTGATCCTATGCATGGCAATACATTTTTAACAGATGAGGGTTATAAAACTAGAGATTTTAGCGATATTTTGAAGGAGCTTAAATATTTCTTTAAAATTTTAAAATCAAATAATGTTAACCCATCAGGTGTTCATTTTGAACTGACACATGAAAACGTAACGGAGTGTATTAGTGAATCATATAATATAAAGAAATCAAATATGCATAAAAAATATGAGACAGCTTGTGATCCTAGACTTAATAAAAATCAGAGTATAGACATTTCGTTCTTAATTACCAAACTTATAAAGGATAACTATGAATCAAATTAATATCGATGGATACGGAGATGACTTATCAATTAACGGAGTAAGGATTGGAGATTTATCTCCAGCAGATCATGAGAAAATTGAGCATGAAAAAGGAGGCCAAAATTATAAACCCCTTGAAAATGTCGTTGTTTCACATGTAAAAGATTCTTCTACCTTAATTTGTAGGAAGCCTTCGGAAGATTCTGTTCAATCTTACGTTGAGGAAGAATTAGTTGATGGCCTATGCTGCTATTCAGCAGTTAATCAAGGACAGTTAAATGAAGAAATAGTAAATGCAGTAGTGCACCATTTAAAAAATGAGAAGTTGCCAACCGTACCAAGGTCAATAAGGCACAAATATATGAGTGCATTTCTTTTAGCTAGTACAGCTATTACTGGAATGGATAAAGTTGTCCCTAAAGTAGCTGGAGTTGAATCATGGGAGTTAACATTTAAATTATGTAGACGATGGGGCTACGAGGTCAAGAAAATTCCAATGAACAAATGTATTATAGTTGGTGCGACTGGAAATTTTCATGGTAGATCTGTTTCTGCCGTATCAATGTCTGATGACCAAGATGCAAGAAAAAACTTTGGCCCTTTTGTTCCAGGCATAGAATTAGTTCCATATAATGATATTGAGGCATTAAAAAATTTATTTGAAGAAAAAGGTGAATTTATTGCGGCATATTCTGTTGAGCCAATTCAGGGAGAAGCAGGAGTTATAGTTCCAGATGATGATTATTGGATTAAAGTTAAAGCTTTATGTGATAAACATAATATTTTACTTGCAATGGATGAGGTGCAAACAGGTTTTGGTAGAACCGGTGCCAATTTTGCTCATCAATTATATGGAGTGAAGCCAGATTTAATGGGTTGTGGTAAAGCTGCTGGAGGAGGAATTTTGCCTGTATCTTTTGTTGCTGGAAGAAAAGATGTTATTAATACTTTAACTCCAGGTTCTGAAGGCTCTACATTTGGAGGTTATCCACTTGCATCTGTTGTTGGTACATATGCAATAAAAGTTTTAGCAGATAAAAAATTAGCAGATAATGCAAGAATTAGAGGTTCTCAACTTATATCACATTATGAAGATATAATGGATGATTTCCCTGATAAGATAAAAGAAGTTAGAGGGAAAGGACTATTAACTGCATTTGAGATGCATGATGAAAAACATCTTGATGGCCATAAGGTATCAGTTGAATTATTAAACAATGGTATTTACGCTAAAGAAACTCATCATTCGACTGTAAGAATAGCACCAGCTTTAACAATAGAAGCTTGGCAGATAGATAATATCGCAGAACAAATTAGAGCTGTAATAAAATCACTTTGATTCTATTAAAATATTTACATAATATTGAATATGATCTCAGATAGGATAGCTTATATAATACTGGCAATTTTAATTTCACTATTTATATCGTGTAAATCAAATAGTGTTTTGACCATGGAAAGAGGTATTTACTTCTATGAACATAATGATTTTCATGAAGCTGCCACTCAATTTAATAAAGTTATTTTAAGCTATTCCTCAGATATTAATTCTTTAAGTATAAAAGATATTGAAATTCTAGCTCAGGCTTATTACAAGCTTGCACTAACTCAATCAAAGCTTGCTTATGATTCAAATGATTTTAATGACAAAAAGATGTATTACACTAATTCGTTGAACAATATTGCTGAATCTGAGAAGTTGGCAGTTAAACCAAGATCATTAAAAGAGTATAGAAATACAAGACTACTTATAATTAAAAAGGCCCAACCTTTTTTAGATTAATTTTAGGAGGAGAAGATGGCAACTTTAATTTTGCGAGACACATATATTGCGTTAGAAGAAGAAATGAAATCCATTGATAAATTAAGATCAGAAACCGCTCAACAAATTCAAGAAGCAGCAAGTCATGGAGATCTTAAAGAAAACTATGAATATAAAGCTGCTAAGGAAAAAATGGAGTTTGTCGTATATAAAAAACAATTACTGCAATCTCATGGTCCATTTAAATTTATTGAACATGGAGAAGTCAATACTGATGAAGTAAGCTTTGGAAATAAAGTTACAATTCAAGAAGAAGGAAAAAATGAAAATGAAGTATATTACTTGTTAGGCCCAATTGAATCTGAACTAGATCTGTATCCTATGATTGTAACATATCGCGCTCCATTTGCAAAGGCTATGATAGGGAAAAAAATAAATGAGGATTTTACTATTGAAATGGGTTCTGAGGAAACCAAATTCACAATTACTGCGATCGAAAAAATATCTCCTTCTGAAAAGATATCTTAATCCAAGGTTTTAAAAATTAATTTTATATGAATTTTGAAACCATAATAGAATTTTTCAAGTGGTGTTCAATTATAAATTTATTAATTATAATTATATCTGTAATAGTATTTTCATTATTTTCAAGCTTCAGTTATAAGAATAATAAAAATTTATTTTCTGGAAATGAAATTGAATTCAAAAAAACTATCTATGCTATTTTACTATTTTATATAGTGATAGTTATTGTTTTTAACATTGTTCCATTTTTTGTACTAGCTATCTTTCAATTCATCTATTAAGCTAATTGACTGCTCCCAAAGTTGATTCTGTAATTCCTTACTATGGCTTAAAATCGAACTTTCTATTTGCGAACAATCTTCGTCAAAGTATTTTCCGCTTACTTTATCTAGTCCATCAGATAATGCGGTAAATGTACTTGCGCGTGCACCCTCAATCAATGATACAGCTTGTACTTTTTGACCAAATTTGATAAAATTTGTAAAAAATCCTGAATTATTATGTCCAAATTTTGAAGCGACAAATCCAGGATGAAGACAATTTGTAGTAGTAGAGGTTCCTTTTAAAAAATCTGAAGATAATTTATAGGTAAATAAAACATTCATTAATTTAGAGCAACTATATTGATGTGTGCCTTTGTATTTATTTTTTGCCTGAAGATCATTTATGTTAAATTGAGTTTGAAAAAAAAGTTTTTCAAAAATTGTTCTATTTGTTTTTTCGTTTAATGATTTATCTATTACATTAAAATGAGCTGCTGAAGACACATTAATAATTCTAGACCTTTTATTTTCAATCAAGAAATCCAAAAGATCCAATGTTAGAGCAAATGGACTTAGATGATTAAGCGCAAATGTTTTCTCGAAACCTTCTGATGTTTCATATCTTTCAACAAATAGAGCTCCTACGTTATTTATCAAAACATCAATTTTAGAAAATTGTTTTTTAATTTTGGCACTAAGCTTTTTAACCTCTTTTATAAGGGACAAATCACAAACTAAATATTCAACGTTATCATTATTTGTTTTATGTGAAATTTCTCCACAAACATTTTTACATTTATTTTTATCTCTACCGACAATAATAATATGATGCTTATATTCTGCAATATTAAGTGCTGTTTGCTTTCCAATTCCATCAGTTGCACCGGTAATTAAAATAGTTTTCATGTTATTGGTTTTGCTCCCATATTAGTTTGATTCCAGTTATTGTCATATTAGTATCAAGTATATGATTATGTTTAATATAAGGCGACAAGACGTTTGAAAATCCGCCCGTTAAAATAACATTGCTTATTTCATTTTTCGCCTCTTTTTTCAATCTGTCTAACATCCCATTTATTGAGTCAATAGCTCCATACATTATTCCTGATTGCAGATTTGTAGTTGTGTTTTTACCAATCACTGATTTAGGTAGTTTGTATTCAACCTTATTAAGTTGAGCTGCTCTTTTAAATAAATTTTCTGCTGATACATCAATCCCAGGAGCAATTACGCCTCCAATAAAAAAGCCTTTATCATCAATAACATCATAAGTGGTAGCAGAACCAAAATCAATAATGATTGCTGGATACATTTTTTTTTCAATAGCTACTTTCATATTGCATAATCTATCATTGCCCACCTCTTTAGGAGAATCGACATCTAAAAAAATTTTGCTATTTAAGTGTGAAACTGAAAAGTGACCTAGATTTAATTTTTGGATTTTATCAATTATCTTTTTTTCAATTTTAGGAACAACTGAACTAATTGCAATATTATCAAATTGCTTAATTAACGATGGGGTAGAATTTAATTCAAAAAATTCTAAGATTGAGTCATCATGACTATTATAGTTCGAAACTGAAAATTGATTATTACTATTAAAGGTAGCAATATCAATTTCAGTATTGCCAATATCAATACAAGTTAGATTCATAGTTCTATGATTCCAGAATTAAATATTTCTTGATTATTGTTAATACTCATTATTGCATTTCCATGCTTATTTAAACCAGAAAATTTAGCATTCACAATTTTTTTTGAATGATGAAATTTAACAAAAGTGTTCATATGATTGCAAAAAGACTCCCATATTTTTATTATTTGAGCTATGTCCTTATTTACAATCTGTTCATAACTATTAAATATTTCTGCAAGTAGTAACTCTCTCGAAATTTCATTATTTGTAATCGAATAAATTGAGCAAGCACGACTTTTTATTGCTGAATCAAATATACAGTCATTAACATTTAAACCTATTCCAATAATGTAGTGAGTTCTTTTTTTTTCAATTAAAACTCCACCTAATTTTTTGTTTTCATACATTATATCATTAGGCCATTTTAATTTGCATCGAATATTTGCTGCTTTTTGTATTCCTTTAATAATTGAAATTCCAATTAATAAAGATAGTTTGTTAATGGATAATTCTTCACTATTTATAATAAATGAAAAAGTTAAACTTTTATTTTTAGATGAAAGCCATTTGTCTCCACGCCTTCCTTTACCGTCGGTTTGTTGTTCTGCAATTAAAACATCTTTAATTTTAACTTCATCATTCAATAACATTTCATATATGGCTGTATTAGTAGAATTTGTAGATGGCATATATGCTACTTTTTGAGCGATTTTTTTTGTTTTTAAATTCGATAGAAATAAGGGGATTTTAAACATACTCTAACAATGTTCTCCATAAACTTTTCTTAGAGTGTCAGATATTTCACCTAAAGTTGCTTTTGATTCAACAGACTCAATGATGAAAGGAATTAGATTTGAATTATTTTGCGCTGCTTTATATAATTTATCTAATGCTATATTAACTTTATTTATATTTCTTTTTATTTTAAAATTTTCCAATCTTTTCAGTTGATTAGATATTGCTTTTTCATCTAATCTAAAATTAGGTTTAGCCACTTCATCTTGATTTTGAAATTTATTAACCCCCACAACAATATTTTCTTTAGATTCAATTGTTTTTTGGTATTCATATGCTGTTTGGGCAATTTCATCTTGTTGAAAATTTAATTTTATAGCTTCGACTGCTCCACCCATTACGTCAATTTTTTTTATTAATTTTACAGCTTCCTTTTCCAATGTATCAGTTAAATCCTCAATTAAAAAAGAACCTGATAGCGGATCCACTACATTAGCTACGCCTGATTCACATGCAATTATTTGTTGAGTACGTAATGCAGTTTGAGCTGATGATTCAGATGGTAATGACAAAGCTTCATCTTTAGAGTTTGTATGAATTGATTGGGCTCCTCCAATTACAGAGGCAAGAGCTTGTAATCCAGTACGAACTATATTGTTATCTGGTTGTTGGGCAGTTAAGGTAGAGCCAGCTGTCTGAACATGGAATCTACAGATTAATGCTTTTTGGTTTGTAACATTAAATCGATTTTTCATAATCTTTGCCCATAATCTTCGTGCAGCTCTAAACTTTGATATTTCTTCAAAAAAATCATTATGTCCATTGAAAAAAAAGCTTAGTTGGGCTCCAAATTGATTTGGATCAAGCCCTCTTTCAATCGCAGACTCGACATATGCAATAGCGTTAGAAAAAGTAAAAGCTAATTCTTGTATTGCATTACATCCGGCTTCCCTCATATGATACCCAGATATAGATATTGTATTAAATTTGGGCATATTTATTGAACAAAAATCAAATATATCGGTTATAATTTTCATACTACTATCGGGTGGATAAATAAAAGTACCTCTAGCGATATATTCTTTCAATATATCATTTTGAATAGTTCCTTTAATTTGATCTATAGAAATATCTTGTTCTTTAGCAACAGCAATCAAAAAACTTAAAAGAATTGCAGAGGTTGAGTTAATTGTCATTGAGATTGATATATCTTTAAGAGGAATATTTTTTAATAATAATTTCATATCATCAATAGTTGATATGGGGACTCCAACTTTTCCAACCTCTCCAACTGCTAATGAATGGTCTGAATCATAACCTGTTTGAGTAGGCAAGTCAAATGCTACAGAAAGTCCAGTAACCCCTTGTTGCAACAAAAAATGATACCTTTTATTACTTTCTTCTGCAGTAGAAAATCCCGCATATTGTCGCATGGTCCACTTTTTATCGATATACATATTTGGATATATGCCATGAGTAAATGGGTAATCTCCAGGCTGTTCATTATTTGATGACCCATAAAATTTTTTAAGCTTAATATCTGAAGGAGTTTTTTTACTCATTACTTGATATTTCTATCTTTCTTAATTTTATGATAAGCATCGGAAACTGATTTAAATTTTTCTTGGGCAATATTTTTATATTCTTCACCAAGGTGGGCAATTTTATCTGGGTGAAATTTATTAGCCATTCTTCGATAAGCTTTCTTAATTTCTAAATTTGTTGAATTGGAATTAATGCCAAGAACTTTATATGCAGAATCTAAATCTTCTTTAAACATAGATTCAATTGATTGATATTCCGTATTACTAATTCCAAGCAAGTTAGAAATTTTATTAATAACTTTTATTTCCTCTGGATGGACATCTCCATCTGATTGAGATAGTCCAAACAAAATATGTATTAACTGTAATCTAGAAGCTTTATCCATTTTAGATTTTATTTGCAAACAAACTTCTTCTAATGAATAGTCTTGTTCTAATATTTTTTTAAATATTTGAAGTAATTGTTTTGTTTGATTTACACCAAATTGAGATACTAAAAATTTTTTAATATATTCAAGTTCAGATTTTTTTTGAACTCCATCTGCCTTCATAACAGATGCAAAAAGGATTAATATTACAGATAAAAAATCTCCACCTTTAGTTTGGCCAACGTAGTTTGCAGATTGACCCATGGCCCCTAATGCATATCCTAATATGCCTCCGATGGGCCCACCAATTGCCCATCCTAGTCCACCCCAAATCCATTTTTTATAATTTGTTGCCATAAGTTATTTTAATAAATTTAAAATTATATTAAATATATAATAGAAAATATTATAAGCAATTATTAAGTTATTTCTAGGATTTATTATGAATTATTTAATTTTATTCACATTTTTAACTCTGTCAATTATCTTTTCAAAAGAAGAGCATACATTTAAGCTTCAAAATGGATCAAAAATTAAAGGGACCATTACATTTGAAGATGATTCTATTTTTGAAGTAAACTCTGAATTTGGATTGGTTCAGATTGATAAAAGTGATATTAAAAAAAGTGAATATAAAATCTATCTAAAGAGCTGGAATATTTTAACAGGAAACAAAATTAGTGACTCAGATAATGAGTTTATAATTGATACTAAGTTAGGCACATTTACAATCAGTAAAGATGATTATTATCTAGCTATTCCAAGTATACATAATGATACCTATCTAGTACTTATGTTTATATTTACAGTTTTAGGAAATTTTTAAATATAATTATTAATAAAATTAGTTGACCATTCATCAAAGCTTCCTTCAATAATCTTTTTCCTCATATTTTTCATTAAATTTATATAAAAAGATAAATTATTCTGAGTTGCTATTCTTAGGCCGAGTATTTCATTAACTTTAAACAAATGATGCAAATATGCTTTTGAGTAATTCTGAGGTAGAATAGATTCACTATTGCTATCAATTGGAGAATGATCATTTTTATACTTTGAGTTTCTAATGTTTATTTTTCCCATATTTGTAAAAAGTTGAGCGTTTCTTGCATTTCTAGTTGGGATAACACAATCAAACATATCCATCCCAAACGACACACAATTCACCAAATCAGTAGGCGTACCTACTCCCATTAGGTAACGAGATTTGTTGTTTGGAATAGTTTCTCCCATTAGTTTTACTGTCGACAGCATATCCACTTTAGGTTCTCCAACAGCAAGCCCGCCTATTGCATAGTTATCTTGATTTAAATCTAATAACTCATTTGCTGATTGTAATCTTAATTTAATATCAGTTCCTCCTTGAATAATGGGAATAATAGATTGCTTATGGCCATATAGATTGCTTGTTTTATTAAAATGTTCATATGATCTGTATGCCCATTTAGTTGTTTTCTCTACAGCTTTAATCCAATCATTTAAATTTCCATCTCCGGATGGGCAAACGTCTAATACCATCATAAAATCAGAACCAATAGTTCTTTGTATATCTATTACTGATTCTGGAGTGAGATTATGTTCAGAGCCATCATAATGTGATTTAAAAATTACACCCTCATCATCTATTTTTCTTAATCCCTCAAGACTATATATTTGGTATCCACCAGAATCGGTTAGTATGATTCCGTTCCAATTCATAAAATTATGGAGACCTTTGGCTTTCTTCATAATTTCCATGCCAGGCCTTAAGTAAAGGTGGTAAGTATTTGAAAGCAAAACTTTGCTTGGCAATTTTTTAATTTCTTCAGATGTTTGAGTTTTAACTGCTCCGTATGTTCCAACAGGCATAAAAAATGGAGTTTCTATTATGCCGTGATCTGTATGAATTAAACCTGCTCTTGCACCTGTTTTATTGCATTCAGATATTATTTCAAATTTCAACTAGATTATTTTTTAGCAGTTGTTTTTTTAGCAGTTGCTTTTTTAGCAGTTGTTT
>CEVN01036450.1_pt1 | contig 50254 bp, 41 predicted proteins | sample 427041 | NCBI WGS metagenome assembly CEVN01 (sample SAMEA2623463, study PRJEB7988) | marine metagenome | biome: marine biome (ENVO:00000447); feature: surface water layer (ENVO:00002042); material: "saline water (ENVO:00002010), including plankton (ENVO:xxxxxxxx)" | depth 5 m
GAGATACTCAAGCGGTCAACGAGGGCAGACTGTAAATCTGCTGGCTACGCCTTCACAGGTTCGAATCCTGTTCTCCCCACTTGATGTATAATGCGAGAGTAGCTCAGTTGATAGAGCGTCAGCCTTCCAAGCTGAGGGTCGCGGGTTTGAATCCCGTCTCTCGCTCTTTTTTCTTGCCGATGTAGCTCAGGGGTAGAGCGTTTCCTTGGTAAGGAAGAGGTCACGGGTTCAATTCCCGTCATTGGCTCTAACATGATATTAGAGAATTAGATAAAGAAAAAAATTAGAGTTTAATGTTTAAAACTAAAATTAATTATTAACTAAATTTAATAAAAATGGCAAAAGAAAATTTTAATCGTAGCAAGCCACATTTGAATATTGGTACGGTTGGTCATGTTGACCACGGAAAAACAACATTAACAGCTGCAATTACAAAAGTATTGGCTGAAAAGTTCGGTACAGAAGTTCGTGATTTTGCATCTATTGATAATGCTCCAGAAGAAAAAGAAAGAGGGATTACTATTAATACAGCACATGTTGAGTATGAAACTGCAAATAGACATTATGCTCATGTAGACTGTCCTGGTCACGCAGATTATGTGAAAAACATGGTAACTGGAGCTGCTCAAATGGATGGTGCAATTTTAGTTTGCGCTGCTACTGATGGTCCTATGCCTCAAACAAGAGAACATATATTACTTGCTAGACAAGTAGGAGTTCCAGGTCTTGTTGTTTTTCTTAATAAATCAGATATGGTTGATGATCCAGAATTAATGGAGTTAGTTGAGATGGAGGTAAGAGAATTATTATCTTTTTATGATTATGATGGAGATAATACTCCTGTTGTAGCTGGTTCTGCATTAGGAGGATTAAATGGAGATGCTGAATGGACCCCTAAAATTTTAGAATTAATGGATGCAGTTGATTCTTGGATTAAAGAACCTGTTAGAGAAAATGAAAAACCTTTTTTAATGCCTGTTGAGGATGTGTTTACAATTACTGGTAGAGGTACTGTTGCAACTGGAAGAATTGAGACAGGCGTTGCCAACACAAATGATCCTGTTGATATTATAGGAATGGGTGCTGAGAAATTGACTTCTACTGTAACTGGTGTTGAGATGTTTAGAAAAATTCTAGATAGAGGAGAGGCTGGTGATAATGTTGGTATTTTGTTGAGAGGTATTGAAAAGACTGATATCAAAAGAGGTATGGTAATTTGTAAACCAGGATCGGTTACTCCACATGCAAAGTTTGAGGCAGAGGTTTATATTCTTAAGAAAGAAGAGGGAGGAAGACATACACCATTTCATAACAAATATAGACCACAGTTTTATATTAGAACAACTGATGTGACGGGAGAAATTATCTTGCCATCAGGCACAGAAATGGTAATGCCTGGTGATAATTTAACTATTACTGTAGAGTTAATTTCACCTGTAGCAATGAGTGAAGGTTTAAGATTTGCAGTTCGTGAGGGAGGAAGAACTGTTGGAGCAGGACAGATTACTAAATTACTTTAGTAGTTAAACATATGTTTAATAGTAAGGATAGATTAATTTTTTAATCTTCCTTACTATATAAACGGGTGTAGCTCAATTGGTAGAGTAGTGGTCTCCAAAACCATTGGCTGGGAGTTCGAGTCTCTCCACCCGTGCGATATTAAAGATTATTAGAAAATGTCAAAAAAAGAATCATACATCAAAAGTTCTTACAATGAACTTTTAAATAAAGTTAGTTGGCCAACTTGGTCAGAATTACAAAGTAGTTCTATTGTAGTAGCTATTGCTTCTTTAATTATCGCATTGGTGATTTATTTAATGGATCAAACTTTTAGTAGTCTTATGAAGGTGTTTTACAGTTTATTCTAATTATTTTATATGCCATGCAACAAGATGTAGAAAATATGAATTGGTATGTCCTTAGAGTAATGGGAGGCAAAGAAAAGAAGACTGTTGAATTTATTGAGAAAGAAGTAGATAGACTTAAAATGAAGGATTTTGTATCGCAAATATTAGTGCCAACGGAGAAAGTTTATCAAATTAGAAATGGAAAAAAAATTAGTAAGGAAAAGAATTTTTTTCCTGGGTATGTATTAGTACAAGCTAATTTAACTGGAGAGGTTCCTCATGTATTAAAGAATGTAACTAATGTTTTAGGTTTTTTAGGAGGATCAAAAGGAGGAGCTCCAGTGCCAATGAGGCAAAGTGAGATAAATAAGATTTTAGGTAAGGTTGATGATATGGCTTTAGCTGATGAGCAGATAAATATTCCTTTTGTAGTTGGTGAAAATGTGAAAGTAATTGATGGTCCTTTTAATAGTTTTCATGCTGAGATTGAGGCAATTGATGAACAAAAAAAGAAATTACAACTAATGGTTAAAATCTTTGGGAGAAAAACTCCTTTAGAATTAAATTTTATGCAAGTAGAAAAAATATAAAAGAAATGGCAAAAGAAGTTTCAGCACTTATTAAGTTACAGATTAGAGGAGGCGCAGCAAATCCTGCACCTCCAGTTGGTCCTGCGCTTGGAGCTAAAGGAGTAAATATTATGGAGTTTTGTAAGCAGTTTAATGCAAGAACTCAAGATAAAGCAGGAAGTATTGTTCCAGTTGTTATTACAGTTTTTGCAGATAAATCATTTGAATTTATTACCAAAACTGCACCAGCTGCAGTTCAAATACTAGCTGCAGCCAAAAAGAAAAGTGGTTCTGCTGAACCAAATAAACAAAAAGTAGGAGTAGTAACTTGGGATCAGTTAAGAACTATTGCAGAGGATAAAATGGAAGATTTAAATGCTTTTACAATTGAATCAGCTATGAGGATGATGGCTGGTACTGCAAGAAGTATGGGAATAAATGTTAAAGGAACTTTTCCTTCATAAATTAAATAATTGAACTGATGGCACTTAGTAAAAATAGAAAACATGCTATAGATAATATTGATCTAACTAAATCATACAACTTAAATGAAGCCTCTACAATTATAAAGGAGAATTCTAAAGTAAATTTTGATGCAACTGTTGATTTAGCTGTTAGGTTAGGAGTTGATCCTAGACAAGCTAATCAAATGGTGAGAGGTGTTGTGTCATTACCTCATGGAACCGGAAAAACATTAAAAGTTTTAGCCTTAGTTTCTGCAGATAAAGAAGATGAGGCAAAAGAAGCTGGTGCAGACTATGTTGGTTTAGATGAATATATTGAAAAAATTAAAGCAGGTTGGACTGACATTGATGTAATAGTTACAATGCCATCTATTATGGGAAAGATTGGAGCTTTAGGTAGAGTTTTAGGACCAAGAAATTTAATGCCAAATCCAAAATCAGGGACTGTAACAATGGATATTGGAAAAGCAGTTAAAGATGTAAAAAAAGGGAAAATTGATTTTAAGGTAGAAAAGAATGGTATAGTTCATGCATCCGTTGGTAAGGTTTCTTTTGACGCTAAAAAAATCTCAGAAAATGCTAATGAATTAATACAAACTATTATTAAGCTTAAACCTTCTGCTGCTAAGGGTTCTTATTTAAAAAGTATTTATATGTCTAGTACTATGGGTCTAGGTATAGAAATTGATATTAATTTATTCTAAATATAGAAAAATGAATAAAGAAGAGAAAAATAAAATGATAGCTTCTCTGGAGAAGATGCTTAATGATAATAATAATTTTTATTTAGCTGATATTTCTGGTTTATCTGCTGAGCAAAATAGTGCCTTAAGAAGGTTATGTTTTAAGAGAGAAGTTTCGTTACAAGTTGTTAAGAATACTCTTTTAAAGAAAGCTTTAGAAAAAAATAGCGCTGATTTTAATGAATTATATAGTGTGTTAGTTGGTAATACTTCTATTTTGCAATCAGATGTTGCTAATAAACCAGCTAAAGTTATTAAAGAATTTAGATCTAAAAAGAATGAAAAACCAATTTTAAAAGCTGCATATCTTGAAGAAGCTTTATATATTGGAGATGAGAATTTATCTTCACTTGCAGATCTTAAATCCAAGGATGAGTTAATTGGTGATATTATCACATTATTACAATCTCCTGCTAAGAATGTTATTTCATCATTGCAATCAGGAGGTAATCAGCTTGCAGGAATTTTAAAAGCTTTAGAAGATAGACAAAAATAAAATAATGCTTCCAACATTTAAATAATTAACAAAAATTAAAACAATATAATATGGCAAATTTAAAAGATTTCGCAGAACAATTAGTTAGCCTTTCAGTAAAAGATGTTAATGAATTAGCAACTATACTTAAGGAAGAATATGGGATTGAACCAACGGCAGCAGCAGTTGCGGTTGCAGGACCGGCAGCGGCAGCTGGTGGAGCAGATTCCAGCGAAGAAAAAACAGAATTTGATATCATCTTAAAATCTGCAGGAGCTGCAAAATTACAAGTTGTTAAGGCTGTAAAAGAATTGACAGGTCTAGGACTAAAAGAAGCAAAGGATATCGTAGATGCTGCTCCCAAAACAGTAAAAGAGGGCGTTAGTAAAGATGAAGCTGAAGGAATAAAGAAAGCTTTAGAAGAAGCTGGAGCAGAAGTAGAGCTCAAATAGTTCCTTTAAAACACATGCAAAGGTTTAAATCTTATTGTTAAAATAAGATTTAAACCCTTTGGTTTTTCACTTCATTTTTTATTAACTTAAATTTACAGTTTTGCCAACAATACATAACAACCAAAGAATTAATTTCGCATCTATAAAAAATTCAGCTCAATTTCCTGATTTTTTAGATGTTCAACTTAAAAGCTTTCAATCTTTCTTTCAGATTGGGACTACCTTAGAAGAAAGAAGAAATGAGGGTCTTTATAAAGCATTTGAAGATCTTTTTCCTATTACAGATTCACGAAATAATTTTGTTTTAGAATTTATAGATTACACAATAGATCCTCCAAGATATTCTATTGATGAGTGTCTTGATAGAGGACTTACTTTTAAAGTTCCTTTAAAAGTTAAGTTAAAATTATACTGTACGGACCCTGAACATGAGGACTTTGAAACTATAGTACAAGATGTATATTTTGGGAATATTCCTTTTATGACACCTAGAGGAAGTTTTGTGATAAATGGAGCTGAGCGTATTGTTGTGTCTCAACTACATCGATCACCAGGTGTCTTTTTTGGTCAAAGTTTTCATTCAAATGGCACAAAATTATATTCTGCTCGAGTAATTCCTTTTAAGGGTTCTTGGATTGAATTTACTACTGATGTAAATAACGTTTTATATGCTTATATTGATAGAAAGAAGAAATTGCCAGTAACTACTTTACTAAGAGCTATTGGTTATGAATCTGATAGAGATATTTTAGAGATATTTGGGCTCGCTGATGAAGTTAAAGTTTCAAAAAGTGGTTTGAAGAAATATATAGGAAGATCATTAGCAGCAAGAGTATTAAAGTCTTGGGTTGATGATTTTGTAGATGAAGATACTGGTGAGGTTGTTCCAATTGAAAGAAATGAAGTGATTCTTGAGAGAGACATTATTATTGAAAAAGGACATATTAATGATATTATTGAGTCAGGAGTAGAGACTATATTATTGCACAAGATAGATGGTACTGCATCTGATCATGCTCTAATATATAATACTTTGCAGAAAGACCCTACCAACTCTGAGGTTGAAGCAATACGACATATTTATAGACAACTTAGAACTGCAGAGGCACCAGACGATGACACGGCAAGGGGAATGATTGACAAGTTGTTTTTTTCTGATCAAAGATATAGTTTAGGTCATGTAGGAAGATTTAGAATTAATGCTAGGTTAAAATTAGATATATCTGAGGATAAGATGGTTCTAACTAAGGAAGATATTGTTTGTATTATTACTAACCTAATTTCTTTAGTTAATTCAAAGGTAGATGTTGATGATATTGATCATTTGAGTAATAGAAGGGTAAGAACTGTTGGGGAGCAGTTATCAAATCAGTTTAATATTGGATTAAGCAGAATGGCTCGTACTATTCGAGAAAGAATGAATGTTAGAGATAATGAGGTTTTTACTCCAATTGATTTAATTAATGCAAAGACCTTATCAGCAGTTATTAATTCATTTTTCGGTACATCTCAATTATCTCAGTTTATGGATCAAACAAATCCGTTAGCAGAGGTAACTCATAAAAGACGAATATCAGCTTTAGGACCAGGCGGTTTAACCAGAGAGAGAGCAGGTTTTGAAGTTAGAGATGTTCACTACACACATTATGGAAGGTTGTGTCCTATTGAAACACCTGAAGGTCCAAATATTGGTCTTATTTCATCTTTAGCAGTTTTTGCAAAAATTAATAGCTTAGGATTTATTGAAACTCCTTATAGAAATATATCTGAGGGTAAAGTTAATCTAACTGATGAACCTATTTATAAAACAGCAGAGCAAGAGATAGATCAAATTATAGCACAGGCCAATGCTTCTTTATCTGAGAATGGTACTTTTAAAGAAGATAGAATTCAATCCAGAAGTGAAGCGGATTATTTAATAGCTGAGCCATCAAATGTTACCTTAATGGATGTAGCGCCTAACCAAATTGCATCTATTGCAGCATCGTTAATTCCTTTCTTAGAGCATGATGATGCTAACAGAGCATTAATGGGTTCAAATATGATGCGTCAGGCGGTTCCTTTGTTAAGAACTGATGCACCGATTGTTGGTACAGGGATTGAGCCACATGTTGCTAAAGATTCAAGAACTATGATTAATGCAGAGGGAGAGGGTGTAGTTACTTATGTTGATGCAGAAAAAATTAAAGTGAGATATATTAAAAGTCCTGATGAAGAATTAGTTTCTTTTGATGAAACTGAGAAAACATATGAGCTAACCAAATTTCAAAAAACAAATCAGAGAACATGTATTAACATTCAACCTATTGTGAGAGCCGGAGATAAAGTATCCAAAGGACAGGTTTTATGTCATGGCTATGCTACAGATAATGGGGAACTTGCTATTGGAAGAAATTTAAAAGTGGCATTTATGCCATGGAAGGGATATAATTTTGAGGATGCTATTATTTTATCTGAAAGGGTAGTTAGAGAGGATTTATTTACTTCATTACATATTGCAGAGCATGTTGTAAATGTACGAGAGACTACAAGGGGAGTAGAGGAGTTAACTGCTGATATTCCAAATATTAGTGAAATTGCAACTAAAGATTTAGATGAGCATGGTATGATTAGAGTTGGTGCTCATGCAAAACAGGGTGATATTTTAATTGGTAAAATCACCCCTAAAGGAGAATCTGATCCTACACCTGAAGAAAAGTTGCTTAGAGCAATTTTTGGAGAAAAAGCAGGAGACGTAAAAGATGCTTCGTTAAAAACAAAACCTGCTGATGAAGGTGTTGTTATAGGTAAGTCTTTATATTCTAAGACAGTTAAAGATAGGAAGTCAAAAGCTACTGATAAAGAAGAGTTAATTAAGTTAGATGCTCTTTTTGATAAAGAAGCTTTAAGCTTAAAGAATATTCTTGCTACTAAACTTTACAGTATAATCGGAGGAAAAGCATCAAAAGGGGTTAATAATATTTTAGGTGAAATTGTAATTCCAAAAAGTGAAAAATTCACTAAAAAACTATTATTATCTATTGATTTTACTTTGATAGATCCATATAACTGGACCGCTAGTAAAGATAATAACCTTATGGTAAATAAAACCATTGAGAATTATTTAAGAAAATATAATGAAATTTATGGTGAGTACAGAAGAGAACGTTTTGCAATAACTATTGGTGATGAATTACCTAGTAGTGTTTTAAAATTAGCAAAGGTTCAGATAGCTCAAAAAAGAAAAGTAAAAGTAGGAGATAAGTTGGCGGGACGCCATGGAAATAAAGGTATTGTATCTCGAATAGTAAAAGAAGAGGATATGCCTTTCTTAGAAGATGGAACTCCCGTAGATATTATCTTAAATCCTCTTGGAGTACCATCAAGAATGAATTTAGGTCAGATTTATGAAACAATATTAGGATGGGCCGGTCAAGAATTAGGTAAAAAATACTCTACACCTGTTTTTGATGGAGCAAGTATAGACCAAATTAATGCTGAAACTGATGAGGCTGGATTACCAAGGCTGGGACAAACATACTTGTATGATGGAGGTACTGGAGAACGATTTGAACAAACTGCTACTGTTGGAGTTATTTATATGCTAAAACTTAGTCACTTAATTGATGATAAGATGCATGCAAGATCAATTGGACCATATTCATTAATTACACAGCAACCATTGGGAGGTAAGGCTCAGTTTGGAGGTCAAAGACTTGGAGAGATGGAAGTATGGGCTCTTGAAGGTTATGGAGCATCGAATATTCTACAAGAGATGCTTACTTTAAAATCTGATGATGTGATTGGTAGAGCAAAAGCATTTGAATCAATGGTTAAAGGGCAAGAATTACCTAAAGCAGGCATTCCAGAATCTTTTAATGTATTGTTACATGAGTTAAATGGTTTAGGGTTAAAAGTAACATTTGAATAAAGTTATATGAAAAATAAAAGAAAATCTATACAAGCACAGGATATCAATTCAATAAAGATTAGTTTATCATCTCCTGAAGATATTTTAGCTAAATCTTCTGGAGAAGTTACAAAGCCAGAAACTATTAATTATAGAACATATAAACCAGAAAGTGGAGGTTTGTTTTGTGAAAGAGTTTTTGGACCGACAAAAGATTTTGAATGTCACTGTGGTAAATATAAAAGAATAAGATATAGAGGTATTATATGCGACAGGTGTGGTGTTGAGGTAACTGAGAAAAAAGTAAGGAGAGAGCGTATAGGACATATTAATCTAGTAGTTCCTGTAGCCCATATTTGGTACTTTAAGACTTTACCTAACAAAATTGGATATTTGCTTGGCTTGGCATCAAAGCAATTAGATATGATTATTTACTATGAAAGATATATTGTTATTAATGCCCCTGAAGGAATCTTAAATGCTGATGGAGAAGAGGTGAAATATTTAGATTTTTTAACTGAAGAGGAATATTTAAATATTTTAGATGCACAACCAGTAGAGAATCAATATTTAGCTGAAGATGATCCTAATAAATTTGTTGCAAAAATGGGAGGAGAAGCAATTATGGATTTGTTAGCAAAAACTAATCTTGATGATTTGTCTTATCAATTAAGAACCCAGGCAGAAAATGAATCTTCACAGCAGAGAAAGAAAGAGGCTTTAAAAAGACTTCAGGTTGTTGAAACAATGCGTGAAGGGCAAAAGCATACTGAGAATAGACCTGAATGGATGACAGTTAAGGTTATACCTGTTATTCCACCAGAGTTAAGACCCTTAGTACCTCTAGATGGTGGTAGATTTGCTACTTCTGATTTAAATGATCTATACAGAAGGGTAATTATTAGAAATAATAGATTGAAAAGATTGATGGAAATCAATGCGCCAGAAATTATTTTACGAAATGAAAAAAGAATGCTACAGGAATCTGTTGATGCTTTATTTGATAATTCAAGAAAATCAGCTGCTGTAAAAACTGATGGGAAAAGAGCATTGAAGTCATTATCTGATTCGTTAAAGGGAAAACAAGGTAGATTTCGTCAGAACTTACTTGGGAAAAGGGTTGACTATTCAGCTCGTTCTGTAATTGTTGTAGGACCAGAGCTAGAGATGCATGAATGTGGATTACCTAAAGATATGGCTGCTGAACTTTACAAACCATTTATTATTAGAAAGCTAATTGAAAGAGGAATTGTAAAAACAGTTAAATCAGCTAAAAAGATTATAGATTCAAAAGAACCAGTTGTTTGGGATATTTTAGAGAATGTAATGAAAGGACACCCAGTACTTTTGAATAGAGCTCCTACACTTCATAGACTTGGAATTCAAGCATTTCAGCCAAAAATGATTGAGGGAAAAGCAATTCAGTTACACCCTTTATCTTGTGCGGCTTTTAATGCTGATTTTGATGGTGATCAAATGGCTGTACATTTACCTCTAGGTTCTGCTGCTATTTTAGAGGCTCAAGTATTGATGTTAGCATCACATAATATTTTAAATCCTGCAAATGGGTCCCCTATAACTATACCATCTCAAGATATGATATTGGGTCTTTACTATATGACTAAAGAAAAAAAATCTACTAATAAAGAAAGTGTTAAAGGTGAAGGCATGATATTTTATTCTTTAGAAGAAGTAAAGATTGCTTATAATGAGAAAGTTGCTGACTTACATGCTAAAATTAAAGTTCGATTTACTAATGAAAAAGGAAAATCTTCTTTAATCGATACTACGGTAGGTAGAGTTTTATTCAATGAGTTTGTTCCAAATGAGGTTGGGTTTATTAATGAATTGCTTACAAAGAAAGCATTAAGGGATGTTATTGGTGATGTCTTAGAAATATGTGGTGTTGCATCTACAGTACATTTTCTTGATGCTATTAAGACTATTGGTTTCAATATGGCATTTAAAGGTGGTTTATCATTTAATCTTGGTGATGTAATTGTGCCTGAAGATAAAGAAAAATTGATTGATGATGCAAATAAAAAGGTTGATGATATAAGAAATAATTATGCTATGGGATTCATCACTAATAATGAGAGATATAATCAGGTTATTGATGTTTGGACAACAACTAATGCTAGATTAACTGATACTGTTATGAAAAATATTAGTTCAGATAAACAAGGATTTAATTCTGTATATATGATGCTTGATTCTGGAGCTAGGGGTTCTAAGGAACAGATTCGTCAGTTATCTGGAATGAGAGGTCTTATGGCCAAACCTAAGAAATCTGGTGATCATGGTGAGTCTATTATTGAAAATCCTATTACAACAAATTTTAGAGAAGGACTATCAATTTTAGAATACTTTATTTCTACTCATGGAGCTCGTAAAGGACTTGCAGATACGGCACTTAAAACAGCTGACGCTGGTTATCTTACAAGAAGACTTGTTGATGTTGCCCAGGATGTTATAATTACTGAAGAAGATTGTGGAACTTTAAAAGGGTTAGATGTTTTTGCACTTAAAGATAATGACGAAGTTTTAGAATCATTAGCTGAAAGAATAGCAGGTAGGATTAGTTTACATGATGTTTTTCATCCTGAAACAGATGAATTGTTAGTTTCATCAAATGATATGATTTCTGATACAGTGGCAAAGTTGATTGATAATACAGGAGTTGAATCTATTGAAGTAAGGTCTCCATTAACTTGTCAGACAAGAAGAGGAATTTGTAGGATGTGTTATGGTCAATCACTATCTACTAATAGAATGGCTCAAGTAGGAGAGCCTGTCGGAGTTGTTGCCGCACAGTCAGTTGGAGAACCTGGTACACAACTTACTCTGAGAACATTCCATGTTGGTGGTACTGCATCAAGATCAGAGGTTGATTCATCTATTATTATAAAGAAAGATGGAAGGCTAGAGATAGAAGATTTAAGAACAGTAGAATTTAAAGATAAAAATGGTAATACTAATGAAGTTGTAGTTTCTAGAGCTGCTGAAGCTAAAGTTATTGATGATAAAAATGGAGTTATTTTGTCATCTTCTATAGTTCCATATGGTTCTACTCTTTTTATTAATGATGGTATTGTTAAAAAAGGTGATGTAATTTGTGAATGGGATGCTTATAATGCTGTAATTGTATCAGAAAATTCCGGCAAAGTTGAGTTTAATGATATTATAGAAGGAGTTTCTTATAGAACCGAATCTGATGAACAAACAGGATATAAAGAGAAAGTAATTATTGATAGTAGGAGTAGGAAGATTTCACCTTCATTAACCATTAGTGACAAGAATTATTCTATACCAGTTGGAGCACATTTAGCAGTTGAAAATGGTATTAAAGTAAAATCTGGACAAATCTTAGTTAAGATTCCTAGAACTGCAGGTTCTTCTGGTGATATTACTGGAGGTTTGCCAAGGGTAACTGAAATGTTTGAAGCAAGAAATCCTTCAAACCCAGCTGTAGTTACAGAAGTAGATGGTACTGTATCATTTGATAAGGTTATTAGAGGTAATAGGCAAATAATTATTACAACTAAAACAGGGGAGAAAAAGAAATATTTAGTTAAATTATCTAAGCATATTTTGGTGCAGGAGAATGATTATGTAAAAGCTGGTATGCCACTTTGTGATGGTGTAATTACACCTTCTGATATTCTTGCTATTAAAGGTATTGTTGAGGTACAACAATTTATTGTTAATGAAATTCAGGATGTATATCGTTTGCAAGGAGTAAAGATTAATGATAAACATTTTGAAGTATTAGTAAGGCAAATGATGCGTAAGGTACAAATTACTCATTCAGGTGATACATATTTTTTAGAGGATTCTCTTGTAAGTAAAGACGCTTTTCAGGAACAAAATGATAAATTATTTGGAATGAAGATAGTAATTGATTCAGGCGATTCTGAAGAATTTAAAACAGGTCAGATTATATCTCCTAGAGAATTAAGAGAAGAGAATTCTAGACTTAAGAGAAAAGATAGTAAAGAAGTTGAAGCTCGAGATGCTGTATCTGCTGTAGCCTCACCAGTACTACAAGGAATAACAAGAGCATCATTACAGGTTGATTCATGGATATCTGCTGCTTCATTTCAGCAAACAACCAAGGTCCTTAATGAAGCTGCAATCAATTCTAAGAGAGATACTTTAATAGGTCTTAAAGAAAATGTTATTATTGGAAAAAGGATCCCTGCAGGTACCGGTTTAATTCACGCAGATGATACTGTTGTAGGTTCTCAAATTGAATATGATAGATTAATACAATTAAAAGAACAAGAAGAGAATAATGATATTCAGGAAGTAGTAGCTGATTCTTTAGATTCTAAAGAGAAATAAATTAATTATTATGTCAGAACATAAGAAAAAGGAGGGATTAAATATTGAACTAACTGAAGAGATTGCAGAGGGAATTTATAGTAATTTGGCTATTATTAATCATTCTCCTTCGGAGTTTGTAGTTGATTTTATTCAGGTGATGCCAGGCATATCAAAGGCTAAAGTTAAGTCAAGAGTAGTTTTAACGCCTCAACATGCAAAAAGATTAATGAAAGCACTAGCAGATAATGTCACTAAATTTGAAAATCAACATGGTGAAATCAAAGATGTCGATCCTACTAGTGGTATTCCTATGAATTTTGGCGGACCAACTCCAATAGCTTAGATTAGATTATTTTTTAGTTGTTTATCCAAGGAAAGGATATTTATAGTTAGTAGCTGGCACAAATGTTTCTTTGATTGTTCTAGGAGAAACCCACCTTAAAAGGTTTAGTATTGATCCTGCTTTATCATTCGTCCCAGATCCTCTAGCTCCGCCAAATGGTTGTTGACCCACAACAGCTCCTGTTGGTTTATCATTAATATAGAAGTTTCCAGCTGCATTTTCTAATGCTTTAATTGCATATTCTGTTGCATATCTATTCACTGATAGAATTGCTCCTGTCAATGCGTATTCAGAAGTTTTATCAACTAAATCAAGTGTCTCTTTCCATTTTTCACAATCATATATATATATTGTTATTACTGGTCCAAATATCTCTTCTATCATAGTTTTGAAATTGGGGTTAGATGTTACAATTATAGTTGGTTCAATAAAATATCCTGTCGATTTATCGTAATTACCTCCTACAATAATTTCTGCATCATCTGATTCCTTTGCATATTCAATATATGAAGAAATACTATCAAATGCTTTTTCTGAAATGACTGAATTTATAAAGTTTGATGTGTCTTCAGGACTACCTATTTTAAAACTTTTAGTATCTGATACAATTTGTTTTTTTACCTCACTCCATAGATTAGAAGGAATATAAGCTCTGGAAGCAGCAGAACATTTTTGTCCTTGATATTCAAATGCTCCTCTTGAAATTGCAGTAGCCACTTCAGCAGCTACTGCAGATTTGTGCGCTATAATAAAATCTTTTCCTCCTGTTTCTCCAACTATTCTTGGGTAAGATTTGTATTTTTCAATATTATTTCCAATTTTTTTCCAGAGTGCACGAAATACTTTAGTACTTCCTGTAAAATGAAGTCCTGCAAAGTCTTTATTCTCAAATATTACTTCTGACATCTCTTTTCCACTAACAGTTACCATATTAATAACTCCACTAGGAAGTCCTGCAGCTTTAAATAAATCCATAATAATTTTTGCAGAATAAATTTGTGTTTCAGCAGGTTTCCAAACAACTACATTACCTAACATAGCTGGTGCAGCACAAAGATTAGCACAGATAGATGTGAAATTGAATGGAGTAAGTGCAAATATAAATCCCTCAAGAGGTCTATGCTCTAATCTATTCCACATTCCAGGACCAGATTCTGGTTGTTCTTTATAAAGTTGACTCATATACTGCACGTTAAATCTAAAGAAGTCAATAAGTTCACATGCTGCGTCAATTTCAGCTTGCATTACATTTTTACTTTGAGCAAGCATAGTAGCAGCATTTAGCTTTGCACGAAATGGTCCTGCTAATAAATCAGCAGCTTTTAAAAAGATGGAAGCTCTATTTTCCCAGCTCATATTTGCCCACTTTTCTCTAGCTTTCATTGCAGCATTGATTGCATTCTGTACTTCTTTAAATCCTCCATAGTTGGAAGTTCCTATAATATGCTTATGCTCATGAGGTGGGGATAGATTTCTCTTATCATTAGTGAATATTTCTTTATCACCTATATACATGGGGATATCAATTTTCTTGCTATACATTTTTTTGTATTGTGCGAGTAATTCTGTGCGTTCAGAGCTTCCTGGCTCATACTGTTTTACAGGTTCATTTACTGCAATTGGTACATTGTAAGATCCGTATGACATTTTTATATTTTTTATTTACAAATTTAATTATAAATTATTAAAAAAGTTCTTTTGAAGAAGTTTTCAGAAAACCTACTAATCTATCATATCTATTTCCAATAGGTCGATAATAAACATATATGTAATAGTCATTACGAGTTTGATAATGTGAACCTTCAATAAAACTTACATCTATACTATTAGTGGAAGTGTCATTTAAAGCATAATGATAATTATAGTATCCTTGCTTTAAATAAATTTCTTTTTCATATTTTTTTTGTTTTGAATTGTATTCTAATTTAAATTCTTTTTTAAGTTCCCAATCAGAAAATTTACCTATTAAATATAAATCTCCATATGAAATTCTTTCTGAAATTAAATTGAAATGTACAAAAGCATAGTCTGCTTCTGTATTCGATTTCCATCCTTCTTGTATTTTGATGATAAACTCTCCGTTAATATCTGGTTCTATAGAATAAAAGTCATAAGTACGTTTATTATCGTTAAATAAATAAACATGGTTGTAAGTACTGTCAAAATTAATTTGTTTTATTCTTTCAGACTGGTAGCGTAGACTTGAAAAATCGAAATGTCTAAATTCATTATTTCCAAAAAAAGTGTTAATATCTTCATAGTTGTAATCAAGCTTTTCATTCATAACAAATTGTGGTGTCAAATTAGTTATAGCATTATCTTCTTTGTTATTTTGTTTAATATGGACTTTTATTTCTGAAAAAGGATCTGAAATTCTTAAATTAGGATGACTAATAGTGAAGTCAATTTCATGTTTAGTTTTTCTGTATTCGGCAAGCGTTGCACGCCTAACATTAGCCTCTATAAATGTTTGTCTATCTAAAACCATAAATTTTTTATGTATAATATTATTTCCATTTTCATCATAAATTTTAAAGATATAATTTCCTGATAATATTGGTTTCATGTTTTTGCTTGGAAAAACAAAATTATAATGTGTATATTTCTGTATAGTATTAAATGAGAATTCATAATTTACAATCGTCTCTTCATAAAATCCACTTATATATTCACTTTGCATTAAATTGCTTTTAGTCCAATCTGAGTTGCAGTGAATAATTGTATATAAATAGGTTTTTTTTTCTGTATTTAAGTCATCAAAACTTATTAGCAGCTTTTCATCACTTTCTAAATTAATTATTGGTAATGACAGTTGTTGTTCTTGTTTATAACATAATACAGTTTTTATATTTTGACGAAAAATTTGATTCTTAAAGGCTATAATTGGATAATTTTTTTCTTGTTCTAATTTAGATGAAATTGAATCTGTTTCTGAATTTTCAACGATATAAATTTCTTTTTTGCTATGGCAAGAAAGCAATAAAGATGTTGATAAAGTAAGCAGTGTTAATATCTTTGTAAATTTCATATTATATTGTATTATAAATAAGTACAATTTCATTGCAAATTTATATTTTTGCATCCAGAAAATCTAATTATAGTTAAGTATGTCTAAAGAAGTAAGACTAAAGAAAGGTTTAAATATAAATTTAGTTGGTGATGCTGATAAAGTTTATGCTTCTGTAAAATCCAATAATATAGCAGATAAATTTGTTGTAAAACCTACAGATTTTCATGGACTAAATCCAAAGCTAACTGTAAAGATTGGTGATAAAGTAAAGGCCGGATCCCCACTTTTTTTTGATAAATCTAATGAAAAGATAAATTTTTGTAGCCCTGTAAGTGGTGAAGTAATAGATATTGTAAGAGGTAAGAAAAGAAAGATTTTAGAGGTGGTAGTTAAGTCTGATGCTAAGATGCTATATGAAGATTTTTCCTTGTCTTCATCAGCTGAATTAACAAGAGAGCAAATCATTGATATTATGCTTAAAGGAGGTGTTTGGCCTTTTATTAGACAAAAACCTTATGATATTATTGCAGATCCAAATGATATTCCAAAATCAATTTTTATATCTGCGTTCAACTCATCTCCACTTTCTATTGATAATGATTTTGCTCTTTATGGAATGGATGAGCTTTTTCAAAAAGGATTAGATTATGTTATAAAATTAACTAAAGGAAGAACGCATTTGAATATTGATGGTAATACAAATGGTTCAAAGTTATTTACTGGTGCTAAAGGAGTTGATATAAACTATATTTCAGGTCCTCATCCAGCTGGAAATGTAGGAGTTCAGATTCATCATATAGACCCTATTAATAAGGGCGATATTGTATGGTATCTAGAGCCACAAGATGTTCTTGCAATTGGCAGACTTTTTATTGAAGGTAAATATGATGTTTCAAGAATTGTAGCTTTAGTTGGTGGTCAAGTTGCTAAGCCAAGATATTATAGAACAATTGCTGGAGCTTCAGTTAATTTTCTGTTGGCAGATAATTTAAAAGAAGGAGAAAATAGAATTATTTCAGGAGATATTTTAACAGGAACTAAAATTGATATTACTGGTAATTTAGGTTTTTATGATACTACTGTCACGGTCATTAAAGAGGGTAAGGAACAAGAATTTTTAGGTTGGATATTACCAGGTATTAATAAGCTTTCTGCATCTAGAACATTTTTTTCTTGGTTAAATCCTACCAAGAAATTTAATGTTAATTCTAATATGAATGGTGAGGAAAGAGCTTATGTTGTTTCAGGTGTATATGAGAAAGTTTTGCCTATGGATATCTATCCTCTACAACTCATTAAAGCGATAATGATTGAAGATATTGAATTAATGGAAAATTTAGGTATATATGAAGTTTCTCCTGAAGACTTTGCCCTCTGCGAGTTTGTTTGTACATCAAAGATAGAGGTTCAGTCGATTATTCGACATGGTTTAGATTTAGTTAGAAAAGAAAATAGTTAAAATGAAGTTATTTAAAAATATTTTAGAGTCTATAAAGCCAAATTTTCTGCCTGGGGGCAAACTAGAGAAAATGTATCCTGCATATGACGCATTTGAGACATTTTTATTTGTTCCTGATCACACTACTCATTCAGGATCTCATATAAGAGATGCTGTGGATCTTAAGCGAACTATGGCATTTGTTGTTATTTCTTTAATTCCATGTATAATTTTTGGAATGTGGAATATTGGCGATCAGTATTTTCAAGCTATTTCAGAAGAAACAGACTTTTTAAAGAATCTGATGTTTGGTTTCTGGAAATTTTTACCATTGTTAATAGTTTCATATGCTGTTGGACTATCAGTTGAATTTGCTTTTGCTATTTCAAGAGGGCATTCAGTAAATGAAGGTTATTTAGTTACTGGAATGTTGATACCATTAATAATGCCAATTGATGTTCCTTTATGGATGTTAGCAATATCAGTAATTTTTGCAGTGGTTATAGGAAAGGAAGTTTTTGGGGGGACAGGAATGAATATTTTAAATCCTGCATTGACAGCTCGTGCCTTTTTGTTTTTTGCTTATCCATCTCATATGTCTGGAGATAAAGTGTGGGTGCATGGAGCTAGTATTGATGGATATTCAGGTGAGACAATACTTGGAGCATTAGCAGCAAACGTAACACCTTGGAGTGAACTACAATGGAGTTTTAATGATGCATTGTTTGGTTTTATTCCAGGATCATTGGGAGAAACATCTTTTATTGCTATACTTATTGGAGCACTTATTTTAATAATTTCTGGTGTAGGAAGTTGGAGAATAATGCTTTCAACATTTATTGGTGGATATTTAACGGCATTATTATTTAATTTGTGGGGAATTAACTTTTTAATGAGTACTCCTGCTCATATTCATTTATTAATAGGAGGATTTGCTTTTGGAGCTGTATTTATGACAACAGATCCAGTAACTGCCACTCAGACTAACAAAGGCAAGATCATTTATGGTTTGCTCATTGGTTTCTTCGCGATTGTTATCAGAGTTTTTAATCCCGCCTATCCAGAAGGCATGATGCTTGCCATATTATTAATGAATGTTTTTGCTCCACTTATTGATCATTATATTGTTGGAGCAAATATTAAAAGAAGATTAAGTAGAGTAAAAGCATAAATTATGAATGTAGACAGTAATTCTTATACTTTTGGATTTGCAACAATAATGGTAATTATTGTTGCAGCATTGCTTTCCTATGCTGCAATTGGTTTGAAGCCATATCAAGATACAAATATTGAATTAGAAAAACAACAAAATATTTTAAGTTCTGTTGGTATTAAAGTTGAAAGAGATTTAGCATCAGACACATATTCTAAATATATTAAAGAAGAAATAGTTCTAAACTATAAAGGAGAAGAAGTAGATGGAAGTGCATTTGATATAGAGTTAAGTAAAGAAGTAAAGAAGGATAATTCTTTACAATTATTACCATTATTTATTAGTAATATTAACAATGAAAAACAATATATAATTCCTTTAAGAGGTAAAGGGTTATGGGGTCCAATTTGGGGATTTATTGCCTTAGAAGAAGATTTAAATACCGTTTATGGAGCAGTATTTGATCACAAAGCAGAGACTCCAGGTCTTGGAGCAGAGATTAATCAATCTTTTTTTCAAGAACCTTTTGTAGGAAAAGCAATTTTTGAAGGGGATAAGTTAATCTCAATTAAAGTAGTTAAAGGCGGTGTTCCTCAAGGAGATAATCATGCGGTTGATGGGATTTCAGGTGGTACTATTACATCTGATGGTGTAACTGATATGCTGTCTGAAAGATTAAATATGTATTTGCCTTACATTAATAAAGTTAAGGCTGAGATGCTAGTAAAAAATGTTATTGATTTAGATTCAACACAAATTTTAAATGATACATTATAATAGAATTAAATTATGAGTAAGGATACTTTATTTTCAAAAAAAAATAGAAAGTTATTGAGCGACCCTCTTGATGACAATAATCCAATTACTGTACAAGTCCTCGGAATTTGTTCTGCCTTAGCAATAACAGTCCAATTAAAGCCTGCTGTTGTTATGGCATTATCCGTTTTAGTAGTCCTTTCAGTTGCTAACGTTGTAGTATCTTTAATGAGAAAGATGATCCCTTCAAGAATTAGAATTATTGTTTTTCTTGTTGTAATTGCTGCTCTAGTGATTTTAGTTGACCAAGTTTTGAAGGCATTTGTTTATGACGTAAGTAAGGAATTGTCAGTATTTGTTGGTTTAATTATAACAAATTGTATTATTTGTGGAAGATTAGAAGCTTTTGCAATGGCAAATCCTCCTTGGAAATCGTTTCTTGATGGTTTAGGAAATTCATTTGGTTATGGAATAATATTAATCATCGTAGCTTTTTTTCGAGAGCTTTTAGGTGCTGGAACATTATATGGGTATCCTGTTTTAGAAAAGTTAGGATTATATAATTTTGGTTATGAAAATAATGGAATGATGATATTGCCACCAATGGCTTTGGTTACAGTGGGAGTTTTAATTTGGTGGCAGAGATCTAGAAATGAAAAATTAATTGAAGATAATTAGTATGGAGGATTTAGCAGATATTTTTATTAAGTCAATATTTATTGATAATATGGTTTTCGCATACTTCTTAGGAATGTGTTCATATTTGGCAATCTCTAAAACAGTTAAAACTTCTGTTGGAATGGGAGCTGCAGTGATTTTTGTTTTAGGTATTACAATTCCTTTTAATTATTTGTTAGAAAATTATGTTTTGAAAGAAGGTGCTCTAACATGGATATCAGATGATTTTATAAATGTTGACTTATCTTTTTTGTCATTTATTATGTTTATAGCTGTGATTGCTTCTATGGTTCAATTAGTAGAAATGGTTATTGAAAAATTCTCTCCTGCCTTGTATAGTTCTTTGGGTATTTTTTTACCACTTATTGCTGTGAATTGTGCGATTTTAGGAGGTTCATTGTTTATGCAAGAGCGTGATTATTCTACTATTGTAGAAGCTACAGTTTTTGGGCTTGGTTCAGGTGTAGGTTGGTTTTTAGCAATTGTTGGTATTGCTGCCATACGAGAGAAAATAAGATATTCAAATGTCCCTCCAGCATTAAGAGGTTTGGGAATCACTTATATTATTACTGGTTTAATGGGAATAGCATTTATGAGCTTTATGGGAATTAAGTTGTGATTTCAAAAAAATATTAATATGATTTTATTAAATACAATACCAGTTTTTGAAACAATGTTAAGTAGTATAGCCGTATTTCTGTTGGTTATATTCACTTTGGTTGGTTTATTGTTATTTGTAAAAACAAAGTTATCTCCTTCTGGAAAAATTAAGATTATGATAAATGGAGAAAAGGAGCTTTCAGTAGATGGTGGAGGCACTCTTTTATCAGTTTTATCAAATGAAGGCATATTTCTTCCATCAGCTTGTGGAGGAGGAGGGACATGTATTCAATGTACTTGCCAGGTTAATAGTGGAGGAGGTGGTATTCTACCTACTGAAGAACCTCATTTTTCAAGAAAGAAAATTGCTGAAAATTGGCGTTTAGGCTGTCAAGTCAAAGTTAAAGAGGATATGGATATTACTATTCCTGAAGAAGTTTTTGGTGTTAAAGAATGGCAAGCTACTGTTGTTTCAAATTATAATGTTGCCACATACATTAAGGAATTTATTGTTGAAATACCTGAAGATATGGATTATTTGGCAGGAGGTTATATTCAAATTAAAATACCTGAATGTGAAGTTAAATATGCAGATATGGATGTAACTGCTCATCCTACTGATCATCCTGGTGAACCTAGCAAATTTGAGAAGGACTGGGGAGAGGGAACTTATGCTTTAAGGGATCTAGTTATGAAAAATGATGAAGAAATTGTTAGAGCATATTCGATGGCTTCATTTCCAGCAGAAGGAAGAAAGATAATGCTTAATGTTAGAGTTGCAGCACCACCATGGGATAGAGAAAAAAATGCCTGGGCAGATATTAATCCTGGAATTGCATCCTCTTATATTTTTGGATTGAAAGAGGGAGATCAAGTAACTATTTCTGGACCTTATGGTGAGTTTTTTATTAATGATTCAGACGCTGAAATGTTATACATAGGAGGTGGCGCAGGTATGGCTCCTATGCGTTCTCATCTTTATGAGTTATTTAGAACACTTAAAACTGGAAGAAAAGTTACTTTTTTCTATGGTGGAAGATCAAGAGCTGAGCTTTTTTATATTCATTATTTCAGAGATTTAGAAAAAGATTTTCCAAATTTTAGGTTTCATTTAGTATTATCGGATGCATTACCTGAAGACAATTGGGTAGATAAGAAAGATTTAGATGACACCAATGGAGATGGTTTTACTGGTTTTGTACATCAAGTTGTGATTGATAAGTTTTTATCTAATCATGAGGCTCCAGAAGATCTTGAGCTATATTTCTGTGGTCCTCCACTTATGAATCAAGCTGTTTTAAAAATGGCAGATGATTGGGGTATTCCTGATGAGAATGTTAGATTTGATGACTTTGGAGGTTAAGATATTATTTATTTATAATTTATAGTTTTCTTTTTTGCAATCTTTCTTATGATTTTCATATGAGATTTCGTTTATATATTTTTTTATTACTTTTTTTTTCTTGTTCCTCTTCTGATAATACTGTTTTGGTAACTAATTCAGGCAAGACGCAAGGAACTTACTATCATATTAAATACATGTCTGATTATGGTAATGATTATAATTTTCAAATTGACAGTATTTTACAAGAGGTTGATAGTTCTCTATCTGTTTATAAGAGTTATTCTTTAATTTCAAGACTTAATAATGGTGAAAAATTAAACACAGACACCTTGTTTAATACAGTTTTTGTTTCAGCAAAAAAAGTTTTTTTGGAAAGTAAAGGTAATTTTGATTGTTCAGTATCACCTCTTGTGAAAGCGTGGGGTTTTTATAAAGATGATTTAGGTGATTCTCTTGAAGTTGATTCTTCAATTTTTAATCGTATTTTAAATGATATTGGATTTCAAAGAATTAAATTAATTGGGGATTCTTTAGTAATGCCAGATAATATGAGTTTAGATTTTAATTCCTTAGCACAAGGTTTTACAGTAGATTTAATAGGCCGTTATTTAGAAACTAAAAATATTCATAATTTTTTAATTGAAGTTGGAGGTGAAATCTTAGCAAAAGGATTAAATGATGATGATAAAATTTGGCGTATTGGGATTGATAAGCCATTAAATAATATAGATTACAATGATCGTTTTCAATTGATATTAGATTTAGAGAATAAGGCCTTAGCAACTTCTGGAAATTATAGAAAGTTTTATATAAAGAATGGCCTAAAGTATTCACATATGATTAATCCTTTTACTGGATTCCCTGCTCAAAATAATCTTTTAAGTGTAACGGTTATACATGATGATTGTATAATGGCGGATGCTTATTCTACTGCATTTATGGTAATGGGAGTTAAAGAAGCCAAGCAATTTGTTTTACTAAATCCAGAGATTGAGACTTATTTAGTATATACAGATAAGGATGGTAATTGGAAAACTTATATTAGCCCAAGAATGTTAAAGAGGGTTGTTTATTAGGACTTTTCATTTCCACATTGTTCATCAGGTTGAGCGCCACATAATGAGCATGATTCACCTTCTTGGTTTAGTAGTGGATTTTGACTAGCACATGTTCCAGAAAATCTTCCGTTTTTTTTTAGCAATATCTTAATTCCTATTCCAGTAAATACAAAAACTAGCATTAGTATAGATATAAGAAAAATAGTTGAAAAATTCATTTAGAAGATTTATCTAAAAAGAGCTACATTAAGTAGCTCTTTTTTATTTTTTTCTAATGATTAATAATAATCTTATTAATACTTATAGCTGTCTTATTATTAATCTTTACAAGATATATTCCATTGTTTAGTTTGGATATATCTATTTTTTCTTTAGGAGTGGATGATAACACATTCTTTCCATATAAATCAAATATATTAACTTTCGAATATTCACCATTTATTGTTAATGAGTTAGAAACAGGATTAGGAAAGATAGATACGTTGATATAATCAATATTTTTTATGTTAGTTGCACCAAGGCACCCAGATTGACTGATACATTCATTTTCAGTAGTATAAATTCCACTACCATCACCAGGGTCTTCACAGTATCCATCATTATTACATTGCCATGATTCAGCAACTCCACATACTATTTGACAACCAACTAATGTTGGGAAAGTACCACTTTCATCACCAGGGTCAACACATGAAATACCTTGTGTACATACATAAGAGCGTTTGATGCAGGATTGTTCACAAACTATAGAATCAGTATGATTACCTGTTCCATCACCAGGATTCCAGCATTCTCCTTGTCCTGGAGTCCCATCAGAACCTGTTTTACATGTCCATGTATCTGCTATGTTACAATTATTAATACATTCGTTCTTAGAGAAAAATGTTCCATTACCACTTCCAAGATCTATACATGAGGATCCAGTACACGACCATGCTGGTGGAGCACATACATTAGCTCCAGCATAAGGATTTGGATCTTGTCCAATAACTTTAGTTAGTTTATCAGGACATATCATGTAAACCGTAGGCCATCCACTTATTGCGTAACCATTCGTTGGATTTGTGGTATTAATAGGATTTCCATTTAAATCATTTCCTGTGCACATTATTGGGTAAGGAGTTCCTGTAACCCAATCTCCTTGCGTATTACACCCTGTACCTTGAAGACATACAAGGTCATTATCATCTCCTTCAACAAATATAACCATTACATCATCTGTAGTGGTTGCACTAACATTGGGAGCTCCTGCTGGTCCATGATTAACATATAAATCTTCTAAGGCTCCAGAAGTGTGATAACCCCAACAAGGAGAACACCATACTGCAGAGAAGTCAAGAAATACGGTATATCCATCTTCTAAATAATCATAGAGAGTATGTGATACTCCATTTAGATCAGTAAATGTGAAATCTGGTGCTACAGATCCATCTGGTAATTGTGCTTTGGTATTGCTGACTAGAAATAAAGTAGCAAATAGAAGGGTAAATGTTCTTTTCATTTGATTTAAAGTTATAATTATTCAACAAATCTAATTAAAAATATTTATATAAATAATTGTTTTTCAAAAAATTAATGTACAATTAAAAATAAATCTTACAACTCAAACTTTTAATATTACTTTTGCAATTAGAATTATTATTACACAAAAAATATTATGCAAAAGAAAGAAATAGCTTTTTCAAGACTGCTTAAAATTATGGATGAGTTAAGAGAGAAATGTCCTTGGGATCAAAAACAAACGATGGATAGTTTGCGTTATCTTACTATTGAGGAACTATATGAACTTTCTGATGCTATATTGGACAAGGATATTAATGAGATTAAAAAGGAACTAGGTGATATCTTGATGCATATTGTTTTTTATGCTCGTATTGCTTCAGAAACTAATGATTTTGATATTTCAGATGTAATCAACGCAGTTTGTGATAAGTTAATTCATAGACATCCACATATTTATTCAGATGTTAAAGTATCAAATGAAAAAGATGTGAAAAAAAACTGGGAGCGTTTAAAATTAAAAGAAGGAAAGAAATCTGTTCTAGAAGGAGTACCTAGATCTCTTCCCTCAATAGTGAAATCTTTTAGAATTCAAGAGAAAGTTAGGGGGATTGGTTTTGATTGGGAGAATAAGAATCAAGTATGGGATAAAGTATTGGAAGAGATAGAGGAATTAAAGGTAGAGGTTAAAAAAGGAAATCAAAAAAGAATTGAATCTGAGTTTGGTGATGTGCTTTTTTCTTTAATAAATTATTCTCGCTTTATAAATGTAAATCCAGAAGATGCTTTAGAAAGAACAAACAAACGATTTATCAAACGTTTTCAAATAATGGAGCAATTAATAGAAAAACAAAACCTAAAGTTAGATAATATGAATATTAATGAAATGGATGTATATTGGCTTAAAGCTAAAGAGATTTATAAATCATCTCAATAATTAAAATTAGTTAAGAATCGTTAAAGATTTTATGTTTATCTTTACAGATATTTCAAATTTATGAATAGATTTTTTTTATTTTTTATTTCAATTATCTTTTATTTTTCCTCTTTTGCTCAAGATAGATGCGGTACTGAGCTCTACACATCACAATTAATTCAGAAATATCCTGGTTATAAGCTCGCTCTTGAAAAGGTTGATATGCAAACTAAAGAATGGATAAATAATAACTCTAAAAGTATTAATTCCATTATTACTATTCCTGTTGTTGTTCATGTTGTGTGGAATACAAATGCTGAGAATATTTCAGATGCTCAAATATTTTCACAGATTGATGTTTTAAACGCTGATTATAGAAGAACTAATAGTGATGCATCTAATACTCCAAGTGTTTGGCAGAATATTGCTGCAGATTGTGAGATTGATTTTTGTCTTGCAACTGTTGATCCTAATGGAGCATTTACTACAGGTATTACTAGAACTCAGACATCGCAGACTTCTTTTTCTATTAGTAACAGTAATATGAAATCTACAGCAAGCGGAGGTATCGATCCATGGGATCAGGATCATTACTTAAATATTTGGGTTTGTGATTTAGGAGGGGGACTTCTCGGCTACGCCACACCGCCATCAAGTTTTAATAATCCTCAAGATGGTGTAGTTATTGGATATAGATATTTTGGAACTACTGGTGTAGTTCAAGCCCCTTATAATAAGGGAAGAACCACAACACATGAAGTAGGTCATTGGTTGAATCTTGATCATGTTTGGGGAGATAATAATTGTGGAAATGATCAAGTTTCAGATACACCAATTCAAGAAGAAAGCAATTATTCATGTCCAAATTTTCCTCACAATGCTAATAGTTGTAATACATCAAATAGTAATGGCGATATGTTTATGAATTATATGGATTATACAAATGATGCTTGTATGAATTTATTTACAAATGGACAAAAAGCAAGAATGATTTCTGCTATTAATCTATATAGATCTAATTTGTTAAATCATAATTTATGTAGTGGAAGTACGAATCCTATTTCATGGGATTGTGATGGACAGGGAAATTGTTATGATCCAGGAACTGGATCTGGTAGTTATAGTGATTATAATGCTTGTATTTCTTCATGTTGTGCTGGTAATAATCCTCCACTTATTGAAGGATTTCAAAATAGCACATTATCTAATAGTTGGTTAATTGAAAACCCTGATGGAGATCAAACATGGACAATTAACTCTAGTTATGGATATAATAGTAATAGTTCAATATTTATTCCAAATTCAATTTATGCAGCTAATGGTCAGTATGATGATTTGAATTTACCTGTAATGGATTTTTCAAGTGCCTCAAATATTACTTTAAGTTTTGATTATGCATACTCATTATGGACAGATCCAAATTTGCCTCAGAATTGGTCAGATACATTAATAATTTTTGCATCATCTGATTGTGGATTAAGTTGGCAAAATATTTGGGAAGAAGCTGGTATTAACTTAGTGACTACAAATCCAGTTTATAATGGTTTTGAATGGTTTCCAAGTAACAATGGTGATTGGAAATCTGTGAATATTAATTTAAATAATTATTCAAATAAAGATGGCATTATAATTAAGTTTAGAAATGTAAATCAATATGAGAATAATCTATTTCTTGACAATATCGGAATTTCTGCAGATGTTAGTCTTTCATCAGTTGATTTTGATAACAATCTTATAGATGTCTATCCAAATCCAACTGAGAAATATATTAATGTTGATTATGATGGGAAAAAAGAGATTTATAATATTTTAGGTGAGAAATTAATGCAAAGTTTTGAGAATAAGATTAACGTATCAACCTTAGCAAAAGGTGTCTATTTAATTAGAGTAGATAATATTAGTATACGTTTTATTAAAAATTAAAAACATGAAAAAAACATTTATACTTGTAATACACATTTTAGTTATTCAATTTTTACATGCACAATCTTTTAATGGATTTGCTTTATATAATGCACAAGGATCTAATACAACATACTTAATAGATGAGAATCAGCAAATCGCTCATACATGGAATATGAATACTGAATGTAATTATGCTGTTGCTTTGAAGAAAAATGGAAATCTTATTAGGGGAACCAAAGCAAATACAAGTATTTTTAGTAATGGAAATATAGCAGCAGGAGGAGGTAAAGTTCAAGAGATTGCACCTGATGGTTCAATTGTTTGGAGTTTTGATTATGTAAGTAATGATTATGTAAGTCATCATGATTTAACTTTAATTGGAGATAATGTTTTACTCACTGCTTATGAAAAGAAAAGTGCTGCTGAGTTAAATGCAGCAGGTTTTAATAACGCAAATTCAGAAAAATGGCCTACTCATTTTATAGAGTTAGAACCTGATGGTAATGGAGGTGCTACAATTGTTTGGGAATGGCATATTTGGGATCATATGTGCCAGGACATAGATCCAAGTTTACCTAATTATACTTCTAATATTGCTGATCATCCTGAGCTTATTGATATAAATATGATTCAGGGAGGCGGAGGTCCTGGAGGCGGAGGTCCTGGAGGTGGAGGAGGTGATTGGTTTCATGTAAATGGTGTGGATTACAATGAAGAGTTAGATCAAATTGTTTTTTCATCTCGTTTTGCATCTGAGATTTATATAATTGATCACTCTACTACAACTGCTGAGGCGGCATCACATTCTGGTGGTAATTCAGGTATGGGTGGGGATATTTTATATAGATGGGGAAATCCTTCAAATTATAATATGCCAGGTCCACAAATTATAGATAATGCTGTTCATGATTCACGTTGGATAACTGATGATGGAAGACCAAATGGAGGCTTTCTTCAAATATTTAATAACTCAGGGGTATCTAATAATCAATCTGCAGTTGATGGAATTGAAACTCCTTGGGATCCTACAACAAATACATATTTAAGAACTCCAGGGCAGGCATTTGCTCCATTATCTTATACAACAAGATATGCTTGTGCCTATTCTTCTAGTGGCCAGTCTGCTTCTGATAGAATGTCAAATGGTAATATTTTTGTTAACGCCTCAGGTGGACAGGGAGGAGCTGGTGTTATGTATGAGGTAGATTCTTTAGGAAATATCGTTTGGGGTCCATATCAGGCAGGATCTCAAAAAGGGTTTAGGTATGAATGTGATTATCCAGGTATTATTGCATTAGAGCCCTATATGAATAATACATCTACAACTTCATGTTTCACACCTGTCACAGAAAGTTGGGATTGTGATGGTCAGGGGAACTGTTTTGATCCTGGAACTGGAAATGGTCAATATTCGTCACTTAACATTTGTAATAATGCATGCGTACAAACATCTATCCAAGAAATAGAAAATCAGTTGTTTTTATACCCAAATCCTACTAATAATGGAATATTTAATGTTAGATTGGGATTTTCTACATTTAATACAGCTACAGTTGAGGTTTTTAATTTAATAGGTCAGCAAATTTTTCACAATCATAGGATTAAATTTTCAGCCAATTCTAGCATAAAAATTAACTTAGCAGATTATCTAGAGGGAGTTTATTTTGTTACTGTTAAAACTGATAAAGGCAATATATATAAAAGTAAAGTCTCTTACATTAAATAGAACATGCTAAAGAATATTGTCAGATGTTTTTTTATTTTATTTTCTATAAATTCCTTTTCTCAAAGCGACTTTTATTGTGTGGATTCTATTAGAGAGATTCGTATTTACTTTTATGATACTCATTGGGATAATGAACTTGATACTTTATATATAGAGGGTAATAATGAAAGAATTTTAGCAGATCTTGTTATTGATGGAGTTGAGTATGATAGTGTTGGTGTTCGCTATAAAGGATTTAGTTCAGTTAGTGTTAATAGACTTAAAAATCCTTTTAATATTAAATTAGATTATGTAATTCCAGGACAAGATCATCAAGGCATAGATAAACTAAAATTAGCTAATGTCTATCAAGATCCTTCTTTTATAAGAGAGGTGCTTACTTATGAGATTGCATCAAATTATATGCCTTCAGCACAAGCTAATTTTGCTAATATCTTTATTAATGATACTTTATGGGGACTATATACTAATGTGCAAACTGTAAATAAAGGTTTTTTGAATGATCATTTTGGTGATAAATATAACCCCTTTTTTAAGTGTAATCCTGTAAATTTGAATATTAGTCCTGCAGGAGAAAATTCAAATCTAAGTCATGCACATGGTATAGATAGCTTAGATTATGAACCATATTATGATTTAAAGTCTGATTACGGTTGGAACTCACTTTATAAATTAATTGATACATTAAATAATTATCCTAACAGCGTAGAAAGCATATTAAATGTAGATAGAACTCTATGGATGCATGCACTTAATTATACGCTTATTAATTTTGATTCTTATATTGGATATGGACAGAATTATTATCTTTATAAAGATATGGCTAAGCAGTTCAATCCTATCCTTTGGGATTTAAATATGTCTTTTGGTAGTTTTCGATTAACTGATGCTTCTTCTATTTATTTCAATGGTTTTGATATTTATCAAGCTCAAAATATGGATCCTTTATTGCATCATACTCAAATATCAGTATCTCCAAGACCATTATTGAAAAATTTATTTTTAAGTGAGCAAAATCGAAAAATGTATATAGCTCATATTAGAACGATTATAAAAGAACATTTCTTAAATCAATCATATTATATCAGAGCTCAGTATTTTCAAAACTTAATTGATATTAGTGTGCAGAATGATACTAATAAGTTTTTTTCTTATTCTGACTTTATTACTAATTTAACTAATCAAGTTACTTTAGTTTCCGGAAATTGTCCAGGAATTACTCAGCTTATGGATGCTAGAGCGACTTATTTAAGTACTTATAAAGGTTTTTCTGGTGAACCAACAATATCAAATATTTCTTACGGTCCTCAAAATTTTAATTTGGGGGATGATGTTTTTATAAATGCTAACATTACAGATGTAAGTGATGCTTTTTTAGTATATCGTTTTGGAGAGAATATGCCATTTAGGAAAGTCACTATGTTTGATGATGGTAATCACAACGATGGACTAGCAAACGATGGCTTATATGGTGTGAAAATCCAAAATTCCAGTAATTCAATTGATTATTACTTATATGCCGAAAATGATTCTTCAGGTGTATTTTCACCTGTTAGGGCTGCTTATGAGTTTTATAGTATTAAATCTCAATTGAATGCAGGAGATTTGGTAATTAATGAATTAATGTCAAATAACTTAAGTGTTGTGACTGATCCAAGTACTGATTTTGATGATTGGATAGAGCTATATAATCCAACAAATTCACCTATTTCTACTAACGGTTTGTTTTTGACTGACACACTAAATCTATTACATAAGTGGAAATTTCCAAATTATTTAATCCCATCTGGTGGATATGCAATTGTTTGGGCAGATGAAGATGGTGGACAAGGTGATTTACATGCAAATTTTAAATTGTCAAATTTAGGAGAGCAACTTGTTCTATCAAACTCAGACAGTGTAGTTATTGATTCGGTTAGTTATTTGCCTCAAAGCGATGATGTTTCTTTTGGTAGAAGTCCAAATGGAATAGGTTCATTTAATATGCTTACCCCAACTTTTAAAGCTAATAATGATGTTTCAAATTCAATTAGCGAGATTACTAAACCATTACTAGTTTTTCCAAATCCTTTTAGTGATTTCTTGCATCTTGATTCACCTGAAAATATTGAAGTGAGAAATATTTTAGGAAATCTTATTTATTCTTCAGAAAGTTCTAGCCTAATTCACACATACAATTGGAATTCAGGAGTATATTTTATATATTTGAAGAATAAAAATCAGACTATTAAAATAGTAAAAATATGAAGATGGCAAAAAAGATTCTATTAATAACTTTAATCAGTTTTTTTTCTTTTTTATTAGGCGCTCAAAATATTACAAATTTTACTACAGCAGATGGATTGCTTAGTGATTTTGTTGAGTGTATAGCAGTCGACATTAATGATAATATTTGGTTTGGTACATCAGTTGGGGTTCAGATGTTTGATGGAAATAGTTGGACTACTTATACTACATCTACATTTCCTTCAATGCCATCAGATAATATTAAAGTTATTCGTGCAGTGAGTAATGGAGATATATGGATAGGCACAGATTTTGGAGCTAGTAGATTTGATGGAGTTGATTGGATTACCTATACTACTAATACAATGCAAAGTATACCACTTATTAGTAATCAGATTAAAAGTATTGATGAAGATCCAAATTCAGGTATTGTATGGATTGGAACAAACTTAGGTGTAACTCCTGTGGATTTAGGCGGATTGTCAAATTCATTATCAATAGGAGTACCTAATTTACATTGGAGCGGTGTAAATGCTACTTCATTTGATTCAAATGGAAATGTTTGGTTTTCTTCTCCTTTAGGAGGTATTACAAAGTATGATGGCACTAATTTTACCACTTTTGATACTGCAAATGGATTACTTTCCCAATACGCAACAGACTTAATTATTGATAGTTATGATAATAAATGGGTTGGAACTGCAAGTGGCATGTCTGTTTTGGATGCTTCAAATTCATCTTTTACTCAATATACTAGGATGTATATAATGCCTCCTCCAGATACTTTAAATCCTGTAGTAGATTTAGCAATAGATAGCTGGGGGCGTATTTGGACTTCAATCTATGTTGGTTATTTGTCTGAAGGTGCTATAGCTTATTGGAATGGTAATGATTGGCATGATATTCATGTTTCAGATGGATTAGCAGGACAAAATGTAAAAGGATTGTCAATCGACTCTAAAGATAATGTTTGGGTTGCTACTACTACGGGAGTTTCAAAGATATCAGCAATACCGAGTTCTTGTAATGAAATACTAAACTCAAACATTAGAGTATTTCCTAATCCAACAAATGATATTGTTTATCTAAGTAATAATACAAAAACTATTAAAAAGGTAAGGTTATATAATAGTTTTGGAGGTTTAGTTTACGAAGATAATAATTCGCAAAAGCAATATAGTATTTCTGTTTCTTCTTTAGCAAAAGGATTGTATTTTATAAATGTTTTTTCTGACAAAGAGATAATTAGTAAGAAAATCCTTGTTAACTAGTATTTTTTTAAATTTAGTGTTAAGTTTGAGTTTGTTTATCTTGTATAATTTTTAACTTTACACCAAATTATCAGAGATTAAATATGCATAAATTTATTATTACCAATTGTTTCTTGATTCTATCGTTTATATCTTTTTCACAGGATGTTTTTGATATTGGTGTTAGGCAAATAGAAATTTTTTTTAACGAACCAAATTGGGATGATTCTCTTGATATATATTATGCTAATAATGGTCAAAGACTTATAGCCGACTCGATTTTGATTGATGGATTGAAAGATGAGAATGTAGGTATTAAATATAAAGGAAATAGCTCATATAACATAAATAATGTTAAAAATCCAATTAATATTAGGTTGGATTATTTAAATAATGGACAATCTATAGATGGTTATAATGTATTAAAACTTTCTAATGGTTTTATGGATCCTTCATTTGTAAGAGAAGTTCTTAGTTATGAGATAGCTAGAGAATATATGCCTGCTCCAAAAGCTACTTATGCTAATGTATTTGTAGATGGAGTATTAATTGGTTTATATACTTGTGTTCAATCAATTGATGATGATTTTACAAATCAAAATTTTTATGAGCGTAATGGGCCATTTTTTAAAGCTGAAAACACAGGCATTTCAGTGCCAGGCTGCTCGGGTCAGTTAGGTATATTAGAATATTATACAGATACAAATTGCTACCAAAGAGCATATGAGATGCAATCATCAAATGATTGGGAAAAATTAGGAAATTTTCTAGACACTTTAAATAATAATTTTGCTGATATTGAAACTGTTATGGACATAGATAGAGCATTATGGATGATGGCTTTTCAGAATCTAACTGTTTGTTTAGATGGTCCTATTAATTCAATTCCTCATAATTTTTATTTATTTAAAGATAATAATGGTAGGTTTTCTCCTTTATTATGGGATATGAATATGTCATTTGGAACTTTTAAGAATGGTTTACCACCACCTGTTTCTAATACTGATTTACAACAGCTTGATATTTATCATAATAGTAATGATTTGTCAAATAAACTTACTTCAAAAATTTTCTCTAACGATAGGTACAAGCGTATGTATGTTGCCCATATGCGTACTATATTGAATGAGCAATTTTTGAATAATAATTATCTCACAAGAGCTAGCCAACTGCAACAAGTTATTAATGGTGATGTAAGTTTAGATCCTAATACTTTTTATACATATTCAGAATTTAATGGTAATATTAGTACATCTGTTGGAGTTAATCCAATTATTGGTCTTTCAGAACTTATGTCTAGCAGAATACAATATTTACAGTCTCTTACTGACTTCACTGCTAGTACTCCAATTATTACCCCACTAAATACTAATACATTTACACCTCATACTACAGTAAATATTATAGCAGAGATTTCAAATTCAAATTATGCTTATTTAGGCTATAGATATAAGTTTGCAGATAAGTTTGAAAAGTTACAGATGTTTGACGATGGTCAACATGGTGATGGACTTGCTGGTGATGGGATTTTTGGTGCAACTATTGATGTAGATGCTAGAGATATTCAGTATTATATTTACGCAGAAAATAATGATGCTGGTATTTTTTCCCCAGAGAGGTCTGAAAAAGAATTTCATCAATTACCAGTTGTTAGCGGTTTAGTAATCAATGAAATAATGGCAAGTAATACTATATCTGTTTCTGATCAAGATGGAGAGTATGATGATTGGGTAGAGCTATACAATGGAAATAGTTTTAGCTTAAATTTGAATGGATATTATTTATCTGATAATGAAAATGATCTTACAAAATGGTCTTTTTCAAATGTTACAATTCCTGCAAATGATTATTTAATTATATGGTGTGATACTGCAGGAAATACTCAAAGTGGATTACATACAACATATAGACTATCTTCTGATCAAGAGGAAGTTTATCTTTCTAGTCCTACAGGAATAATTGTTGATGCTGTCCATTTTGTAAATATGCCAGAAGATGTCAGTTATGCTAGAGTGCCTAATGGAAATGGTGTTATGAAATATCAAAACCATACATACGACGCAAATAATCAACCGATAACAGCAAATAGTACTATGATTTTTCAGGAAAAACTAAGAGTTTATCCAAATCCATCTAATACTAGAGTTTATGTTTTAGGAGCTGTTGATGATGTTAATGTTTTTGATATAATGGGAAAGCAAGTTTTTTCTGCTAATGCAGTTAAGACAATTGATATTAGTACTTGGGAAAGTGGTGTTTATTTTGTTAAATCATCAGATTCTGTAGTTAAAATTATAAAAGAATAATTATGAGAGCAACTTTTTTTATGTGTATTTTAGTAGTAGTTTTTACATCTTGCGAGAAAGATGCTGGTGAGGGAGGGACTTCATTTATTGAAGGGCAGGTGTATAAAATTTTCACGTCTCAAGATCCATTTTCAGGAGAATGGGATACTGCTTATTTTCAAAAGGATTCTGGTAAAGACGTTTTTATTATATATTCAGATGATGAAGGAAGTGTATATGACGATAGTTTTGAGACAGATTATAATGGAAGATACCATTTTGAATATCTAAGGAAGGGCAATTATACAATATACACTTATGCTGATAGTACAGATAATAGTAATGTAAAATATGATTACCCTATATTTAAGCACATTACAATTTCTTCAAATAATTCTACTATTATTGTTGAAGATTTTATAATTGAAGAAAATCAATAAGTGACTAATTTATCAAATATTGTATCTAATTTCACATCTATATCATTGGACGAGATGGATGGTGTGAAATTAATGAATCGAACTGATACAAAATTTGCTTTTAAAGCTACAAAACTTCCTCTTCTGTTAAACAATATGCAGTCCTTTTATAGAGTTCTTGAAATTGATGGTGAACTTATACATGATTATAAATCTTTGTATTACGATACAGAAGATAGAAAATTTTATCTTGATCACCATAATGGAAGAGTAAATAGAAATAAAATTCGTTTTAGAGAATATGTAGGCAGCAAACTTTCTTTTTTAGAAATTAAACGTAAAAACAATAAAGGAAGAACTATCAAGAAACGAATGAAAGTTTCTTCCATTACAAAAGAATTAACTAAAAAACAGCAAGCCTATATCAATCAAGTAATTGGTAGGAAAATAGAAGTGGGTCCTAAACAATGGATTAATTTTAGTAGAATTACATTTGTTCACAAAGCTCAGAAGGAAAGATTAACTTTGGATATTAATCTTACTTTTAAAAATGAAAATAGCTCTGGTGACTTTAAAGAAATTGCCATTGCTGAGGTAAAACAAGAAAGAATGAGTCGATCATCTGATTTTATGAGGATTGCAAAGGATTTACATATCCTACCAATTAGGATTAGTAAATATTGTATGAGTACATTAGAATTAAATCCTAGTTTAAAACAAAACCGTTTTAAAGAAAAAAAAATATTTATTAATAAATTAAAAAAAGCATAAATGGAACTATTATCAATTTTATTATCTAGCAGCATGGAATTTTTAGGAACTCCGGTTTTTGATTCAAAAGATTTTTGGAGGATGGTAACTAAAACATTCTTTAACTTATTTATTATTACAATTATTGTTAGGTATATTTATTATCCCATTACAAAAAATAAGGATTACTTATTTACTTATTTTTTGATTAGTTTAACAGTTTTTTTGCTTTGTATTTTACTTGATAGTGTCAAATTACAGCTTGGTTTTGCACTTGGTCTTTTTGCAATTTTTGGTATTATTCGCTATCGAACCGATCCTATTGCTATTAAAGAGATGACTTATTTGTTTTTAGTAATTGGTATTTCAGTAGTTAATGCTCTTTCAAATAAAAAAATTAGTCATGCTGAACTTATATTTGCTAATTTCTTAATTGTTTTTGTGACTTATGGAATGGAAAGATTATGGTTATTAAAGCATCAGAGTAGAAAAAATATTACATATGAAAAGATCGAGTTGATTGTTCCTGAAAGAAGAGAGGAGTTAATAGCAGATTTAAAAGAACGAGTGGGGGTTGATGTTATTCGTGTAGAAGTTAGAAGGATTGATTTATTGAAAGATACAGCTAATTTGCGTATTTTCTATTATGAGAAGGATTCGGAGTAGTATTCTATTACTATTGATTAGCACATTATCAGTTTCTTCTCAAGAAAATGATTTTCAAACTTGGCATTCTTTATCTTTTAAAAAGAGAGGTATTCATAAGATAGATATGACATTTAAGTCAGCTTTACGTTTAAGGGAGAATTCTTCTTTATATTCTAAAAGATTCTTTGATGTTAAATTTAAAAAACGGATTAACAAGAGAATTTCTATTTCAGGAGGTTTTCGTTATATTACTAACTGGACTAATGAATATAAAATAATTAAGAGTAGTAGATTTTACTCAGATATTAATTACAAAAAAAAACTTGTTAAAAGATTGTCTTATTCTATAAGAAATAGATTTCAAAGTCAAGGCAATATATATGCAAAGGAAATATCTTTTAGACAGAAGATTTCTTTTAGCTATAATATTCGTAAAACCAAGTTTACTCCTAACATAGCAACTGAGTATTTTTTGGATGCTGAAGGAATTTTTAATAAGTTGCGATCTACAGTTTCATTTGCTTATCCAATTTCTAAGAATTTAGATTTTGATTTAGCTTACAGGATACAACAAGAGTATAATGTTAATAATCCAGAAACACTTTTTATTTTTGAGACAAAACTTTTATATGATTTATAATGAAAGAAAAGAAGATCACACTTAAATTTACTTCAGCTCATTTTTCAGATTTAGATAAGCAAGATCAGCAACTTATTGAAAATGCAAAAGAAGCTTTTAAAACTGCTTATGCTCCATATTCAGGATTTTTGGTTGGTGCAAGTATTTTATTGGAAAATGGAGAGATTGTAAATGGAAGTAATCAAGAGAATGTTGCATACCCATCTGGTCTTTGTGCTGAAAGAGTAGCTATGTTTTATGTAGGATCTAAATTTCCAGATGTTAAAATAGACACCATAGCTGTATCTATATTTTCAAAGGATTTTGAAGTAACGGATATCATTTCTCCTTGTGGGGCTTGCAGGCAAGTAATGGCAGAGTATGAGGATAAGCAAAAGAAATCTATAAAAGTAATTTTGCATTCTCCTGATAATCAAGTTCTTATTGCAAGAAAGGTTCAAGATTTATTGCCGTTTATGTTTAAAAGCTCTCATTTAAAGAAGTACTAGTAATATAGTTTTCTTTAAATTTACCGCATGTATATACTTGATACTCCTATTGAATATTTAAAAGGTATTGGTCCATCAAGAGCTAATCTTTTTAAGAAAGAGTTAAATATTTTCACATATGGCGATTTATTGCATCATTATCCCTTTAGATATATTGATAAAAGTATTATTCATAGTATATCTAGTTTAACTGATGGAATGCCATTTATTCAGCTAAAAGGTAAGATTATAAAATTTCAAGAAAAAGGGCACAAGAAAAGCAGACGTCTTGTAGCGGATTTTAAAGATGAAACAGGTCTAATTGAGTTAGTTTGGTTTAAAGGAATAAGATGGATAAAGTCAGCTTTAAAATTGAATACTGATTATATTGTTTTTGGAAAACCATCCCTATATAAGGGATTGTTTAATATTCCGCACCCTGAGATTGATGTCATTGAGGATAAAAAAGAATTTATTAGTGGCTTACACCCTGTCTATCATTCAACAGATTTGTTAAATGCAAAAGGTTTAAATAGTAGAGTAATTGCTAAATTAACCAAAGTCTTATTGTCTTTTCTTGTTAACCAATTAGAAGAAACTTTATCTGCTAATTTAATTTCAAAGTTAAACCTTCCTAGTAGAGAAAAATCTTTGTTTGATGTACATCATCCTAAAGATTCAAAATCATTAGTCAGAGCTCAAAAGAGACTGAAATTTGAGGAGTTTTTTTTCTTGCAGCTACATCTGTTAAAATTAAAATTAACAAGAACAAAAAAGTCTAAAGGTTATGCTTTTGAAAACTTAGGTGATAATTTTAATAATTTTTATAAAAATTATTTGCCTTTTGATTTGACTAATGCACAAAAAAGAGTACTTAAGGAAATTCGTAATGATGTAAGAAATCCTCAGCAAATGAATCGATTATTGCAAGGAGATGTTGGAAGTGGTAAGACTCTTGTTGCACTTTTAAGTATGCTGATGGCTGTGGATAATAATTATCAGGCTTGCTTAATGGTCCCTACTGAGATTTTAGCACAGCAGCATTTTCGTTCTATTTCAAAATATTTAGCCAAAATGGATATAGAGGTTGCAGTCCTTACAGGATCTACAAAAGCAAAAGAACGTAAGCTTTTACATCATAGACTCGAGCAAGCAAATATAGATTTGTTAATAGGAACGCATGCTTTATTAGAAGATAAGGTAGTATTTAATAATTTAGGCTTAGTGATTATTGACGAGCAACATAGATTTGGAGTTGCACAAAGAGCAAAATTGTGGAAAAAGAATGAATATCCTCCTCATGTATTAGTAATGACTGCAACACCTATACCTAGAACACTTTCAATGACTGTTTATGGAGACTTAGATGTGTCAATAATTGATGAGTTACCCCCTGGCAGGAAAGAAGTAAAAACTATGTGGAAAACAGATTCTTCTCGTTTACAAGTAATTAATTTTATGAAAAAACAAATTCATTTAGGAAGACAGATTTATATTGTTTTTCCTTTAATTGAAGAAAGTGAGAAGTTAGATTATAAGGATTTGATTGAAGGTTATAATGCTATTGAACGAGAGTTTCCTTTACCAGATTTTCAAGTTAGTATGGTGCATGGGCAGATGAAAGCTGAAGATAAAGAATATGAAATGAAACGTTTTATTGATGGAATAACTAATATTATGGTGGCTACTACAGTTATTGAAGTTGGAGTTGATGTTCCTAATGCTTCAGTAATGATTATTGAAAGTGCTGAGCGTTTTGGATTGTCTCAATTACATCAATTAAGAGGAAGAGTTGGAAGAGGTGCAGAACAGTCTTATTGTATTCTTATAAGTGGAGATAAACTTAGTAATGAAGGCAAAACTCGCTTAAGAACTATGCAAGATACTAATGATGGATTTAAAATATCTGAAGTTGATTTAAGATTAAGAGGACCTGGAGATATGATGGGAACTAAGCAGAGCGGAATTCTTGATTTCAAAATTGCAGATTTAATAATTGATAATAAGATATTACATTTTGCTAGACAAGAAGCTGAACTTTTGTTAAAAGATGATGAAAATTTAGAAAAAGCGGAAAATATAAATATTGCTCGAACATACCGTCCATACGCTAGAGAGCGTTTAGGATGGAGTCGTATTTCTTAAAAATAAGGGTAAGCTACTTATATCGCACCGCTACAACCTATTACCCTTGCTGCATTCCTGCCCTGGGGGAGTTCATAGGGAGCTGGTCGTACAAGACTTACCCTTGGGTTCAAAAATAACATAATCTAGTTGTTTAGCAAAGTAATTTCTAACTTCTATTTTTATTATCTTTGCTTTATAATTAATTCAAAATTTATGGATACTAGAAAATTTGCTATGAATCAAGGAGCTGTTTTAGGTCTTTGTTTAGTATGTATTGCATTATTTTTATGGATGCTAGGTATTAATGAACAAAAGTCTATTGTTCCTTCATTGTTAAATAATGTAGTTATTATTTGGTTTTTAGTATATTCAATTAGTCAGTATCGAGATCGTCATAATAATGGTTGTATTTCTTATTCAGAATCTTTAAAATTAGGAACAAGTGTCGCGTTTTTTTCTTCATTAATAATGGCTTTTTATACAATTGTTTATGCCAAATATTTAGATCCTGATATGTTATCCAATATTTTGAAAATGACAGAACAATCTGTTTTACAGTCTAATCCAGAAATTTCTGAAGATGAATTAGATTTAGCATTAGAAATGACAAGTAAATTAACGCAGCCTCACTGGATAATGATTATGAGTGTTCTTGGTGGTACTTTTATGGGTTTTTTTCTTTCTTTGTTTATTTCTTTCTTTACTAAAAAAGAGATTGAAAGAGTTGTGGTAAAAGAAGAATATAGTGAAGATAGTACCAAAGAATTTACCACAGTCGAAGATAATTTCGAAAATCTTGCAAATAGAGAGTTTCAGCATAAAAACTTTATTGGAACTAAGACAAATTGGAAGTTTAATCAAGATGGAAGGAAGGTGAATATAAGATCAGGGTGGTTAGGAATAAATACAGTAAATGCAACTTGTAACATCGAAAGTTTAGGAGATGGTGTTTTTATAGGAAAAGGTTTAATTAATGTCAAATTTACAGTTGAAGAAAATCGAATTAAACTTCGTTCACTAGTTGGTCCAGTAGTTTTAAATGAAATTAAATAAAAAAAAGTTTTTTAAATTAAAATGAATATAAGTATAGTAATTCCTTTGTTTAATGAAGAAGAATCTTTACCCGAATTATGTAGTTGGATTGATAAGGTAATGAAAGCAAATAATTTTTCTTATGAGGTATTATTGATTGATGATGGAAGTAAAGATAAGTCTTGGAGTGTGGTTGAGAAACTATCTTCTGATAATAAGAAGATAAAAGGATTTAAATTTAGAAGAAATTATGGTAAGTCTGCAGCTTTAAATGTTGGTTTTTCAAAGGCTGTAGGAGATGTTGTTATTACTATGGATGCTGATTTGCAAGATAGTCCTGATGAAATACCTGATTTATACAATAAAATTGTTTTTGAGGGTTATGATTTAGTATCTGGTTGGAAGAAGAAGAGATATGATCCCATTACAAAGACTATACCAACAAAATTATTTAATTGGGCTGCTCGTAAGTTTTCAGGCATCTATCTTCACGACTTTAATTGTGGACTTAAATCTTATAGAAATAATGTAGTAAAGTCTATTGAAGTTCATGGTGAAATGCATAGATATATTCCTGTACTTGCAAAATGGGCAGGTTTTTCTAAAATTACGGAGCAGGTGGTTAAACATCAGAGTCGCAAATATGGTGTTACTAAATTTGGTTTAGAGCGATTTTTTAATGGTTTTTTAGACTTGCTTACTGTTACGTTTGTAAGTAGATTTGGAAAGAAGCCAATGCACTTTTTTGGTGTTTTTGGAACTTTAATGTTTATTCTTGGTTTTGTTTTATTTGCTTACATTGGAGGTAATAAATTGTATTTTATGCTAAATAGTTTGCCAGCAAGTAATATTGCTAATATGTCAGGTTTTTATATTGCTTTAGCTTCTATGATTATTGGGGTACAGTTATTTTTGACTGGTTTCATCGCAGAGATGATTTCAAGAAATACATATGATAGAAATAACTATCATGTAGAAAAAGAGGTCTAATTGGCGAATCAAAAGGTTATTATCATTGGTCCTGCTTTCCCTTTTAGGGGCGGTATAGCTAATTTTAATAATGCTTTAGCAAATGCTTATAACACAAGAGAGGCCGAGGTAACATTATTTTCTTTTGTGTTGCAATATCCTTCATTTTTTTTTCCTGGTACTACTCAATATGAAGATGGTTTGCCTCCTAAGGGTTTAAACATTATACCAATTATAAATTCTATCAATCCTTTTAATTGGGTAAAAGTTGCTAGAAAAGTTAATGAGCACAAACCAGATTTAGTAATTATTCGATATTGGTTGCCTTTTATGTCTCCTTGTTTAGGTAGTATTGCTCGTTTACTTAATAAGAATATTAAGATTTTAGCGATTACTGATAATGTTATTCCTCATGAAAAACGTTTTGGAGATAAAATACTTACTAAATATTTTGTTAAAAGTTGTGATGCATTTCTAGCGCTTTCTAGATCAGTTCTTGATGATTTGACTTATTTTACTAATTCATCTCCAATGAAGTTTATTCCACATCCTATTTATGATGTTTTTGGGAAGAAAGTATCAAAAAATGAGGCAATAAAGAATTTAAAGCTTAGTTCTGAAAACAAGTATTTATTATTTTTTGGTTTTGTAAGGAAATATAAAGGTTTAGATTTAATGCTTAAAGCAATGGCTGACAGGCGTATACAAGAGCTTGGAGTAAAGTTAATTGTTGCTGGAGAGTTTTATGATAATAAAAATGAATATATTGAATTAATAAGTAAGCTAGGTATTGATAAACAGGTGATCTTACATAGTAGTTTTATTTCTTCTAATATGGTTAAAAATTATTTTTGTGCTTCTGACATGATTACGCAAACATATAAAAATGCTACTCAAAGTGGAGTCACTCAGATTGCATATCATTTTGAACGCCCAATGTTAGTTACTGATGTTGGAGGTTTAGCTGAAATTGTACCTAATAATAAAGTTGGTTATGTTACTTCTCAAAAACCTGTTGATATTTCTGATGCTATAGTAGATTTCTATACCCAGAATCGAGAAAAAGAATTTTCCAAAAATACTGCTGAGGAAAAGAAGAAATTTACATGGTCATCATTTGTAAATGGTATAGATCAATTAATTAAAACTGTAAAAAAATAAGACTTATTTTTATTTTATATTTGTAAAAAAAACAATTGAATGAAAAGGTTAATTTTATTCTTATTGCTTTTGCCATTTATTTCTATTAGTCAAAATATTAATAAACATGATGATAATGGAAAAAAAACAGGCATTTGGTTTGGAGAATATCAAAATGGTAATTTACGATATAAAGGTCAATTTAAAAATGGCAATCCGCAGGGTTTGTTTTTTTATTATTATGAAAGCGGTGAATTAAAGGTTGAAAAAGAGTTTTTTCATAATGGACAGGCAGCTTCTACATATTTTTTTTATAAAGATGGAAGCTTAAAAACATCAGGACTTTATGTTGGTAAATTAAAAGATAGTACTTGGAACTATTATAATAGAGATAGTATTTTAATTCTGTCTGAAGAGTATAGAAAAGGAAAGCTTAATGGAACATCTCAAAACTTTTATAATGATGGCACTCTTCATGAAATAAAACACTATAAAAATGGCTTGTTAGATGGAGTTTGGAAACAGTTTTTTATGGATGGCTCATTAAAGGCTGAAGCTAATTATAAAGATGGCTTAAGAGAAGGGAAAAAAACCTATTATTATTCTAATGGTAAAATATACTGCACGGGCTTTTATAGAAATGATTTTAAGAAGGGAGCTTGGGAGTACTTTAATGAGCAAGGTTTAAGTGACACAATAATAAATCACAATGACTAAAGGAAGAGTTTTAATGGCAATGAGCGGTGGTATTGATAGTACTATGGCATCATTAATTCTTCATGAAGAAGGTTATGAAGTTATTGGTATAACCATGAAAACTTGGGATTATGAAAACTCAGGAGGTAGTAAAAAAGAAACTGGATGTTGTAGTTTAGACTCTATAAATGATGCAAGACAATTAGCAGTAGATTGTGGTTTTCCTCATACTATACTTGATATTCGCGATGAATTTGGTGATTTTATTATAGATAATTTTGTTGATGAATATATTGCAGGTCGTACTCCTAATCCATGTGTTTTATGTAATACACATATTAAGTGGGAAGCACTCTTAAAGCGTGCTGATATGTTAAAGTGTAAATATATTGCAACAGGACATTATGCTCAGATGCATAAAAAAAATGGCAGATATATTGTTTCTAAAGGTCTAGATGCAAGTAAAGATCAATCTTATGTCCTTTGGGGTCTTAAACAAGAATGTCTCAAAAGAACAATATTTCCTATGGGAAAATATCATAAAGACGACATAAAAAAGATGGCGCTTGCTAGAGGTTACAAGGCTTTAGTAGAAAAGAATGAAAGCTATGAGATTTGTTTTATACCTGATAATGATTACAGAGGTTTTTTGAAAAGGAGAGTTGATGGGTTAGAGGCAAAGGTTAAAGGAGGTGATTTTATTACAACTGATGGAAAAAAAATAGGATCACATGATGGTTATCCTTTTTATACTATTGGTCAAAGAAAATTGGGAGTTTCTTTAGGTTCTAATCCAACTTATGTTATTGGAATAGATCCTGAAAAAAATACTGTCATTGTTGGAACAAAAGAAGATTTAGAGAAGCAAATAATGTATGTTAGAGACGTTAATTATTTAAAATATAATAAAATTGAGGACGGTATGCAATTGTTAGTCAAGGTGAGGTACAAACATCAAGGAGAATTGGCAACTATTTTAAATGATGGTGAAAATTTAAAAGTCATATTTCATAAAAATGTATCAGGAATTGCTCCTGGTCAATCAGCTGTAATTTATGAAGGAAATGATTTAGTTGCTGGAGGATTCATTATGAAAAAGTAGATTTTGAGTTTTCAGATTTCATATAAAGAAACTAAATATTTTTCAAGATTGATTTTAGATTATATTAATCAGGATAATAAATTGCATCCATTTATTAGTTATTTTCCTCATATTGAGAATTTTGAAAAGCAAATTATAAAAAAGAAAGATCATTCAGTCAATAGAAAATTATTAGTTGATGTTTTGCAAAGACAAAATAACTCTTGTCCTATTTCACAACGTTCAAAAGAAAACATTGATTTACTAAAGTTTGACACTACTTTTACGGTTACTACAGGTCATCAACTTTGTATTTTTACAGGTCCTTTATATTTTATTTATAAGATATTATCAGCTATTAATTTATGTGAAAAATTAAAAATAACATACTCCGATTATAATTTTGTTCCTGTTTTTTGGATGGCCACAGAGGATCATGATATTAACGAAGTTAATCATATACATCTATTTGGTAAAAAAATAGAATGGAATACTAATCAGATTGGCCCAGTTGGTAAAATGAATTTAGAAGGTTTTAAACATGTGATTTCAGAGTTGAGATTACTTTTAGGAAATCATAAGAATGCAAAAAAATTAATATCCCTTTTTGAGAATGCTTATTTAAGTAATAACAATTTGTCTGATGCTACTAGATATCTTGTTAACGAACTTTTTGGTGAATATGGTTTAGTAATTATTGATGGTGATGATAAAGATTTAAAAAAACAATTTATACCTCTCATAAAAAAAGATGTTTTAGAAAGCGGTTTTGCTGCTGAGTTAAATGAGTGTAGTGGTAGATTGGCTAGAAATTATAAGGCGCAAGCTTTCGTTCGTAATATTAATTTTTTTAGAATAATAGATGGGACAAGAGAGTTGATTAAGGGAGGTGTAACTCATCAAGAGATTGAAGAAAATCCTGAACAATTTAGTCCTAATGTTCTTTTACGTCCAGTTTTTCAAGAATTTATATTACCAAATATTGCTTATGTTGGTGGAGAATCTGAGTTGTCGTACTGGATGCAGTTAAAGACTTCATTTGACAAAGAGAAGATTCCGTTTCCTATTTTGGTTTTAAGAAATTCGGCGTTATTAACTGATGAAAAGAAGGAGCATAGATTTGAACAATTGGGTTTTAAGTTTGATGATATATTTCTTTCTAAAGATGAATTGATTAAGAACTATATTCATTCACATTCTGGCTCCAAAATATCATTAGATAAGCAGAAGATAGCATTAAGTTCTTTATATCAAGATTTAGCATTACAAATTAAAGATGTTGGTTTGAAAAGAAGTATTGAAGCACAATTAAAAAAGAGCCTCTCTAATTTTGATAAATTAGAAACAAAATTAATTAGAAATGAAAAGAAGAAAAATAAAATTGCAATGAATCAGATTACTAAGATTAAGCAACAACTTTTCCCAAATAACTCTTTACAAGAAAGACATGAAAATTTTATAACTTATTATTTATATGGTGGGGATAACTTTATTAAAAGACTAAAAAATAATTTTGATCCATTGAACTCGAATTTTGTAGTTTTGACTATTAAAGATTAAAATAATTCACATGCAACATGAGAAGATACTGATTTTAGATTTTGGATCTCAATATACTCAGCTTATTGCTAGAAGGGTAAGAGAGTTAAATATTTACTCTGAGATTCATCCCTATAATAAGATCCCAGTTATTGATGGGAGTTGGAAAGCTGTTATTTTATCAGGTTCCCCATATTCTGTTAGAGATGAAGAAGCGCCTATCCCTAATTTGTCAGAAGTTAAAGCTAAGCTTCCATTATTAGGAATTTGTTATGGGGCACAACATTTAGCATATGAATTTGGTGGTGAGGTTACACCTTCAAATACTCGTGAATATGGAAGGGCTAATTTAACATTTGTAGATTCAAGCTCTGAATTAATGACAGGTGTTTCTTTAGACTCTCAAGTATGGATGAGTCATGGTGATACAATTGTTAATATTCCTAATAACTATAAAATCATAGCTTCTACGAATGATGTTAAAATAGCAGCATATAGAATTGAAAATGAGAAAACATTTGGATTACAGTTCCATCCTGAAGTATATCACACAAAAGAAGGTGGTATTATGTTACAGAACTTTTTAGTAAATATTTGTGGTTTGTCACAAGATTGGACACCTACAACTTTTGTTGAGGAAACAGTTTTTAATCTAAAGCAAAAGTTAGGTGATGAAAAAGTAATTTTAGGACTTTCTGGAGGTGTAGATTCTACGGTTTCAGCTATTTTATTACATAAAGCTATTGGAAATAAATTACATTGTATTTTTGTAGATAACGGTCTTTTAAGAAAAGATGAGTTTGAGCATGTGTTAAAACAATATCAAGGTATGGGACTAAATGTAAAGGGAGTAGATGCAAAAAATCGTTTCTATAATGTTTTAGATGGGATTTCTAGTCCTGAGGAAAAGCGTAAAGCAATTGGTGCAATGTTTATTGATGTCTTTGATGATGAATCTAATAAAATAGCAAATGTAAAATGGCTTGCGCAAGGAACAATATACCCCGATGTTATTGAATCTGTTTCTTCAAATGGAGGACCATCTCAGACTATAAAATCACATCATAATGTTGGGGGTTTGCCAGATTACATGCGACTTAAGGTTATTGAGCCTCTGAATACATTATTTAAAGATGAAGTAAGAAGAATTGGTAGTTCAATGGGTATTGATAAAGAGCTTTTAGCACGACATCCTTTTCCTGGTCCTGGACTAGCAATTCGTATTTTAGGAAATGTTACCGAAGAGAAAGTTAGAATTTTACAAGAAGTTGATGACATATTTATTTCTTCTTTAAGAAAAGAGGGATTGTATGATAAAGTATGGCAAGCGGGAGCAATCTTTTTACCAGTACAATCAGTTGGTGTTATGGGGGATGAAAGAACGTATGAAAATACTGTAGCATTAAGAGCAGTTGAGTCAACAGATGGTATGACAGCTGATTGGGTACATTTGCCATATGATTTTCTAGCTAAAGTATCCAATGATATTATTAATAAAGTAAAGGGTATTAATCGTGTTGTATATGATATTTCCTCAAAACCACCAGCAACTATAGAATGGGAATAGGAAGAAAGATAATTTTTATTTTTTTGTTGCTATCTGTTTTAAGAATTTCAGCACAAAATAATACTGATACTATTTATATTTCTGGCAAAAAGTTTGTTGAACACATAGTTAAAGCAGGCGAATCACTTAGATCAATATCACAACTTCATAAAGTTAAAACAATAGATATTAAACAATCTAATAAATTGGAAAGAAGGCTTTATTATAATCAGATTCTGTATATTCCAATTTATTTAAATGAAAAGAAAAAAATTGCAGTTTCTTTACAATCGCCTACTTATAAGAATAAAAAACATAATGCAAATAAAGCTATTACAAAAATTGCACTTTTATCACCATATTATTTAATAGAAAATGAAGCTTTTGATAGTTTAGATACATATTATAATCAATCGGAGGCCGCACTTTCTTTTCATATTGGAGTTGAATTAGCCATAGACTCTTTAAGAAGAGCAGGTAAGAATATTATGTTATACACATTTGATACTGGTGGAGATAGCTCAACAGTTCAGAGACTAGTGTACTCTAATAAGCTGACTCAGATGGATATTATTATAGGTCCTATGTATTCTAATCTTTTTCAGATTGTTTGCAAAAGGTATGGAAAAGATAATAATAAAACACTAATCTCCCCGCTTTCAAGAGACAATGAAAGAATTAAAAAATTCCCTTCAGTATATCAAATAGCCTTAACACACAAGATTCAGGCTGATATTTTAATGAGTTCGTTGATCAAGAATAAATTCAATGAGCGGATTTTAATACTGCATGATAATAATGAGTTAAGTCTTGCATCTTATTTAATGCATAGATTTAAAAAAAATAATAAAACTGTTGATACTTATCAGATTAGTCACACAAACGTTGATTCTATTAGACGTTTTTTTATTGATTCTCAGAATGTTGTATTGCTTTCAAGAGATAAAGTTTTTATTAGTACGATGTTAGGTTCTATTGGAAGTATTGATTCTTCTTCAACTATATATACTTTTGAGTCTGTTTCATCATATGATAATCTTGATATTACTAATTTGATGGAGCTTGATGTTCATATTCCGAGCTCGAGACAGATTGATTTTTCTAATCATTATGATCTAACTTTTATGTCGTTGTTTGAGAAAGAATATTCTACAAACTTTCGTAGATACTCAAAGCAGGGATATGATATAATTATGCACTTTTGTGGGGATTCAGATGTTTATATATTTAAACAGAACAAGAATGGCTATTATGAGAATATACATGCGCCAATCTATCATTATATGGATTATCAGTTGATCCCTTTAAAGTAGTTCTTAGTTTATACTTTTTTAGATTAAGTTCTGAAACCTTTGGTTTGGATTTTTCGTAAGTTTGCAAGTCATGACTTGCAAGAGGATATATATTTATGCTTTAACTTTAAAGAATTATTTAAAAATATTATTTTTTATATTTTTTATATTTTTTATATGTTTTAGTGCTAATTCGCAATGTGTTTCTAATCAATCGTTCACGCTAAATCCTGCTGGACCTTATTCCCCAGGTCAGGTTGTAACTGTTAATTATTCATTGGGTAATTTTAATGGAATAAATATAAATTGGATACATGCGTTTCAGATTAATTTAGGAATTGGATGGACTAATTTAAATCCTATAACAGCTCCATTAAATCCTGCTGGATCAAATGGTAATTGGACATGGGATTTACAACATACATATCCTAGTGGTTTTAATTTTGGTCCTGGTTGGAGATTCGTTAATTCAGGAACTGCTGGTTGGGGGACATCATCAGATGGTCCATTTAATATGAGTTTTCAAGTAACTGTAGCTCAAACATGCACACCAGATGATTTGTCAATTTCCATGAGTATATTTGATGATTGCACAACAGGAGGATGGACTAATGGTTCATGTTGTGTTGATTCATTAAATATATATAATGGAGTTGTACAAGTTAATCAAAATACGATTCCAACATTTTCTCAAGTTGGTCCAATCTGTAAAGGAGATTTGTTTACTTTACCAAGTAGTTCTACAAATGTACCTGCAATTACCGGTAGCTGGTCTCCAGCAGTCAATAACACTAGTACTACTACTTATACATTTACTCCAAATATTGGTCAATGTGCGACAACTACAACAATGACAGTTGTTGTAAATAATCCAACTACTCCAATATTTTCTCAAGTTGGTCCAATTTGCAAAGGAGATCTGCTTACTTTACCAAGTAGTTCTACAAATATTCC
>CEVN01004298.1_pt1 | contig 49590 bp, 45 predicted proteins | sample 427041 | NCBI WGS metagenome assembly CEVN01 (sample SAMEA2623463, study PRJEB7988) | marine metagenome | biome: marine biome (ENVO:00000447); feature: surface water layer (ENVO:00002042); material: "saline water (ENVO:00002010), including plankton (ENVO:xxxxxxxx)" | depth 5 m
CGAACTCGGCGGGTGATATGGCGCATCTGCACGCCAGGTGGTCATAAACCGAACTTATGGGGCGATATGGCCCGCTGGGTGATCATAAGCCGAACTCGGCGGGTGATATGGCGCATTTGCACGCCAGGCAGCCATAAGCCGAACTTATGGGGCACCTCTGCGCGCTGGGTGGTCATAAGCCGAACTCGGCGGGTGATATGGCGCATTTGCACGCCAGGTGGCCATAAGCCGAACTCGGCGGGCGGCTCTGTGCTTTGCTGCTAAAGTACCAGCGGAAAGCAGGATGGCAGGATTTCGTAGTCCACACGACCCGGCGCATCGGATCCGTAAACTTCTCCGTCCGCTTCTCCCTGGATCTTCTTTTTACTTTCCAGGGTCATTCTTCGAGCTCTAAACTGTGTGGCTCCCGGAAACCCATCTATATGACCCGCGTAAACTCTGGAACTGGCCATTACCATCCTGGTTTTACTTACATCACCCACAATGAGACCATTGAACACTCCATCTTCGAGATCTGCAGAAGGAGCCCAGTTCATACCGCCGCCATTGAATCGGCCGTTGCATGCGAAAAAGTTCAGAAGCTTCATTTCCTTTGTATGAAGATGTCCATGATCATCTTCATAGCTGAGCTTCACAAGTTCAGGACTATATAGAAAGAGCGATTTCACTGTGTGGAAGTAATAAGCCGGGGATCCGTGCTGAAAGCGAGAAGACTTCAGGCTTTCCATAATTTTTCCCGCGATTCCCGCAGATGCAATATTGATAAAATATCGATGATCCTTTTCTGTACGAACCGTACCAACATCCACCAGCCGAAATGTGTTTTTCTGAAGGGCCACATCGTAAACCGCACTTACTTCCCGAAGCGTCTTGATAAAATCGCTGCCGGTGCCCATGGAAATGACACCCAGAGGTATCTTTTGATTCGTGATCTTTCCGTTTTCAAAGTATCCGTTAACAGCCTCGTTGATGCTTCCATCGCCGCCAGCCACAATGATCTGACCGAACTTGTTTTCCTTTAAGGCCTGTCGCACCCGTGCACTGGCATCCAGAGGACCGGTGGTTTCATAGAGCTCATAGGCTCCCAGGTTTTTCTTCAATTCAGGTTCCAGCTCCCTGAATGCTGCTCTTGCATTGCCCGCACGGCTTTTAGGATTTAGAATGATTAATCTCTTCATGAACTCTCTTTTGCTATCCCATCTCTGGAATTTCTATATTACTTTAGATCTATTCGACGAACCGGATAACCGAAAAATCGGGAAATCTGATTTAGCGAAAGGGCAGCCTCAAATAATTTTTCGCAATCTCTATTTCTTTGCTGATCTGCTGCTGATTCCAACCAAGCTCAACGGCCATGGTGTCTGCAATCTTTTGCAGAGTTTCATCATTCGGCAGTCCAAGGGTGCCCAGACCGGTACGCCTCTGCAATACATCCAGCAGATGCACTGCCATTTCATTACGCACCGCAAACACTACCTGCGCCAGGATTTCGCCATCTTTATTTAGGGGCTCTTTCCATTCCGGCTTTTGCCTCGCGATCTGGATCACCGCATCCATTTCGGTGCCGTAGATTGTGGCCAGAGTGTGCAATGTGCTGCTTTCCATATCTGGATACACTTCTTTGCGCGTGCTCAAAAAATCCGTTAGCTGTGGAATATCACATCCAACCAGAGGAGCGTGAGCCGTTCTGGAACGGCTCAGAGTAATTTTTAATTTCTTACCGATGGCTTTGATGGTAGTTTGTGCCAGGTTCCGGCTGGTAGTATATTTCCCGCCTTCCACCGTGAGCAAACCCGGAAGCCCCTCTTCCTCTCCATCAATGATCTCATATTTTCTTGAGGATTTGTAAGTGCTTTCTGTATGAGTATCGGTTAAAGGCCTGAGCCCGCCATAAGCATGTACGATGTTGGAATAATCCAGTATTGTTTTGCCGAAGGAGGAATTGATTTCTTCAATAAATTCATCAATGCTTTCCCGGGAGACATGGTAATCGTCCGGACTTCCCTGGTAGTCTCGATCTGTGGTTCCATACAGACTGTGACCTCGCCAGGGGATGGCAAAGAAATGACGACCACCGGGTGTAAGCATTACCAGGGCATGATCCCTGGTAATCTGCGGTCCAATCAGATGGATTCCTTCAGACATTCGCACGGAATGGCTGGTCTCCTGTCCCGATACCTTCTTTATAATTCGCTCCGCCCAGGGGCCGCCGCTGTTTACGAAGAGCTTTCCGTGAATCCGTACTTCCCGGTTTTTGAGGCTATCCTTGATAATGGCGGTGCGAAAGCGGCCATCCACTTTTTCCAGATGGACCACTTCTGAATAGTTGCTTACCTCGGCTCCGTAAGCCTCTGCAGATCGCACAAACGCCAGGGTAAGCCTTTCTGGTGCGATGCTCTGACAGTCGTAGTAGACAGCTCCTCCGGTAAGTCCATCCGGCGGTAGCATGGGTGCGATATCCAGCACCTGGCCTTTCTTCAGGCTCTGATGATGGGGTAGCTTTTTGGACGAATGACGGGTCTTTCCTTTATCGAAGGACAGCAAATCATACAGCAACATTCCGGCCTTGATAATCCATTTATTGGATTTCAGATTTCCGTAGTTGGGAATCAAAAAAGGCAGAGGATACACCAGATTGGGTGCAATATCTTCCAGAATCCTTCGTTCGCGAAGGCTCTCGCGAACCAGGCCAAATTCCAGATAGTTGAGATAGCGCAGGCCTCCATGGATTAGCTTGGATGTGGCGGCAGAAGTGGCTCCGCCAAAGTCCGATTTTTCAAAAAGAGCAACGGATAGCCCTCGGCTGGCTGCTTCGTAGGCAACGCAGGCCCCGGAGATTCCGCCACCAATCACCACGACATCGAAGAGTGGCGATTCGGCCTGGATTGTATCAATGTAGCGATTCATGGTTTTCTCCTTTAAGTCCCAGCACCCCTGGATTCAAGATATGGGCCGGATCCATATGAGCTTTGATCGCACGAATTAGATCGAAGGCCACTGGTCCCATGGCTTCCGGATACCAGGGCGCCAGTAGCCTTCCAATTCCATGATGATGACTGATGGCAGCACCACTTCTATAAATTGCGTCCACTACCTTGTGGTGATAATCCAGAAATTCCTGCTCATCCATCCGACCTATAAAAATGAAGTATAGATTGGCCCCCTGAGGATAAAAATGCGAAAGATGACACATTACCACTACGTTGGCCAATTCATGACAAACATGGCGCACTGTCTCATGGACCGAAGGAAGATTCTCCCAATCTACCGAGCATTCCAGGGTGTCGATGATTACTCCAAAGTCCATCAGATCGTCGCGCATGTATGGATCTTTGAATCGGCCCTTTTCCCATTTTCGAGTGACATAGCCGGTGGTGGGAAAGCCTCCAAAGTGTCTGACTTTCTTTCGCACCGATGCTGCTACCATTCGTGTATATCTATGCGAACCATCCGCAGACCCCAGAAGCAAACATCGACTCCCCGGTTTATATCCTCCCAGCCGAAGCATTGTATCCAGAGGAGTTCCCTGAACGCCGTACAGGCGCAGGGCTACATCGGTCTCTTCTGGATCCGACAGGCGAAATACCGAAGGCAGGCCTTCCTGGGATTGCAGCACCTCTCGCACGGCATCCAGAGCCGAGCCAAAGTCTTTGAACATGTAGCTAAACCGTCGTGTATTGCCGGGTAGATGTCGGCGAATACGCAAGGTGGCAGATACCAGAATCCCCATGGTGCCTTCCGAACCCATCATCAGTTGATCCAGGTCCGGTCCCATGGATTTCGCCGGAACCTCTTTTGTAACCAGATCTCCATTTATGGTTACATAGTCCTGGGAAAGCACCATATGCTCGATCTTTCCGTAATAGGTAGAATTCTGACCGGCACCTCGAGTAACGATGGCCCCACCTACGGTGGCGAATTCGTAGGACTGGGGAAAATGCCCCAGGGTATAGTTATGATCGCAGCCAAATGTTCGCACAGCACTCTGGAGCTGTTTTTCAAGGTCCGGAAGCAGCATTCCTGCCTCCACAGTGACTGTCTCGTTGATGGTGTTCAGCTTCAGGATGCTTCGCATATACCGGCTAAGATCCAGCGAAATCCCTCCCGTCGGCGCTTCGCATCCGCGGGTAACACTGGAACCGGCTCCCCTGGTCTGAACAGAAATTCCATGATCTGCGGCAAACCTGAGGATATCCACCAGGTGCTTTCTTTCTCTGGGATAGACGACTACATCGGGAATGTTTTCCAGCTGCCCTCCCCGTAGACGAAACAAATCCGCCATGGTCTTTCCGTAGCCGGCACGAACCCGGTCGAATGTATCTGTAGAGATCCTGTCGGAGCCTACCAGGGAGCTCAACTCCTGGATCTGCGCATCTGAAAGATTGGTAGGAACACTGGCGTTGAAGGGTTCCAGCCCTGCTTTCAACGGAGACTCCAGATCCGCTGGACTCATGGAAAATTTCTCCATCATCAGCTGGATAAGCCTGGGATTCGGATGCTTGTGCTCGCCGGGATCTCCCCATCGAAAGAGAGACCTCAACGAGCCCTCCGGGGTATTCATTACCCAGGCAGGGGAAAAACCTTTATACTTCGATTCCTTTGACAAAACAGTTTCTTTTTCGGGGAGGCTTTAAGCGGATCAATATCTTTTCGAAATGCTGGAACTCAAAGCGATAAATCCTTATCCTGGATTATGTTACTGGCTATTCCGGTGTATAATGAAGCAGGCTCCCTGGAAGGGGTATTTTCTGAGATTCTGGACCATTTACCCCCTCAGATTCAGGCCATTGTGGCCATCGACGATGGATCATCGGATGGATCAGCGGAGATTCTGGACGAGCTGAGTAGAAAGCACGATCGGATCTTTGTTCGGCATCACCAGGAAAACCATGGATACGGTTGCGCTATGATCGAATCCATGCAAATCGCTCGAAAGCACGGGTATTCCCATCTGGTAACCATGGATTGTGACCGTCAGCATCGGCCGGAGGATTTGATTCGGTTTATCCAGATGGATCCGTCCATCGACGTGGTTTCCGGTTCCAGATATCTGCCGGATTCCAGAACTCAGGGGGATGCCCCGGAGGATCGCGTAGAAATTAATTCCAGGATTACCAGACGATTGAATCAAAACTATGGCTGGAATCTTTCTGACAGTTTTTGTGGCTTCAAAAGATACAGAATGGAAAGCATCGATCCAAATCAGTTCAAAGAAACCGGCTATGCATTTCCCATGGAATTCTGGGCCTATTGCCGTCGAATGAATCTGGAAATCCAGGAACTGGCTGTATCCCGGATTTACACCACCGACAGCAGAAGCTTTGGTGATGACCTTGACCGCCGCAGACGAAGGTATAGATATTATCTGGAAACCCTGAAAGCTGCGGAGAAAAAGTATCAGGTGGTGTATCCGGCAGCCCCGGGAATTTGATCCATGGGCCGCAGCCACGGCCGGAGCACTGTTTCTGGTATCAGGTATGAATATGCAAAACCCGGAAGAAGAACAGGTCAGAAAGAATTCCGGGCGCATGTTTGAGCATCCGGGAATCATTCGACCGCGCTTTGTTCGCATGATTCGCCTTACCGTGGTTCTTACCATGGTTCAGTTGTTCTGGGCCGGAGGCATCTTCTATATAGGAAGCAAACATCCGAATCTGGTTCTTCTACCGGGGGAGCCTGCCATAGATGCGCAGCAGAATAGAATTACGAATCCCGAAATGCATCAACATCGGCCAGTTCTGTACAGACCGATGGTAATCTATGCATTGTATTCCATGCTCCACGGTTTCTACGTTCTGATTGCCTGCGGCATGGCCAGGTATTTAACCAGCGGAGGATGGCTGAAGACCGCTCTCATTTTTTCGGTCATCCCTACCCCTGGCTTCCTTCTGGGACTTTTCCAGGTCCCCCTGGCAGCCTATTTTTTACATCTAATCCGGCAGCCGCTCTGGCAGGATTTTTTTCGCTGGCAGGGGCGCCTTCAGTCCGTGAATGGATTGACTGACAACCGTAGTCCTCAAAAGTAGTGCATCGCTGAGGGGCAGTAGCTCAGCTGGTTAGAGTGCCGGTCTGTCACACCGGAGGTCGCGGGTTCAAGTCCCGTCTGCCCCGCATCCAACACGGCCCGGTGGCCGCCAACTCAACTTCCTCTTTCGCAAGCTCTCAAAAACCAGAATTCGGCAAATCGCAACACCGACCTTCATGCGGTCATCGAGTCGTGTTGCAGGGCAGATGGATCGAGGAGCCGCCCTCGGGTTCATTCACGAAGTGCGCTTTAGCGCACATATTATTGCAAGCTTCGGCGATCACGTCGGAGCTTGCCAACCTTTCGTGTGCGAGGAGTGGGAAACGACGAGCAGTCCCGTCTGCCCCGTATCAGAAGAAACTCTTCGAGTTTCTGATATTATACTCTCGCCTTTCAGTTGAGCCCCGCATCCAACACGGCCCGGTGGCCGCCAACCAGACTTTCCCTTTTCGCATGCTCCATTAAACCAGAATTCGGCAAATCGCAACACCGACCTTCATGCGGTCATCGAGTCGTGTTGCAGGGCAGATGGATCGAGGCTCGAATGAGATTCCTGCTCTATCCTCTGCCTCCGGTAGACCCGTCGTCATCGTCCTCTCCGTCTTCATCTTCGTCGTATTCCTCGTCATCTCCACTGTATTCTTCTTCGTCGGATTCCTCCTCTTCATCATACTCCTCGTCTTCATCCTCATATTCGTCTTCGATCTGCCATTCTTCCACCAGGCGATCTATGAACGCTTCTTCATCTTCGGAAAGGTCGTCCTCTCCAATTATTTCTTCTATATCTGCTGCCAGTGTTGCAAGAAATTCATTACTCAGATGCTTTGCGAACAGCTCAATGGACTCCTCAATCAGGTCTTCATTGTCATAGTTGCGTTTTGCATAGCGAAGCACCTTCCTGGGATCCAGATCAGAGCCAATGGCTTCCAGCATTTCCTTAAGAAATCCAGATATGGCTTCCAGCTCCTCTTCGCTTGTTTCCCAGTCTTCGTCGGCCGCATACATGAGCAACAGAGCTATGCGTTCTTCGAAGCTGACATCACCGAAGTCCTCCAGCATCTCTTCATATTCTTCATCGCTCATTTCCTCGAGCACGGATTCATAATCCGTCAGTAGAGATTCGGACTCTTCCTCATCCCAGGTCTCATCATCAATTTCCAGTTCTGCCAGCCTGCGAATAATCCAGCTGTCACCGTCATTAAATTTATCGTTGATGACGTATCGATAGGGCAAATAGCAATAGCCGGCATCACCCCATTCCGAGCCCCAGGAGTTGCGAACAATGAATACCTGGTCCCTGTCCGAATAACCAACACAGAGCATGGCATGGCCTCCATGTTGTCCCCGGCTCTGTTCGCTGGCGGTGGGCATGGGCACCTTTCCATTGCGGTGCCGATCAAATGAATTATAGAGATTTATTCCAAATATGATTGGATTGCCTTCGGCCAGGGCAGATTTCCAGGCCATTAAATCGTTGGGAACCAGAGCCACATCCTCTACCAGGAATTCGGAAGCTTCGTCGTAGGCTTCGTCTTCTGGCATCTCATTTACATTATCTTCATCGAAGGGCCAGGTCTCTTCGGAACAGACTCCAAACTTTTCAAGACTTGCAATGCATTTCTGAATATAGGTACCGTCGTCGGATACATCTGCACTTTCAATGTCATCGTTTTGTTCCAGTGCTCTCGCATTAAAGTACAGGAATAGACGACTCACATCATCCGCCTCGTCAGGCCTGTGTCGCTTGAGCAAATATTCGTAGGCTCCAGCCGTTGCATTGGCCACGCAGGAATTTGTATCACCCTGCCTTTCTATGGGAGTCATGTACTTACGTAGATCCACCCGTTCAGGTAGATTGCGACTGGCTCCCAGTTTGGACTGGAATTTCTTGCGATCCGCCGACAGATTACCGGCTCGATAACCCGCCACTTGGATTTCTGTTCCATCCGGACGAGTGATTACAAATTTTTGCATGGCGCAGTTAACATCCAGGCTACCAATGCGCAAGTCTAAATTGTCAGACTCGGAAGTAAGATATTGCGATTTTCGCGCTCAAGAGGGGTCAAAAACCATTGACGCTTTCGGTGAATGATCCTCAATACCGGTATACCGTTATGCGGCTCAGAATTCTGAAAGCAACGGGGAGCTTGCTCCTTTTTTCTATATTGAACCCTCATTGCACTGTGGCGAATCTGGATTGCCGCACCGAGGACCCCGGCTGTGATGCGGCAGCCTTCTTCTACATGCTATCATACACTGGAGTGATTGGACCCAATCTACCGACAGGGCAAGTGTATATATTCGCTTCGAACGCGCTTCACCCTGGAAACCGGGGAGATCGAAGCGCCACCTCTTTTTCCTGCTTCAGCGAACGAACAACCTATAAGAATTTTTTACCATGTACAAATGATCTGGCCTTTCTCTCCTATTCCGGCGATGCACTGCTCAACGCGCCGTCAAATCACTCCGTTCCCACCGGATTACCGATTTTCGCGGACGGAGGTGATCAAATTGATACCTCCTGGGCCGCACTTTTCGATGGCAGCATCAATCAGAGTCTCGACGCAGCAGGAGTTGGCTCTGTGGGCACAAACTACTGGACCGGAACGGACGTGGACGGTAGCACCACGATAAACAATTGCAGCGAATGGATGGATAGTGCCGGCGGCTCCAATGGAACGGCAGGTACGGAAACTGCGACAGATGGAAACTGGATCAATACAGAAAGCCCGGTCTGCAATGGTTCAAACCTTCGCCATTTTCTCTGTGTATGCTGGTAGTGCGGCCCCCTTCGATATAAGCTCTGCACATCCCGCCTTCCTACCCCAACCAACGCTATTCAGGTTTGACATTTCCTGGAGGTTCTGCTCCCGTTGATCCCTACATGAAGCAAAACTTTATGGAATCCCTGTCGCCCGCAGGCCGAACGATATTTCGGGAAGAGGAGTTTCGAAGCAGTAGGACCGTTAACCGGGTACGCTACTTGATGGTGTTACTTCTCATCGGACCAATTATGATCACGGCCTTTAGTAGCACGGATCCCTATGTTTCCTGGATTTATACTGCAGCGATCCTGGTGTATCTGGGTCTAACCTACATTCATACTCTGGCATTGAGAGACCCGCGCCCGGGAAGGATTCGCCGCTGGAACCTCCTGGCTATGCTCGGAGATATGACCATTGCCATCTCTGTAATCATCTATTGGGGCCTCGCAATTTCACCCCATAACATTGGATTTATGGCGAAAATTCCTATCTGGAATTTTATGGCTTTGATTATTCTGACCACAATCTTTCAGTTTAACCCGAGGGTTACCTATTATGCTCTGGGAATTTGCCTGGCGTTTCACGTCCTGGTATCTGCGGCCTTAATTTATACAGAGGTTCCCACCACTTCCGACTGGTTGCTATATATCGACGGGCCCATGATCGATCCAGTGGACCTCATCCTCACGAAGCCCATGCAGTACATTATTATCGCTTTGATAGTAACCGCATCTGTGAAAAAGACCTTTCAATTAATTATACGCACCAGCGAAGCGGAAGCACACAAAGCAGCCGTAGAAAAAGAGCTGGAGATGGCCAGAGCTATCCAGCGAGCCAGCTTGCCCGCCACCCGGTCATTTCCTGCACAGATTCGCATTTCTACTTTGCATGAGCCAATGATTCAAGTGGGCGGGGATTATTATGACTTCCATGTAACGGAAAAAGAGGTAGGAATTCTGATGTGCGACGTTTCCGGCCATGGTATGCCCGCGGCGCTCATTGTTTCCATGCTTCATCTTCTGTTCAGCACCCAGAAAAAGGGAAATGTAGCGCCCGAGAAAATCCTGGAAAATATGAATGCGATGCTTCTGGGAAACATCGAAACTCAATTCGTTACCGCCACGTACATTTCATATGATACAGGAACCGGGATGGCGACCATTACCAATGGTGGACATCCCCCGGCCCTTCTATATCGGGGAAATACCGGCTCCGTGGAATCGCTTCGCCCCTTTGGCAGACCTCTGGGTCTTTTTGATAACGGAGAATATAGATCCCAGAATTTTCATCTGGAGCAAGGAGATAGACTGCTCATCTTCACGGATGGATTGATTGAAGCAGAGAACAGCAGCGGCCAAATGCTCAAGGAATCCGGAGTAATTGAATTCTTATGTGATAATGCTGAACTTACTGGCGACGGTTTGCTTCAGGGCCTACGGAACCATGTCTCCAAATGGACCGGCGGTTCTACCCTGGACGATGATATAGCCATGATTCTGTTTGAGCTCCAGGGATCAGGAAAATGAGGTGACAAATCAGGTTAAGCGTTCGCTATGAAAAGATGCAGATCGAAGTCCGAAACCTTGAACGAGCCAGTATATTGAACCTGAAAGGCCGATTGGATCTCGAGCATGTAGCACGGCTTTCCGAGTCTGTAATGGAAGCCCTTAACCGTTCCCAGAAATATATTGTCCTGAACATGATCGATGTCACGGATATCAGCTCCACGGGAATTGGACGCATACTTCAACTGTCCAGAGAATGCGAAAGCCGAGGAGCCGCATTGGCGCTGTCCGATCCCTCGGCAGTAGTAGAGTACGTGCTGGACCTGGCCCGATTAAAAGACATTTTTCAAATCTATGCCAGCGACCAGGAAGCCCTGGAAAAATTGCAGCGATGAGGTTGAGATGGGTTGCATCGGATCAGAACTACGGGAGTTAGATTTCGCGGCAGGAAATAGAAATTCTTCGATTCAGAGGCTGCGGTGAAACGTATTTTCTGGATATCAGCCATTCTCTTCGGGACCTGCCTGGCCGGGTTATATCTGTATCGGTACTATTCTTTGCAAAGTCGGCTGGCAGAGATTATGAAAATCCGGAGCAACACAGAAACTGTAGCTTCGGTGGACCTGAAAACTCTGGACGGATTGCCATTACCTGTGCAGCGATACTTTCGTCTGGTTCTTCGCGATGGGCAGCCAATGGTTCGCACAGTACGAATGCATCAAAAAGGCGAACTGATGACTGATCCGCAAGCCAGGGATTACATTTCATTTGAAGCGGAGCATATTGCTCGAAGCCCGGAACCTGCCTTTCTATGGAATGCCACTATGAAGGTATTGCCAGTGCTTGGAATTCAGGTAATAGATTCGTTGAATCGTGGCACAGGAGCCAGCCAGGTTCTATTTTTGTCCACCTTCACTCTGGGAAGTCAGGAAGATGTTCCGGAATTGAACTCCGGAGCTCTCTACCGTTATCTCGCAGAATCGGTCTGGTATCCCACTGCGTTGCTTCCGGAAAATGGTGTAATATGGGAGGGCATTGATGCGAATCGGGCAAGAGCTACGCTAAAACAGAATGGTATTTCCGCCACTCTCGAATTTCGCTTTAACGAGCGAGGCGAAATTCAGGGAATCTATACTGAGGATCGATATGGTTTGTTTGATGGAGAGTTTAAGAAGTATCCCTGGGAAGGTCGCTTTCGCGATTACCGAGAGGTAGACGGAATGCTGGTGCCATCCTACGGAGAAGTAGGCTGGCACTTACCTTCGGGCTTCTGGCTTTTCTGGAAGGGGCACATTCAGAATTTCGAATATGTCTGGCATGAAGACCCGGAATAACCACGCTTTCGTCGCATAGAAATGCCAGAACCTCGTTTGTAGATACGCCCCCGGGCGGAACGATCTCTATTTGGCGTTAAAGTAAACTCGTATCGTTTCCGCGTTCTACAAGTTCGGCCTGGATCTTATTGTACTTACTGTCCAGAAACCGGAGCACCACATCCAGCGCCAGCCGAGTACCGGAGTCCTTGACAAAGTTAGCAAATTGACTGTAACTGAGCTGGCTCGCCTGATACCCTACAATTTCCACAATTCCAAAGGGTACCTCCGGGTTTCCATAGTGAATGATGGTAATCTCTTCCGGTCCCCAGGAACCCAGACCCTGAAGTCGGTGTACCCTTAGCTCCGTGATCTGAAAGTACCCAGCTTCTACACGCATCAAGTCAGAGGCCTCCACTCGAACGGATTTCACATCCTGAACATAACCGTTGTCCCCCGGACCGGCAATGGACAGCCTGGTCTGATCTCCATCGTCTTCGTAGAGATAGCCTTCGATGACATTTCCCTCACGATCCAGAAATAACCTGTATTCAAGTTCATCCAGGGAACTCCCCAGAAGAATTCCTGTGCTGATGAACCTCTGTGAGACTTCCACGCGGCTTTCGGTGACGCTATGAACCAGATAGCGAACTCTGGCACCCTGAGCGGTTTCGTGAATCGCATAGTCCCCGGCTCCGGGATTTTCGTGGATATATACCCAGTTCGGGATGGGAGAGGATCGCATAAAACTCTTAACCAGGAACCCTGTACAGGACAGAGAGGTAGCCATGGTTAAAAGGAGCGCCAGAAGCAGATTTCTCATAACCGTCATTTCTAACTTGAGCTCAACTTCATTACAAGCTCTATTATCACTAATTTATTTCCATGATTGTTAGATCAGAATGCTCCCTGTGAAAGTGGCACAAGAGTATGTTCCGGGAAACAGTCAGTTCGGATTTTATCTTGCCATCGGCACCGGATGGGTTTTCTAACACTGAATTTCACAGATTAAGGTTACATCATGGGAAAGGCGAAATCTATCTTCAGCTACACAGTATTGTTGTTAGCACTGATTCTACTTGTCGGATGTGAACGTCGGGCGGACTTTCTGGGATCCCGGGACGGGGATCTCGCTCCGGATGAAGTGGACACTTCCCTTCCAACTACCGCCCGCATCAGCGCCAGCAATGGAATCATCACCATAGAATTTGAGTTCAAAGGGCAGATGGAACTGGAGGATGGAAGCCAGAGCTGGACAGACGAAGAGCTCGTCATATTTCAAAGAGCCGCCCGCCGCTGGCTACAGGTTGTTCAGAGCCCGGCCAGTCTTGTGGATCATAAATTAACAATCTATGTCCAGACGCGAAATTATGAAGATGGCCTGGGGGCGGCGAGTCCCTACCTGGACTCCATGAAAGAACAGGCAGGACATTACTTTCCTACCCGGGGTGAAATCCTCATGGCCTCCTACTCCTATTCAGAAGACTATGAAGAAGAATTCGAGTATCCTCAAGAAGCAGAAAAGGAATTCGAGGCGATCATTCTGCATGAGCTGGGCCATGTCTTTGGCATTGGAACGCTCTGGAATCTGGCCGAGGAAGACGGCGAAATCTATTCGGACGACGAGGAGCCCAATCTTCGCCACTGGGCCAGAGAGTCAGATCGATACGGTGGCTACTACTATGAACGAGAAATGGGCCTGAAGGGATATCGTTCTGTATTTGGAGACTGGACGGTAATGCCGGTCCTGAATGACATAGGCCATGTCTACTTTGAAGATGACGATAACCCAGCCAGAACCGATGAGCGGGGACGTAGCTTTCCATCGGCGGACTATGAACTGATGGGGGATGGGATTCATCTCTCAGAGATATCTGCGGGATTGCTGGAAGATCTGGGATGGCGCATCAATCGAAAACATCTGGACACCTATCCCCGATAAACATGCCCTGTATGGCAAGGGCCCTGGAGTGTTTCTTCAGTTGCTACGACTCCGAGAAACGATAAGCATTTTTTCTTAATGACATCGCAACATATACGTTATCATACTAACTCATGAAGCGGTGTTTTCTGGTAGCCCTACTTTTGATTACATTTCCCCCGGGGATCCTTGCCATCGAACCAGCCCAACTCATACCCGAAAATTTTCCTCAAATCCCGGAAGGACAGAAGATCTATACGAATCTGAAGCGGAACGGAGAGACTCTCGGAGTGGTCACCGTTATTGGTCACATCCAGGCATCGCCAGAGAAAGTTTATGCAGCGCTCACAGATCCAGCATTAACCAATGAGCTATTTCCCAAACTGAAAGAGAATAAGCTAAAATACAAGAAGGGAAATCTGTTCTACTACCACTCGGTGCTGGATTTTCCCTGGCCTGTGCAGGATCGCTGGTCCCTGAACGAAACAGAATTTTTTCCATCCATTCATGGACTTCGCTGGAGACGGACCGATGGGTCCATTCGAGTGAACGAAGGAGCCTGGAGACTGTTTCCCTCGGACCAGGGAACCCTGATGATTTATCAGGTTCGCTTTGATCCGGGTCTGGCCCTGGTGCCGGACTGGCTGTTAAACTATGGCATGGAAAAGGAGGCCCCGGGAATCATTCATAGCCTGAGGAAATTCTTCAAGAAATAGAAATTCCTGCTTTCGCTTCAGGCCTGGCGCATTATCGGAAATCTCCGGCCGCGATTGACCATTGCTGGCAGCAGGACAAATCGGACTCGCACCCTTTCCCTGGACGAATAGATCCTTCCACCCGGAATAGCTGACTCTTGATTCCATCGATCCGGACCGGAATTTACGCGACCATAATACCACCGACGGCCCAGGATGCTGCCGCCAGTGTTGTTCCATTCCGATTCAATGTCAGGTAAAGACGATCTGTCCGCCGTGAGCCATCTCATAAAAGGCTCCCACAGTAATAATGCTGTCGATTTGTTCGCAGAAATCCTCTTCTTTTAACTGAAACATATCTACCGAGGCCTTGCATCCATACATACCAGCACCGGTGTCATGAATCATTTCAACGAATTCGGGAATAGAAGGTATATCCAGGTCTTCCATTTTCTTATTCATCATATGAGTGGCCAGCCCGGACATTCCGGGAAGCATTCCAATAACCGTGGGTATGTGCATTCCTGGATTACCAACGGTAGCCACCTTTACATGCTCCATGGTTTTCTTTGTAACAGCATCCAGGCCAAAGAAAGTGAAGAATAGATTTACAGCCATTCCTTCTGCACGAGCACCGTTGGCCATAATCAGTCCTGGATAGATCCCTTCCAGACTCCCTTTACTGATTATTATCGAAATCTTATCGTTACTTAGATCGATCATCGCTTATCTCCTGACTCAAAATTAAACGCAACCTTCTGGCTTGGGAACTCCTGCAATGCGCGCAGCTGTTCCACCGGGTCGAACAGGAAAGAGTTTATACAGCTCCTTTGTATCCACACCGCTGTTTTTTGTAATCCTGCGAACCGTTGGAGACTTGCCGCTTTCCTGATAGTCTTTTCGCATATAATCGATCACTACCCAGTGTCGATCGGACATCTCTACTTTATTCTCCCGGGCAATGGCCTCGGCCACGTCCCTGCTCCATTTCTCCGGATCCACCAGGAATCCATCCTCATTGATCTCCACTGTTCCTTCTTTTACCTGTAATTCTGCCATCTGCATATCCTCCTGTGTCCGTGTTTAAGTGCTCTTTATCTTTTTGCCGGATGTACTCATCCGTGCAGGAACCATTGGAATCTTCCTGGCTTTAACGATCATATTCCAGTAGATCCATTTAAATGCCATTTTTCCCAGATGGTTCATTCTGTTCTCCCGTAACAGGGAAAGGGGCCCAATCCCGGCGATGGGAAACTTCCCTGGCACTGGTTCCTGATCGTAGTTGAAATCGATCAAGAGTCCTTTCCTGTGCCCCGACTCTATAAAACAATTTGCATGACCATCAAAGGACGGCTCAAGTTCCTTACCTTGAATATATCTTTGAATGTTCTCGATCAGCAGTTCGCCTTCGAAATGACCTACAGATCCGGCCTTGGATGTGGGCACATCGGTGGCATCACCAATCACAAATATATTATCCTTCTCTTTAGCTTGAAGTGTGTGCTTATCTACAGGCACAAAATTCAATTCATCACCCAGGTCTGATCGCTCCATAAGCGGATCGCCCATGTTCGTGGGAACGGTAACCAGTAAATCAAAGGGCACTTCGCGCCCATCGTAGGATACCAACTTTTTGCTTTCGTTATCGATATGCTCCACCGTGTAATCCGCCACCACATCAATTTCTTTGTCGGACATCAAGTGCCCCAGAGCGGCAGAGGCCACAGGCTTTGTAAATGCGCCCCCCAGAGGAGTAACGTAGGTGATCTTCATCTTTTCGCGGATTCCCTTCTTTCTAAAGAAGTAATCCGCTAGAAAACTGAATTCCAGTGGAGCCACCGGGCACTTGATGGGCATCTCGTTGACGTGCACTACCAGGTTTCCTCCGCGAAAGGATTCCATAGCAGGATACAATGCATTGGCTCCATCGATACTGTAAAAATCGAATATGCTTTTGCGCCATTCAGGTCCCAGCATTCCCTCGGTCTCTTCCGGAGCTATGTGCGAACCTGTGGCAATCACAAGTATATCGTAGTTGAGTACATCACCATCCTGCAGTCTGATTTCATTTTTCTCGGCATCAATGATTTCTGCGCTCTTTTGAATCCAGATGGTAGTTGCTGGCAGAAGTCCGCCTCGATCTTTTACAATGTCATTTTCTTTATAGATCCCAAAGGGAATAAATAGATACCCTGGCTGGTAATAGTGTCTGGGTTCTGGATCAACCAGTGTAACCTGCCACTGCTTTAAATTCAGCTTTCGACTTAGATGATGGGCCATCATCGTGCCCGCCGTTCCGCCGCCTAAAATTACTATTTGTTTCATTTCCGATACATGGTAGCATACCCCGGTTCTGTATGCAAGCTCCTCTTACCTGAGAGGCGAGTTCGTTTACCCGAAATAGTTCACTGTTTATACCGAGTAGACGAAAACCTCTACACTTTTTAGAGGTGCGAATCCAACCAGAAGAGTCATTAGTTGAGATTGCAATTCAGTTCCCGCAGTTTCTTTCTCTTTGACTCACAGGATGGTTCCTTCCAGCTCTGGTTATGAAGATTGCATTTCTCGGAATCGGAATTATGGGCAATGAGATGGCCACCAGGCTCCTGGATGCCGGGCATGAACTGAGAGTCTACAATAGATCGGACAATGCGGCCCTACAGGCCCTGGTGCAAAAAGGTGCGCAGCGCTGCGATTCGCCGGCCATAGCTGTTTCTGGTTGCGAAATAATTATCACAATGCTTTCCCATCCAGACGCAGTGAATGCTGTGGCCCGCGGAGATCATGGACTGTTGCAGGGGGCCGCTCGAAACAGCCTCTGGATGGACTGTTCAACAGTGGACCCCGAATTTTCCAGAAGCATGGCGGCGGTAGCCAAAAAGGCGGGCCTGGAGTTCCTGGATTCACCGGTGGCCGGAAGCAAGATTCCTGCCCGCAATGGGGAACTGGTATTTCTGGTAGGTGGTGACGAATCCAGTTTTCTTCGCGCGAAACCGGTGCTGGAAATTCTCGGTCGAAAGGCCCTTCATTGCGGAGGTTCCGGCCAGGGAAGCGCCATGAAACTGGTAGTTAATTTCATGCTGGCACAAACTGTTCTGGCTGCAGGCGAAGCTGTGGCTATTGGGCAGAAGCTCGGCCTGGCCGAATCGCAGCTACTGGATACTCTTCTGGCAACCCCGGTAGCAGCACCCATATTATCCGCCTTGCGTCCTCGGTTTGAAAGAAAGGATACTGAGGTCCATTTTCCATTGAAGCATATGCTAAAGGATCTAAAATTGGCGAAGGCAAGTCTGCCTGCGGGTGCAACGGATCTCGCCTTACTGGCAGCGGGAATAGACTCCTACGAGAATGCATTGAGCACTGCAGATCAAGACTTCAGTGCGATTTATCAGAAGTTAACAGAAAATGGCTAATTTGAGATATTGTGCGCCCGGAGGTAAGGCTCAGACACCCAGCTGCGAGATGATGGTGCCTCCAATGACTATAGAGAATATGAGAAATACAAAATAGAGCACCAGCTTGAGTATGATCCGGGCAGCAGACGGCCCGGCGATGTTGCTCATGAAGGACGATTGCTCCGGAGAATCCGGCATATACATAATTTCTCTTGTTGTGCTGGGGCCCGAGTCGGTTAGCTGAACATAGCTCACAACCTCCCGATCAAGACCCAGGCGTTCCTGACCGTTTCGATCCTGGAAAGAATACTGATACTCGATTTGAGGCTGGCGGTTCACATACACTCCTGTTTCGCGCCTGGATTGGATGGTTGCAGTTGCCCGAACTCCAAAGAATTTAAGCCGATGGTTGTTCTGGCCAGAAAATGAGCGAAGAAACGTTCCAATCACCACCAGAGTAATCACAGCACCAATACCCAGTCCACCCAGCATGGGAATTAGCTCCACCGAATCCAGCAGCATCAGCAGCGAATTCCAGCTATCCACACGCGCGATAAATGGCTTTAACAGGTAATAGATACCGAACGCTACGCCGCCGAGTACGGAAAGCCAGATGATCCAGAACAGTGGTCTGAAGGCGGCTTTACCTTCTGCAAGAATTACGGCCGGCTCCGGAAACTCGGCCATCTTCAGCGCAATCGACTTACCTTTTTCGTATCTTCTTTCCTGAGGTCTGGTATCCATAAACCGGAATTGCTGTTGCACTCGAGAGCCCGCAAAGTTCTCAAACTCGACCTGGATCTCAATGGGCGCAGGCTTACCCGGTGCCGGTGTTTTCAGATAACTGGATTCCGAAATCTGACCATAAATGTCCCGGCCCCCGGCCGCAATGGCCTTTAGCTGACTCCACTTCTTCAATGTATTCCAGGCCGGCCAGGACAGGAGAAACAGCCAGTAGAGTAGAATTATGATGCCGAAACCCAGGACCAGATACGCATTCCAGAAAGCCATGCAGAAAACTGAAGCACTCGTAGAATCTGACCACACTTTTTCAGGATTCTGTTCTGTCCTCCAGACGGCAATTCCTGCGATGCTTCTATTTTACTTGTCTGAATTTTCCACTCCGGTTTCCTTTCTCTGAATGTTTGATTTCATAGGCGATATTCATGGCCATTCCAGTGCACTGGAATCTCTTTTGACAAAACTCGGATATAAGAAAGAGGAAGGAATCTACAGACACAGTTCTCGCCGGGCATTCTTTCTGGGTGACTTTATAGATCGAGGACCGGATAGTAAAGGCGTGGTGCAACTGGTCCGTCGGATGGTGGAAGCAGGTCAGGCGAAGGCTATTATGGGAAACCACGAATGGAATGCCATTCAGTATCATACAAAAGGCCAGGACGGGCATTATTTACGGACCAGGTCCAATAAGAATCGAAATCAACATGCTGCTACGCTGGAAAGCTATGAGAGTCAGGATTACATATCGCAGGAGCTTGCCAGTGACCTGGAATGGTTTCGCAGCCTGCCTCTGTTCTACGAAGGGGATGGATTCCGGGCTGTACATGCCACCTGGAATCCAGATACATTGTCTTATCTGAAACAGAACTACCCGGATGGAATAGTGGATCATAGATTCATCGCAAGGGCTGTAGTCAAAAGCAGTCCGGAATATGCATCAGCAGACATTCTACTGAAAGGGCAGGAATCGGATCTACCCGATGAGCTTCACTTTCAGGATAAAGACGGCAACCTGCGAAGCAGAGCGAGAATCAAATGGTGGATGCGTCCTGAGAAAGACTCAATATCCAGGTTCAGGCCACAGGACTTACTCTTTATTCCAGAAGACAGGCATATTTCCGGAACACCTGCACTGGAACTGCGCGAATTTCCCGGATATGCCAGACAGGAGCCTCCAGTGTTCTTTGGACATTACTGGAAGCGATTCCCTCCGGAACTGGAAGCGCACAATGTTTGCTGCCTGGACTACAGCGTGGCCAGAGGAGGCCATCTCATGGCCTATCGCTGGAATGGTGAGCAGAAGCTGGACAAAAGCAACTTTCTATTCGTCGCTTCCAAATGAAAGTTCGATCTACCGTAGAACACTAACGCTGAATTTTCAAAAGGTCTGCCAGGCTTTCCAGGATATTCTCTGGACTGATGGGCTTTGCCAGAAAAGCATCCATTCCTGCCTCCAGACAATGTCTGCGATCTTCCTCTGTGACTCCAGCCGTCAGAGCTATTATTGGCACGTCGGTGCCCTTATTCATAGAACGAATCCTTTTTGTTGCCTCGATACCATTGAGCTCGGGCATCTGCACATCCATAAAGATTACATCTGGTTGAAAGACCGGAAAAATCTTCAATGCTTCCAGACCGTTCGCCGCCGTCTCCACTGTAGAGCTCGGCATGGCTGCCTCGAGGGTGGCTTTCAAAACCAGCACATTCAAGGGCACATCCTCTACCACCAGGATTCGCAAGCTGCGATCTTTTAGATCTCTGGCTATATCATCCCGTGCGGCCATTCGCTCTTGCTCAATACGATCCATCTCTTCCGGCACCACCGCTGCTTTTTCCACGTCGAGAGAAAACCAGAAATGACTTCCCTTCCCTGATTTGCTCTTGAAACCGATGCTGCCATTCATACCTTCGATAATTCCACGCACGATGGACAGCCCCAGGCCGGTTCCACCAAAATTCCTGCTCATCGTGGAATCCCCCTGGGTAAAGGCATCGAATAATCGCTCTTGCTTTTCCTCAGCAATGCCAATGCCCGTATCTTTGACATTAAAGGTAAGTTTGTAGCCAGTTCCGGGTTTTCCGACCCCGGCTTTATGCTCTTCACAGGATTCCCCCGCAGTCTGAAACTCATGACATTCCACGGCCAACTCGACATGCCCTTCGTTGGTAAACTTGATGGCATTATAAAGTAGATTCATCAAGGCCTGCTTTAGTCGTAGGGGATCCGAATACACAAGTTCTGGTAATTGATCCGGCACTGAAAGTTCTACTTTGAGATTTTTGCTTCGCGCACCGTAGGAAGCCAGAGCATAGGATGATTCCACAATATCCAGAATGCTGGTGGGAACATATTCGAATTCTAGCTTACCCGCTTCAATCCTTGAGAAATCCAGAATGTCAGATACCAGTTCATTCAGAGTCCTGGCAGAAACATGGATATTTCGCATGAAATCTCTTTGCTCTGGTGCAAGATCCGAATCCAGAAGCAGGCGGGTAAACCCAATAATGCTATTTAGAGGAGTACGGATTTCATGACTCATATTTGCCAGGAAGATGGTTTTGGCCGCGCTGGCCTGCAATGCCTGTTCCTCCATGGCCTTTCGCTCGGTGATGTCCATGTTGAATCCCAGCAATCGGGTATGACCCTCGTCATCTCGCAGTACCCGGGCTGCACCTCGAATAAAACGAATGGAACCATCTGTCAGAAGAATTCTGAAATCCAGATCATAGCCGCCCTCGGCTTCCAGCGCCAGCTCTACTGTCCTTTCTGCCGCCGGCAAATCCTCAGGATGGATTCGCCGGACCCAGAAGCTGTAATCGCTCTTAAAGCGATCGCGGCCAATTCCATAGAGCTTGAGCATCCCATCGTCCCACTCAATCCTGCCCGTTTGCAGATCCCATTCCCATAATCCCATGCCCGCCACATCGTAGGCAAGCTGCAGCTTATGGTTTAGATCCGTAACTCGCTGAATCAATTCCCGCTGACCCGTATTGTCCAGAATCAATGTATCCCAGGTAATGGAACCGCTGGTATCCTTTTCAGGAACCCCACGACCGTGGAGCCACTTGGTTCGCCCATCCTCTAGAACGATTCTCCATTCATGGTTCCATTCCTCCAGGGTCCGGGCCGAATGATGGATGCTTTCCATTAACCCTGGCAGATCATCTGAATGAACGAGACTCCAGACCCGAGAGATGTCTCCCTCTGCCTCCTGCTCAGGAATCTCCCAGAGATGAGCCGCACCCGGTGCCAGAAAGATGAATTCATCGCTTCCATCTGTATTCAATCTGTACTTTAGAACGGCTCCAGGAAGATTTTCCGTAACCCGATTGTAGCTTCGCTGTAGTTCTTCCAGCTTGTTTCTATATCCTTCCTCTGCTGTGCGATTATATGATATAATCTGTATAAGGGGGCCATCTTGATCCTCGATGAGTTCATAGACCGAATTTAAATATTGCCTGCTTCCATCCGGTAAATCCACTATTCCATCAAAGATGGTACGTTTCCTGGTCCGATTTACCTCTTTCAGTCGATCGTCCAGCAAATCCGAGGCATAGGGAAGAACCTCTTTAATATTTCTACCTGCAACATCAGGCATCTGCATGTTCAATCGCTGGAGAGCAGATTGATTCATGCACAGGATGGTGCCATCCAGTTCTACCAGAAGGGCCGGATCCCCGAGGAGGTTCAAAAAGTGCGAATAGAGCGGTAGATTGGGGCGAACAGAAAAGTCCTGTGTAAAATCTTTATCCCTGTCATCTTCTCGCTGCATTCTGGATCATCTTCCGATATCATTTCAAACCATTGCAGCAAACGATTCAAGATCTTTCCTGGGTGCTTCCGCAACTATTACGAATTACAGTTCAGGCAAAGCTCTATCAATTCTATCCAGAATAGGCGATGCATCCTCTTTCTTTACATCTCCGTTATTGAGTCCCTGCTCCAGATCCTGCTTGATGACTTTGAGTTGCTCCAGCATCATTTGACCGTGGATATCCTGGTAGTCTTTCCACCGTGCCAGAGGACTTACCATTCCTGCTGCAGTAGTGCCGTTGATACGGGCTTCTCGCATAATCCCTCTGGCCAGGAATCCATAACCCAGCCCATCTTCTCTGTGAAACTGTGCATAGTTTCCAATGAATCCACGAAATAGACTCTGGACATGCCCTGGTATTTCCCATACGAAAACCGGTGAGTTCAATAGCTCTTCCAGTTCCTGTATAACGCCATCATAGCGACCGCTGGCACGATAGGAGAAATACTTCTGGATGGTCAGGGAATCCGACTGGAAGCGATTGTAGAAATCCTCGAATACCGTTTTTCTTTCCGTACCTGAATGATGAGTGAGCGCCGCCATGGCAGCCACACGATCGGTCATGTTATCTGCCTGTTCATAGATGTGACGAGCCTTCTCCAGATCACCGGAACGGCCGGCTTCGCAGAAATACTGTAGAGCCAGTCGTTTCAGGCTTCTGTATCCAGTTCCCTCATAATGGAACGTATACTTTCCGCTGGTCGCCGCATTGCACTGAGCGAGCAGGCTTTCCCATTTAGATCTCAACGATTGGGCCAGAGTAGCTCGTAGATGCTCGATTACTGAATTGAGCGCAGCCGGATTCACCGGTTTTATACGAAATTCCAGTTCACTGATGGCAGGAAGAGACAGGGCCCGGGCCTTCAGGTTCGGCTCCAGGTCCAGATCCAGGATACTGGACAGACTCTCAATAAAATCAGGGGCCACCTCCGGCATCTGCCGGCTTTCCAGAAGTTCGCGATACAGCCTTTCCATCTCATGCAATGCAAGCTTCTGACCTGCATCCCATCGATTGAAACCATCTGTATCCTTCCGCAGTTGCTCATGTAATTGCTCCTGAGTCAACCCTGGATCCAGGTCCACAGGAGCAGAGAGGCCACGAAGTAGCGAGTGAAAGGCAGGTTCTTCAACTACATCTTTGAGAGTAAACGTTTGCTCCGTTTCGCTCAACAGTAATACCTGCTCTTCGGCAGCATTCTCTTTAGAAAGACTAAACGAAATATTCTGACCTTCCCGTGATACCAGTGCCGTGCGCACAGAAATAAGCATGGGGGACTTTTCGCTTTGATCTCTGGTAGGAGAAATACTCTGACTCAGAGTTAATTCATAGGTGCGATCTTGCGCATTGTATTTTCCCCGGGCCCGAACCAGGGGACGACCGGACTGGGTATACCATAAATGGAACTGGCCGGATAGATCCACTCCCGACACGGCTTCCATACTTTTAACGAACTCTGCGATGGTAACAGCCTGGCCATCGTAGGTTTTGAAATAGTGCTTCACTCCTTCGATGAATTTCTCCTCGCCCATCATCACTTTCATCATCCGAATCACTTCGGAACCTTTGATGTAGACTGTGGCTGAATAGATATTATCCACAGCGCGAATCTCCGGAGGCATCACCGGATGGGAGTTGGGTCCATCGTCTTCTGGAAACTGCCCTCGCCTGAGAACCTGAACCGCACTGATTCGTTCAATGGAATCCGATGTGGTGAAAGCAGTAAACAATTGCTCTCGATTGACAGTAAGACCTTCTTTAAGACTCAGATTGAACCAGTTTCGATTCGTAATACGATTTCCGGAATAGTTGTGAAAGTATTCATGCCCTATTACATCGATGATGTTTTGATAATCATCGTCTGTAGCTGTCTGGGCGCTGGCCAGAACCAGACTATCTCGAAATACATTCAGGCCCTTATTTTCCATAGCTCCCATGGAGAATCGAGATACAGCAACGACACCGTAGTCATCCAGATCGTATTCGCAGCCAAAGGTATCTTCATCCCACTTCATGGCTTTCTTGAGCGCATCCATAGCATGCCAGCCCTTTTCTGCACTGCTGGTATCTGTATAAACACGAAGCCTCACCTTTCGCCCATTCATGGTAGTAAAATGATCTTCGATCCAGTCGAACTGGCCATTCGCGGTGGCAAATAGATAGCTGGGCTTGGGCCATGGATCCTGAAATCGCGCCATATGACGTCCATTGCCCAGGGACCGCTTTTCTACTTCATTGCCATTGGAGATCATTACGGGGCACAGATCCTCCGGCCCTTGAATGGTTACATCGTATCTGGCCATGACATCGGGACGATCCAGAAAGGGAATGATTCGGCGAAAACCTTCAGACTCGCATTGAGTCACAAAGCATCGATCGCTCTTATACAAACCGGAAAGCGCTGTGTTGTGCTGCGGTTCCAGGTAGGTCTCAATTTCCAGCACCACCCGGTCGCTGCCGGAAGGCATGGCCAGATACAGTTTATCGTTCTCTGTATCGAAGAAATAATGGTTCAGATCCTGGCCTGGACTCCACTTCTGGCTTTCCGTGATAGGCTGGCCATCGCGGCGAATGGAACGAATAAATCCCGCACCACGGGGATTGGGATCCTGAGCATCCAGAATCAGATCCAGGTCACTGGTCCCATCCGCCGTTCTGTAGTATTCTACCCTGGATTGAACGATGGTATGGTCGGAAAAAATGGAAAACGCCAGTTCTACACTTTCGGTGCTGAAGGAAGGCGGTCTGTAGTCGGCGAGGCGAACCATATCTGGTTGTGTTTTTTCGGGAGCGGAGGCTGTATTCATGTAGAGTTCCTGCTTAGAAGCTACATTCCATACCTCTCTGCGTCAATTCCTTTGAATTCAGGGTTTTCAGCGGCCCGGGGGCACCCATTTGGCCTGAAAATATACCTTGCAGGATTCAGGGAGTACTGCCATACAAGGCATCAAAAAAAGAGAAACCAGAATTCGCTTTAGACGAATGAAAACAGACATTGATTTTGAATTTTCCGTCCCCCCGGAAAATTTTTATCTGCCGGATCTCTTCTCCGAGCACAGGCAGATCGTTTGAAACAACGGAGTTAAGCATAGCAAAATGGAATTGAGTTTCCTTCAGCTCAGATCGGAGACCGAGGCTCTGGCACGGGGCGCCAATCTTTCGGAAAAAATACCCTATACGGTCTTTCAGACTATCCGGGGGTTTTCGCACACCGATCAGATCAAGACCGGACATTATTACTATGTAGGCTATCATTTGCCGCAGCTGGGCACCCTGGATTATCGAAAATCCGACCTGATGGAAGTGCTGGCGGTATTGATGAAGGAAAAGCTCATCTGCCAGTTATTTCTCATCAAGTTCGATCCCACCAGCCATTCACTGAAGCTTGTTACCTGCTACATGGCCCGTCCTGAGGATGGCCGGCTCACCACGGAGCAATTATATAGAGAACTTTTGATGCAATCAGTGGAATCCATCGAGGAATATATCAAGAACTCCCCGGGTCTCGATCGAAATCAAATGCTTCAGGAGCTGGGCCTGGATCTCAAATCACCAAATCCTCCGCCCATGGAGAAGCTACCATCGACAGTGTTTTCCCCCCTGGAAATGCTGGAACCGTCCGCTTTCGATTTCGTTCCACCTTCGGAACTTCTGCAGGATGCAACACAGACTATCTCTGAAGAGTTGATCCGTCGCAGGGTAGTTCTTCCCCTGGTAGAGTACGGATGGATGCCTGTTAGACAGGAAGAGATTATCCGAAGGTTTGAAATTGCCCAGGAGTTTCTGAATCAAACCCTTTTGCCGCATTACAAACAGAATCGAGAACTTCATTCAGAGATTCGCTCCATCAAAGAAAGCGAAGAGGCCTTTTATCTGGACAGTGCTGGTAAGAAAACGGCGGAGTTCGGATTCAAGAAAGCCACAGCATTTAAAAAGCATTTAATGAGCGGTATAGATCGCAAGAATCGCATTCCGGGATCGCTAACTCTGGAAATTCTGATAGGTCTGCACCGGGATGTAGAAAAAGCCTATGAGGAAACCTGGAAAATGGATACAGACCGGGAATACCGCGAGTTAAGAAATAGCATCGCCGGTCCCGATGTCCCGGTCGTGGATCGGCTGAAATTCTTTGAAGAGGAAGATCTGGCCGAAATCACTCCCGAAGTCTGGAGAAAGTTGATATCCAATATGGATTTTCTCCATGCGACTTATGAAAGGAATACCGGCACCACCAATGTTCTTACCAGAAACGACGTGGCTCTGTTTCCTGCCCTGGTAAAGATGCTAATTTCCGTTCATCCGGAAGAGAACTGGAAGATCCTGGCCTTTCGCACGCTGGTGGACCGACATGAATCTGCTCTGCATTCGCTTTTCTACGATACAGAGTTTCTGGATCTGTACGGTCAGATGCTGCGAAAAGCATACTGGAGCCGTATCCCCTGGTATTTTCGCATTCTACTTCTTCTGGGACTGCGCGGATTCACCGATTCCGCGTTTCAGCAGGCCAAGAAACGCATAGGTCAGGAACAGGAAAATCTGACCCTGCGAAATCAACAAAAAAGAGATACATCGGATCGCCAGAGAATCATCCAGAGAAAGGAAAAGCTGGCTCAAGCGGAGAACATGGAGTTTACCAGGCGCATCATTGAGATTGTGGACCGAAGCATCTACGAAGAGCACAGCCCACCCAGAGTATCTGAAGTGGCCGAAGAGCTCGGCAGCAACAGACTGGAAAAGTTTATTGAAAGCCAGGGATTCAAAACGGTTTCCCATGGAGATAGCCGGTTGTTGCTTTACCCGGTGGATTACAACTGGAGAAGCCGCTCTGCTCGTCTCAGGAGATTTCTGGAAAAGCAATTGGCCCAGGGCCAGTTTCAAGGCGAAGCCGAAGCAAGGGGCCGCGCTCTGTTGCAGGCAGTGCAGAGTTCCTTAACCGGAGCCGCCCGGCAACATGCGCACCCGGAAGCGCCGTCCATGCCGGAGTTTCAGCCAGCAGGGGCCGGTATGGCTGCCAATGAAGGGGATTACTAGAAACAGAAAGCCACCGAACCAATCATGGTCCGGTGGCGCAAAATCATTTGCAGGTGGCTGATTTGCCATCCTCTGCAACTTCGCATGTGCGACCTTCGCCGCATTCATTTTGCAGCTTATATTCGTAATCTGTATAGGAAGAACAAAAGATAATATTGTTCTCGCTACAGGCAATTCTTGCCTCTACAGCACTGATCCCTTCACAGGAGTCCCCAACCTTCGGGTCTCCCCCACTTCCGCTTCCGCCTCCGCAGTAGGCCAGACCAAACAGCAGGGCTCCGACCAGGAGACTTAAACTCTTCATTTTCATGGGGCGGACTATGGCATCTGCAAAATGCACCGCAAGGCTTTTTATGAACCTGGAAATGCTGTAGGTGGGTCCAGCCTGCTTCCAGGTGGGAAATCTTCGATTCCACGCAAAAAAAACCAATTTCTCTGGAAATATGTCGCAGGTTTCTCTTATTATAGGACAATGAAATCAATGGAATCGATAACATGGCATCTTGAATCCCTCAATAATGGATGTGCTCTGGTGGCCACCAGCGAAAGAGGAATTGCTGCTCTGTATCTGGGAAACGATGAAACCCGGCTTCTGGAGGATCTACGTCAGGATTTTCCCCATTCTTCCCTGGCTCCGGAGAAAAATTTCCAGCCTGTTCTGAATTCCGACGGTCGCCCGGCAATGCCTGTGCCTCCTCTGGATCTTCGCGGAACCGAGTTCCAGCGGAAAGTCTGGCATGCCCTGCAGAGTATCCCGGAAGGCCAGACCAGAACTTACGGAGAAATTGCCGCTTCCACAGGCAATCCTGGCGCCGCTCGTGCTGTGGGTCAGGCCTGCGGAGCCAACAGGCTGGCCGTGCTTGTTCCCTGCCATCGAGCCCTGCCGGCCAACGGAGGCATGGGAGGCTTTCGATGGGGAGCCCACTGGAAGGAATGGCTCCTACAGATGGAAGCCGTGCCCCGACGAAAGACAGCCTGAATCCGCCGTTACACCCCGGAAAAGACAGGTCTGCCATAGTTTGCGGCCCTATCTTTGCGATCCGGGGCGCTATCGCTGTAGCAGACCCCGCACCGATAGGTGTTGACCTGCAGATCCCCTATGGAATGGTGGCGACGGTTAAATGAATTTGTTTTGTGTCGAATATTTCTCTTCCCGTCCATGACTTCCCAGTCCTGACCTAGCGTTTTTTATTCCTTACAATCTGGATTCATTTAAGGCAGAATCCTCCGAGATCTGGCTTAACCGTCATAGATCCGTGGATTCTCCACCGGTTCGAGCAGGAATGCTTGGATCTGATTTTTAGCATGCCAGGAGAGCAATATGAACCTATATGTAGGTAACCTCAATTACGGAACAACGGAAGAGTCTCTTCGCAGTCTCTTTGCAACCTGTGGCGACGTAGTAAGCGCCAAGATCATCATCGATCGAGACACTGGACGATCCAAAGGATTCGGATTCGTTGAGATGTCCGAGAAGGCCGAAGGTGTAAAAGCCATTTCTACATTTGACGGCCAGGAAGTAGATGGTAGAAATATTCGAGTAAATGAGGCCCAGCCCCGCAACTCGGGCAACCGTGGAAGAGACTGGTAAGCCAGATTAACTCGATACGAAAAAGGGCCGAATGATTCATTCGGCTTTTTTTTTGCCCATACATTCCTCTTGCTAAATTCCATCCGGGATGTAGCAGTGTCCGGAACTCCGTTCGAGGTGCTTATGCAGTACTTTAGCTATGAGGTCCACAATCCATTTACGATGTTCGGTGCAGCCCACTGGCTTACTCTGCTAGTTTTGGGTGCACTTTTAATCTGGATCTACTTCTTCTTTCGAAACGCATCGCCCAGGTCAAAAACCATCGGGGCCCATTCCATGGCCTGGCTTCTGGTAATAAGCGAAATCTCGATTACGGTCTGGGGCAGTAAAGGATTCACCGAGTTCAATCCAACGGAAAATCTACCTCTTCATCTATGCGGCCTCAGTATACTGCTTTGCGCGGTCATGCTCTGGACAAAGAGCTATTTACTGTTCGAAATAATGTACTTTGCCGGAATTGCGGGTTCTCTGCAGGCACTCCTTACTCCGTATTTGACCCATGGATTTCCGCATTTTAGATTTATTCAGCTATTTCTCAGTCACGGATTGATTCTGGCTGCAGTGGTGTTTTTGATCGCCTCGGAAAAATATCGCCCTTACCCGTCTTCAATCCTGAAAGCGCTGGGCTTTTTGATACTCACAGGGCCCATCGTGGGAGGCCTGAACTATTTGATGCAGTATGTGCCTCCTTATAAAATTGGTAACTATTTCTTTCTGTGCTACAAGCCGGGATCTGCCAGTCTTCTGGATGTTCTACCTGCCTGGCCGTACTATCTGATTTTTATGCTCCTTCTGGCTCTGGTCTTTTTCGCCATCCTGTATTTGCCCTATGGAATCTCAGATGCGATGCAAAAATTAAAGAACAGAAAATGAGCTGGCAGCCCGGGAGGATCTGCCCTTGACAGGGAAGCCGATTGGTTTTCTCATCGCCAGGTGATTGATGTAATTCTAACCGGACATTCCCGACTGATCGATTATGGGGTGAAGCTGGTGGCGGATTTAAATGATGAGCAAATGATTCTGCAGCCGGAACCAGGTATGAACCATGCTGCCTGGATTCTGAGCCATCTAAATGCCTATCTACCCATTATGCAGAACCTGATGAAAGGAGAATCCTTCCCGGACCCAAAAGACCATCCATTCGGAATGCAATCCAGCCCGAGTCAGGATGCATCCCTATATCCCGGAAGAGAAGAACTGAGCCGGACATTTCAGGAAGGAAACCTGGCCGCCGCAGCCCTGCTACGGGAAATGGGTGAGGAAGCCTTAAAGAAACCGGTGCAGCTGGAGCGATGGCAGGAAGGCATGCCCGTTTCTGGGATGGCGCTGGGCTACATTATGCTGGCTCATCAAGGAATTCACCTGGGCCAGATAAGCGCCTGGAGAAGAGCGGCCGGATTTCCTCCGGTATAAGCGTGTCGGTTCCACCGTCTTGAACCTAGAACATCCAGGTAAACCTAACTCGGGGAAAAGAAATGAGCAATCCTGCAAGCAGAGCCAGAAATAACAGATCCCTGCTGCCGTTAATTCTGATTATGGCGGCTACGGGTCTGATTCTTCCATCCCCGGCTGCGGCCTGGTGGGAGCATACCCTGCTTACCAGAGCAGCCACCCAATCCCTGGATTTTCTCAACAAGGAAGTGCAGGTTGAATCCCTGGAGGATTTCCTCCGTGCAGAAGGTCCAGAGCTCAGGCTTGCACTCAAAGAAATGGAAGCAGAATTCCAGCAAATTCCAGCCTACCCTCCTCTGCCAGAATCCCTGCTTTTCGATCCTTCTGCCAGAGATTCAAGGCTTTCCTTTTTACGATCCATACGAATCAATCCAGAGACCAAATTGCTCTCCTACATTCAATATGTCCCGGGAGCAGTGCCTGCCGATTGTCAGAACATTGCCTATAGAAAGATTACATTCCTCAAGGAAGTGGATTATCTTCAGGGAGTCCCTTTCTGTCTCACCCCGCCTGGCTCCCGGGTATCAGCCAGGGATGTGCTGGTTTCTGCCAGCGATGAACCAGATTACGGGCACGATATAGCCCTCTTCGAGGACAATGAAAGTTCGGCAGCCTCTCTTTATGGATTCGGAGTGCAGCCCTTTGGAAACCCGGCTCTGGAGTATTCCAGTCAGGCCCCCTTTCATATGGGGTTCTATCATGAATCTGCCGTAGTATATGCCCTGGCAGGTTTCCTGAAACGAACCTTTGCTCAATACCGAGCCCTGCAATATCTGAGACTGGCTCAGTTCGCATTTCGCACGGGACATGATTACTGGGGTTATCGATTCCTGGGATGGGGACTGCACTATGTCCAGGATCTAACACAGCCCTACCATGCAACGGTGATGCCTTCTCGGTCCTCTGCCGGTATGATCTGGATCAACCTGTTAAACACAGTGGGCGTGGGCGGCCCTCAGCAGGATGCAATACAACTTCTCACAAATCGACATCTGGCACTGGAAAACTTTCAAAGGAATCTGATGCTGGACCATTACCGCAAGAATGATCGAAACACACCATCTTTCCGGGCACTTTCCACTACTTCCGACGATGCAAAGTACGATTACAGGAATTCCCAATATATTCGCGACATTGTTGCTGGCGAAAGTGCAGCGGCTGCATCCGAACTGGATGAATTGCTGGAGGAATCCTTACCGGAGTCAGTGGCCCAGGATCCGGACAGAATCTACGAAGGTGTAACACCGGAAGATGATATGTATTCTCAACTGAAAGAATCGGAGCGAGCGGAAGCACTGATTCAGAAGCTTTTGCCGCTATTTCGCTCTGTAGGAATTCATACCAGAAACTATATTCGAATGGGTCTTCAGAAATAGCGGCAGAGTCCCCGGGTCTTTTCGCCTCTGTATCACACGTTCAATTAGCTAATGCTTTCCGTAACGTTGTGCCCACGATTCTCTTTTATTCCAGGATGCAACGCACTAACCTGGATGGCTTAATGCTTTGGCCCGACCATCCTCTTTCAAGCGTTAGCTGTCCACCTGCTGTTTAAATTTGTCATCCTCCAGGAAGAATTTTCATTTTTTCTTGACCAGACTCTGACCGGGACTACACTTCTGGTCCTACTCTAAGTGCGATAAATAAAAATCAGAGCGTCAGATATGGAACAGGAAGAAGAAATCACAGACCAGCTAATCGAAGTCTTCGAGGATCTAAAGTATCGACTCAAAAAGGATATTGACGATAGTTTTGAGATCATCACCGACATTTTGAACCAGAAAAACAAATGAGTCCAGCTGCAGGCAGGGTTTTACCCGATCTACTGGACCTAACGCTTCTGCATGCATGCGCCGAACGAGGCGTTAAGGTCAAACTTTTGTTTGAGCGGCCGCCAGAAATGGTGACTTTAGACTCCATTCTGGAAGGATTCTATCTTCATAAATCCGGCAAAGGCTTCTTTCGCGGACAGCTAGGACGTTGGGTTACTATCACCGGGATCCCGGAACACAATCATATTACGCTGCAATTCTCCATGCTCTTTAGAGATCGAGCTTTGCAGGACCTGGAATCTTACATTCCAGGTTTCCAGGACCAGTACGATCTGGGACTTATGTATCTGGAGGAGAGGAAGGGGGAAGCTCTATGAGCAGACTAAAAACAATAGTGGATGCTATCGTTGCAGAATCCAGCGGTGTGCAGGCCAGGCTCCTGGTAGCCAGGATCGGGCTCAAGGCAGGAGTAAATCTATCCAGAATCACTCCCAGCACTCCGGACAATCCGGAACTGGAGAGCAAGATTCTTCAGGCAGCCCGTCAGGTACTGGGACGGGATTTACAGATAGAAGATAGAAATGCGGAGGAAGCCCAGAAATGAAGAAGTTCAAGGCCATGGTGAGAACACTTGAAGAGGAAGGACTGGCCGTCAGCGGCGGCGAGCCTCTTATCTTTCACTGCAATCATTACAATCTGTTTCTGCAGAGAACCATCGAAGATGCTGCGGAATATGTAGATGTTGAGCGAATACTCCGGGAAGGTGGAGTGGTTGCGGTTTATTCACTCCTGCATCATCTATTCAGAGGAAATCGGGAGCTTCGCAGCAGCACGGATCGCTTAAAGGCGGCTGAAGGGATCTACAGCCAGCTTGGATTTGGATTGCTGGCTTTTGATTCCGTGACCGAACAGGGAGGAACCATTACCACTCCTGTGACCCATTACAGCTACGGATGGAAGGAGAAGTGGGGACAGAGAGAGAAACCTGTAGATTACTTCTCCTGTGGCTTTATTCAGGCAGCCATGGCCGCTGCATTTTACAAAGCCCCCGGCCATTTCATAGTAACCCAGACCAAATGTCTGAGCCTGGGTCATAATGAAAATGAATTCCAGGTAGAAGTAAACCCGGAATGCCCTGTATTGCCCATCTCTCCTGGCACCGGAGTTACCATTCAGGGTTCAAGCCGTCCCGGGCGAATATCAACCAATGTCGATGAAGCGGGAATAACAAACGCTGTCCGAGGTATTCCTCTGGAAGGCGGCGGCGATGGGCTAATTCCAGCTTTTGGAGTAGTACTAACACGGCATTTTGCCAACTACTATAACTACATTAGCTACGAAACCAGCAGACAGATTACGGAAGCCACCGGCGAGCCGGATCTGGCGCGGGATCTATTTGTAGAGGCCGGCCATGTATGTGCATTCAATACCTTCGGTGGAATAATGCTTTCCGACGAATGGTACGGAATGATTGAGCCTCAATGCAAGACCAGGGAAGACTGGGCCAGCGGCATTGTTGCTGTGGCCAATGCCTTCGGATGGGGATACTGGTCCATCACGGAGCTCACCCCGAACGAAAGCTTGAGCATGATCGTGGAAGGAGACTATGAATCCAACCATTATCTACGCACCTATCCCAGATCCGATCGCTCTCGCAGTTATCTATTCTCCGGAGGATCGGCCGGCGTAATGAACCTTCTGTACCATGGTGATATTTGCTCCAAACCGGAACTCACCGAAGATTACTATCATGAGCTTTTTCAAAGCGAAAGAAGCTTTCAGTCAGATCAGGTGGAGTGTCGCAGCAAAGGAGACTCGCTGGCCCGGGCGAACGTAAAGCGAATGGATACCATGCAGTAATGGTGCGATGGTGAAACTGCAGGATCATAGTGCGCTGCTGGAAAGTCTGGGTCGACTACTGAATCCCCCGCCCGGAGAGGACTTCTCAGCCTACGTAGCCTCGGCCCTGCGAACAGAACTGAAGGCAGCGGCCGCCCTCATCGGCGAGATTCCTCCGGGCGGCCAGGAACTGCAGGTACTGTCCGGCCATCCTCAAGATTCCTTGCCCCGGCAGCTCGATTTATCCAGCGGGCCCCTGAACCCTATCCTGGACGGACAATACTGTACCCTTGGTGCCAGCGAGCTGGAGCAGTCTGGTCTTTCTTTACCGGATATCCAGGCCGCCGTATGCGCCCCTTTAATCGATCCTTACGGGCAAACCGCCGGTGCAATCTTTACCTTCTTCGAACATCCGATTGAAGATAGCAGTACCATCTCCGGAATTCTCGCTCTGATTTCTCCCAGAATTGCCGAAGAAATGGAGCGAAAACAGGCCGAGGAATTAATTCTGCAGGCCACAGAAGAAATCGATCATTTCTCCACCAGTCTCAAGGAAATCCATCGCCTGAATGTCACCGATTACGATTCCCTGGAAGCGCTGTTTCAGGATTATCTGGAAACCGGCTGTCGGGTGTTTGAGATGGAAGCCGGTGCCATTTTACAGCAATACGAAACCGGCCTACAGGTTATTCATCGCAGCAACCCGGGCGATGACCGGGCCGATAAAACGGCGCAGGCAGCAGCCAGGGTCATCGAGCAAAAGGCCACTCTGGCCATGAGCGCCCAGGATTTTAGCGATGCAAATATTACTGCCTGGGTGGGCAGCCCGGTGTTTCTGGAAGACGATGCGCCCGCCATTATCGCATTTTACTCTTCAAGCCCTCTGGGAGTACCTTTTGAACTATTTCATCAGGAGATTCTTGAGCTTATGGCCCGCAGTGTTTCCAGCGAAGCTCAGCGAAGGCAGGCTCTAAAGCGAATCCAGGAGCTCAAAAAGCAGCAGGATGGAGATTATTTTCTGACATCATTGCTGATTCGGCCTCTCAGCCGACCGGATTTTGTTTCCGAAAACCATAAGATTCAATGCGTCGCAAACCAGAAGAAGACATTTTCCTTTCGACACTGGGACGATGAGCTGGGAGGCGATCTGGCCACAGCCTATAGCCTGGATTTAAATGGCCGAAAACACATCGCTCTATTCAATGCGGATGCCATGGGAAAATCCATGCAGGGAGCTGGAGGCGCCCTGGTCTGCGGATCCGTTTTTACGTCCATCATAAAGCGTACGCGAAAGAATCCCATGCTCCAGAAATATAGCCCGGAGCGATGGCTCAAGCATGCATTCCTGGAACTTAACGATGTCTTTCATTCATTTGACAGTTCGATGCTCATTTCAGTGAACATGGCCCTCATCGATGAAGATTCGGGCACTCTCTACTATGTGGTAGCGGAGCATCCTTTGCCGGTTCTGTATAGAAATGGCCGCGCCCGGTTCCTGCCGGATCCCTACCATTACCGCAAACTGGGCTTCCAGGATGCAGACAGCGAAATTGTAATAACCATTCATTCCATGGATGCAGGGGATTGCCTCATAATGGGCTCCGACGGTAGAGACGATATACTTATTCCTGATTCCCATGGTTCCTCCTATATGAATGAAGATGAGCATCTCTTTCTTCGCATAGTCGAAGAAGTGGATGGCGATCTCGATGAGTTGATGCAGGCTCTTCATGCCAGAGGAGAACTAACGGATGATCTATCGCTCCTCCATCTAAAATGCATCAAGCATAAGAATTCAGATGCGCGCTCCAGATCCAGAGATCTGCAATACCAGGCACAAAGCGAATACAGTGACGGCCGCTTTGAAAAGGCCTATGGTCTGGCTATGGAAGCCATAGAGCTTAATCCTGCTCTATCCGAATCCATGAAGATTGCAAGTTTCTCCGCCAAAATGCTGGGCAGATTAAAGGAAAGCGCCGACCTGGGCGAACGATTGTTTCTGCGATATCCAGACTTTTTTCCCAATACAATCCATCTGTCCAACGTCCATTATCTTCAGGGCAATCTAAAGCGTGCCAGGGATCTTTTTCTTCGAGCCAGTCGTCAGAAACCGGATCATCCCAGCGGTCGACGTATGGAAGCATTGCTGCGAAAGAAGGATTCCCTGATTACCACCTAGACTACCTTTTCCTTGTTGCTCTGCACCATTCCAGAAAAATGGTTCTATGTCTGAGCCCACAATCCTGGAAGGGCAAACAGCCTGGCATGTAGCACGTGCCAGCAGGCTGGAATTCCTCATCGATGCCGCATCCTACTACAATGCATTCATGCAGGCCGCAAAACTGGCCCGCCAATCCATACTGATCCTGGGATGGGATCTGGACAGTCGGCTGGTGCTTAATCGCGAAGCTGATCTGAGCGAAGACCAGCGAAAAGCTGCGAACACACCAGAACCTCTGGATGGCGGGTCCCTGTCCCTCATAGAATTCCTCAATCAATTGCTGGATGAAAAGCCAGATTTGAAGATTCATATGCTCAACTGGGATTACTCGGTGATCTATGCGCTGGAACGAGAAGCAATGGCCAGAATCAAGGTTTACTGGGAGGCCGGAAAAAGGCTGGAATTCCAATTCGACAACAATCATCCACTGGGGGCTTCGCATCATCAGAAAGTAGTGGTAATCGACGATAGCATTGCCTTTGCCGGCGGCATAGACCTTACCGGCCAACGATGGGACACTCAGGTGCATTTACCGGAAGGCTACGGTCGAAATCGACCGGACGGAGAAACCTACGATGCATTTCATGATATACAGGCCATGGTTTCAGGAGAAGCAGCCAGATGCCTTGGAGAACTGGCTCGTAATCGATGGATGAGAGCTACCGGAGACATACCCCGACCGCCGGAGACCGCAGACATCTGGCCTTCGCAGCTGGAAAGTTCCTGGGAAAACATAGATGTTGGTATCATTCGAACAGACCCGGCCCATGAAGACCGAGCCGAAGTACGGGAAAGCGAAGCATTTCTCAAAATGGCAATCTCCACTGCCACCGATTACATCTACATAGAGAATCAATATTTAACCTCCAGCTCCATTGCAGAATCCATATGCGAAAGACTGGAGTCTTCAACAGGACCAGAGGTAGTAATTGTAACCCCACGGGAATGTCCCGGCTGGCTTGAGGAAGCCACCATGGGGGTTTTACGACATAGAGTGGTTCGTCAGATGCAGGAATCCGATCTTTATGGCCGACTGTATATCTATTATCCTGCCATTGATGGAAACGATATCTTCGTTCATGCGAAAACCATGGTTATCGATGATAGAATTGCCTTTGTAGGTTCCACCAATCTAAGCAATCGATCTATGGGACTGGACACAGAATGCAGTGTAGCCATCGACACATCGCTCTGTAACGAAGACTCCCTATCCCGGGCCGACGCCAGAGATTCCATTCGCAAGTACCTGGCGAGGCTGCTTTCAGAACATCTTGGATCCAATCCAGCGAAGGTCCAAGAATCCTTGAATGAAGAGAGCCTGGCAGCCACAATTTCGCGATTACGGGGAAACGGTAGAACGCTGCTACCTCTCAAAACGGAAACGGACCCACTGCTGGATGCGGTGATTCCCCAGGAGCAGGTGGATCCGGAAAAGCCTCTTGAAATCCAGAAGGTGCTGGCAGACATCCTTCCTCTGGAGTAGAGGACTTCTCGATGCAACTTCGCATAGCCAGCTATAATATCCACAGCGGTACAGGTCGGGATGGAAGGCTTTCGTTGCGAAGGATTGTAAAGGTAATTCGAGAGATTGATCCGGATATTATTTCGCTGCAGGAAGTGGGAGATCTGAAGAATGCAGCCAGTGGACGAAGACAGTTTCAGGCATTGTCCAGGTTAACAGGTCTTCAATTCGTGGCCGGCCCCACCGGGCCTGGCTACTACGGAAATGCAATTTTGAGCCGCATTCCCGCTCGCGATCAAGGGCAGACCATACTTAATTACAGAAATCGAGAACCCAGAGGTATGGTTCATTGTGAACTGTTCTGGCCCAATGCCGTGGAATCTGCTTCCCCGGCCGACGGGCCACCGGAATTAAACCAGGGCTCTAAACGTAGCCTGAGCTCCAGGGAATCAGCCGGAGGGTACGGAAAATCCGATGAAGGTTCAAATAAGGGCTATCGGATCATGGTATTTTCTACACACCTGGGTTTGAACTCGAAAGAGCGATGGACCCAGATACTACGGCTGATTGCCCGGATTCGCAGAACTCAAAGTGAGCGAAAAGGATATTATCTGCTCATGGGCGATTTCAATATCTGGTGGCCTCTGTCCAGCCAGCTCCGGTATTTAGAGAAGCGGCTAAATGGTTTCTGGATGAGAGACCATACGTTTCCATCGGGGTTTCCCTTTCTTTCATTGGATCGATTTCTTCGAATGAAGGGAATTCGTTTCTTAAAATGTGGCCGGCATCTGTCGCCCCTTTCCAGGGAGGCATCGGACCATCTACCTCTTGTGGCAGAGATTGAACTACTTCCCCCATAGGAATGGTAATTGATTTCAGAGTTCAAAGGTCTGGCCCTGTTCTGGCATCCTGATACTGGCCGATTAATCCAACTCCAGAACGCGATAAAGAGTCATAGGCGTTTCTTTGCCTCGCAATCTGCCTTTCCCTGCATGCTCCAGTTTATACCGGGTGGTATCGATTAGCTTATGACGATAGTCTTCGCTGATCAGAATCCTGGCCTTTAGCTTCTTGCAAGCCCCCTGGATTCTGGCCGTAGTATTCATTGAGTCTCCCATAAAGGCCACTTCTCGTTTCCAGTCTCCGAGCTCCCCTACCATGGCAGGTCCGGTATGGAGCGCAGATTTAAAGTCCGGCACAATACCATATTTCTCTTCGAAATAAGATGCTCTGTTTTGAAATCTTTGCCGAATTGCCAGAAGGGCATCCAGCGCCCGGCCATTCCGGGCCCCCTGATCTATGTTCCAGAGCGCAATGATTTCATCCCCAACATACTTATTGATTTCGCCTCCATGTTCTCGAATTTCATCCCCTGCTTCCACCAGAAAGTCCTGCATCAACTCAAAGAATGCAATATGTCCTACCTTCTCTGCAATGGAAGTGGAATCGTTCATGTCCATGAACAGGAAAGTTCGATCCACCACTCGCGGAATCTTATAGCGCCCAAACAAAAATTTTCCCAGGACTCCCCGGCCCACCAGATCAATTATCTGATGAAAGAAAATCAGGATCATTACAAAGACAGCGTAGAAGGCCAGGTTAATGATGAGTACAGGTCCGGTCATGTATTGCCATACGCTATCAAGGACTTCCTGATCATAGGGCGGAAGTCCCGTGACGATTACATTGTAGCCAAAGGAAAGAAACAGAGTCATTACGAAATACAGCAGAACTAGAAACAATCCACGGCCCACGCCCAGAACCAGAAGTCCGTATTTCTTGAACAAATTTCCCAGAATGAATAGCTCAAAAATGGCCACCATCAATCCGCCAAAGATTCCACCGGCCAGATAGGACAGAAAATTCTGGAAGGGATAATAGGAACCTATTTGCTGAATGTCCGGTGCCGTTCGAATGAATGCATCGTTAAAGAATAGTAGCAAAGAAACGAAACAGAAATACGATGTAAAAAAGAATACCTGCTTCAGTCTGTCCAGGGTGCTTTGGCGCATAGGACACCTGGCCACAGGGTTTCTGAGAATCAATTCGAATCCATTGAACCCGGCCGCGGACCTTCAAATCTGCGATAAGCCTCTGACAAAGATTCCTCGGTTTCGTTATGCCTTTGAGCTCCGCCCACAGAATGCCACGGGCATTGAATCGATAAGCCACAGCAAACACATGGGCCTGACATGAATTTGAAATATCGTTCATTACAGTGATGGCATGAGAGCTCGAATACTGATCATAATCATTCTGTTCATTTCCACATCTGTGTCCGGAATAGAACCGGACTCTCTGAAGCCAGAGGCGGTGGGGCCATTGCCTTCAGGTCAGGAGATCCGCAAATCCCTGGTCAGAAAGGGAAAAAGCCTGGGCATTGTTACCGTCGTGGGCTACATCAATGCGAAACCATCGGAAGTGTATCGAGCCCTTACGAATCCAGATCTTTTGCACCGAATCTTTCCCAAAGTTAAGAAAAATGAACAGAGATACAGACAGGGAAACCTGTATCATTTCTATTCGGAACTGGCTTTTCCCTGGCCCCTGGAGGATCGGTGGTCGCTGAACGAAACTCGATTCTATCCTTCACAATATGCCATCTCCTGGAAGCGAATCGATGGCAGCATCAAGGTAAATGAAGGGGCCTGGAGATTGCATCCTTACCGGAATGGGACTTTGATGATCTACCGGGTTCGATTTGATCCTGGTTTGTCTCTGGTGCCGGATTGGCTTGTAGAGTACGGAATGGAACAGGAAGCGCCATCCATCATAAAGAACGTCCGATCCTATTTCGCAAGTATCTAGATGAATTAACTCAGGAAGCTGCCGGTAAATTCGTAGACCATTCAGCAGGAGATTCCCGGCCTAATGTGAAGAAGAATTCACAGGCGGATTCTTTCGATAATCGCTGGGAGAGATTCCCACAATCTTTCGAAAAGCGGAATTAAAAGCAGATTTTGAATTGAATCCACTTTCCATCGCAATATCCAGTATGGAAAACGAAGAATCCCGAGTATTTAAAAGCGACTTTGCATGCTCGATTCGCTTCCTCTGAATAAGCTGCAGAAAGCTACATTCAAAGAAGCGATTAATGATCTGAGATGTCTGAACCGGGCTGAGTTCCATTGTCTTTGCAAGCGCCGGTAACTGAAAATCCGGTTCCAGATACGGACTTTCATCCTCCATGTATTCACTGATTCGTTCCCCCATCTGCTGCACCATATCCTCTGAAAGGAGAGACTTACGATAGCGCTGCCCTGGGGGGTAAAGCGCATGATTCTGCCCCTGTTTTTCTCTGTTGTAGAGCAATACGTAGGCCCGTCCCAGTACAATCAGCGAGCCCACTCCAGAAAACAGACCTGAGTTTAATAGATTGGGATCCGTGGCAGAAACAATGGCCGCTACCAGAAGAAAGATAAGAGGAACGAGATAATAGAGTCGAGCTCCTAAGGTGAGACTGGAATCTTCTCGATCCTTTCTGTAGATAAACAGGATGGACCATCCCATACTGATCAGGTTGCTGAGCAGGGTGACATACAGAATCACGATGCAGTCCAGATGAATCTGAATCAAGTCCTCTCTAAGGTAATTGAGCTTCTCTTCTACAGACGAAAAATGGAAAGGAAGTAGATAGATAGTGATTCCAGCGGGAACAACCATCCAGAGAGCATCCCATGGGTTCAATCCCTGGCCTTCTCTTGCTCGCACCGAGAAAAGGAACAAAGGTCCAATGAGCGCCATAAATGAAAAGCCCATCCTGGCTATGTGCGGCCAGAGGAGAATTAAGCCACTTCCGTACAGGTAGCCGATGGAAATGCTTGCGGCCACCACCAGCAAGAGAAGAGATTCGGAAAGATTTCCTGGCTCATTTCTTCTATGAATAAAATAAAGGGCCAGAAGAATGCATTGGGTAATGCCGGCTGCATGGATGAAATCCATGGCTTACATTCGAATTCCCTGGAAAAAGGGAAAGCGAAATTAGACCGAAAAGCCCTGCTCGCAAGGCTTCACTGCATGCCTCCAGAACTGGACACCATCGGGCACCTGTTTCCGGACCTACGGTACCGCCGAGTAAATTTCCAGATTGGCCTGACGTCCTCGTATCCCATGGCTTCCAACGTAATCTAGAGCGGGCGGATTCTCGCATGCCTCCACCAGACTTGCAGAAATGAGGGTATTGTGACCCAGCTCCTTGCAAAGTCCCTGAAGGCGGCTGGCCACATTTACAGTATCACCAATGACAGTGTATTCCAGTCTTTCTTCTACACCAACATTTCCTACAGTAGCCGGTCCAAAGTGAACACCTATGCCCTGCTCAAATACCGGAAGCGATCTCTCTTTTCGGTCCTGGTTCCATTTCTCCAGAGCAATTTGCATTTCGCATGCAGCCTTCAGAGCTCGATCTGCATCGTCCCGAAAGCTCTCTGGCGCACCAAATACAGCGAGTATACCATCGCCCAGGAATTTATCCAGAGTCCCTCCGTGTTTGAAGATGATTTCCACCATCACGCGATGATATTCCCGCAACCAATCGAGCACGGTTTCCGGAGACTCCTTTTCGCTCATGCTGGTAAATCCACGAATGTCAGAAAACAGAACAGCTACATTCCTGCGGTCTCCCTTCTCTTCGAATGGATCCCCCTGCTGAACGATTGCCTTTTGAACCTCTGGCGAAAAATACCTGGACAGACGATCATTTTCGATCTCCTTTCCAACAGCCGTTCGCAGGTTCTTCCGGCCCAATCGGGCAATCCAGGCGAGAGACATCCCGCAGGCCAGAAATGTGAACAGATTTCCAAAGAAAAATTCCGGACTGATAGATTCACCGGTCATATGAGCGATGTAATCGTTGGAAAATATGGTACGTGGATCCAGACTGGCAAAGTAGAATTGGCCCAGCTGAATACATGAAATGATGGATGTCGCCACCAGAGGATACAGTGGTCTACCGGCCCCACTGTGAAAGATCACAAGCATATATCCCAGAGCCATTACGTTGGGATGCTTTACGATATAAGCAGGTAGCACTTCGCTTCCGCCCACAGAGCTATACCAGATCCAGGGAAGCATACCATACACAGCCAGATCAAGAAAGAGACCAATTAACCCCAGTGCCAGGACTCCCCGGGATTTTCGTAGACTGACCCAGAACGGAACTGCAAAAACCCAGACCAGGATTGCCAGACCCACCACTACCAGTTTTTCCCAATCGCTCTTGCCTACCATTAAAGTCAGGACTGCCATAATGGTAGTGTAGGCCAGGCGAAGAATCATTACCAGTATCAGAGCCCGTATTTCTCTTTGAGTCAGGATTCTTTCTGTGCTTTCGTATTTCATTGTTGGCTCCTGGATCGGCTCGTGGAAACAGGATTCCCCCATCCTGCTGTTTGATGGAAAAAATTTAAACGGCGAATTCTGGATCTTTCTCTCATTTTCCAGGATTAATATAGCTCAATTCTCTTTCAGGTGCGACCTGCCCTGCAGGGAAGGTCGCAGATTCACCCGGGTTGATGTAATCTATTTGCATGAATAGACCAGAAAAAAGCAAATCCAGACAGAAGATAGAATCCGAGACCGAACTGAGCAGGAAATCCTTCCTGCAGAAATCCGGCGGCTTCCTTACGGCGGCCGCACTCAGTTCTTATTGTTCTACCTACAGTCGCTTTCCATCCGGCCTGGATGATCCGCTGGAAAACGCCCGTTGGGCCGGCCTTTCAGATCCCATCCATCTGGCTCTGGCCGCCGGTATTTCCGCGCCCAATCCACACAACGTTCAGCCCTGGAAATTCAGAATCCTGACCTCCACCGAAGCTTTACTCTATGTAGATCCAGATCGAGTTCTACCGGAAACAGACCCTACCCTTCGACAGGTTCATATGAGCCAGGGATGCTTACTGGAACTGCTGTCCGTAGCAGCCGGTGAATTGGGAATGTCCGCCAGTATTTCGCTTTTTCCAGAAGGTTACAGAGTGCCTTCGGATGCAGGCAAGAAACCCGTGGCATCCATTCAGCTAATCCGCGCAAATCAGAGAGATCCACTCTACGCCTCTATCTCAGCTCGAAGAACAGTTCGCACCGCCTACCACGGTCCGGCTATTAACTCCAGAGAATATACCGATCTGAAAGCTCTGACCAAACCACGAGTCTCCGAACTTCGAGAAACAGCCCCTGCGGATTTACAGAAACATCTTGATTTTCATTTCAAGGGGATGCAGGCGGAATTGGCCCACTTTCCATCAGCAGAGGAGTCCAGAAAATGGTTTCGCATAGGTAATGATGAAATCTACGGAAAGAGGGATGGAATTTCCCTGGCAAGTAATGGAGTCCAGGGATTTCAAAAATGGTTCATTGAAACCTTCATTCTCAGTCATGATCCTGAGGACTATTACGATGAGTCCGGTCAAAAGATGTTTATGGACCGATACAGGGAAAACCTCTATTCCGTGAAGGGTCAGATCCTGTTCATTACAAAGTCCAATACCGTAAAGGATTGGGTTCTTTGCGGCCGTGACTATGCAAGAATGCAATTGGCAGCCCAATCTATGGGACTGGTAATGCGCCCCACCAGTCAGCTAATGCAGGAATTCGATGCCATGGCTGACCTGGCGGCACAGTACAATTCCTTCATTGGTGTGCAGGCACCGGCCAAAATTCAAATCAATGCATTGCTCGGACGAAGCGATGAAAACTACCAGGCTCCGCGAAGACCTCTGAAGGATATGCTACTAAGCTAAATAGTTGAGGTGCCTGCGAAATTGCATCGGCCCTCGAGGCAGTCAGCGATCAGTCTTCGCCTCGGACAGGATGTAGCAATGCTTCCTGTCCGTGGGCCAGCCGATACTGGCCGGAGCTCCAAAGCTCAAAACGGCCTACCGGAAGGAAAGAACCAGACCCGTGGCACGGAAGGCTATTCTGAGATTGTGGTGAGAAGCCCGGGTTCACCGGTCCTCTCAGATCAACCCGGGCCAGCACCAAAAGCGCTAGAAGCACCAGAAAAATTCCCAAAAAATGACTGACTGGTCAGTCACATAGATTAACAATGACGAAACTACTCTCCTGGCATGTCAGTAATATGAAGTCTACAAAGGACCGGAATCAAATCCCGGGCGCAAAGGCGCCAGCTTCCCGACGAAAACATGGAAGGGATTCGGAGATAACGGGCAAGGAAAGAATCCTGAAAGCAGCTTACTCTCATTTCCAGACTCAAAGCTATGCAAATACCAGAGTGGATGATATCTGTGAAGCGGCTGGAATTTCCAAAGGAGCCTTCTATCTGCACTTTGAGAGTAAGGAACAAATGATGGAAGAGCTATTCCTACAGTTCTTTCTTCAAATGCAGAACGATTTTCGTGCATTTATCGAATCAAATCCGGCTTCACCGATCGCGGCCCTGGAACTTTTCAGAACTTCTCTGGAGGTAACCCGGGGGCAGCTGCATATGACCCGCCTGTTTTTTGAGTCCCTGGGAAGTCGAATAGCTTCCGAATCTGAGGAAATAAACGGTTTCGTGGGTCGTATCTTCGACGGTTTTGCACAGGATCTCCAGAAATGGATGCGATTGCCGGCTTCCAGAAAGGACGTTCTTAGAACTCTAATTTCCAGCATGGATGGAATCGTTCTTCACTGGGCCTTCTTCCAAACATCGCCTGCCAGGCAAAAGAAGCAGATCGATGCATTTCTTGAAATGGTAGATCATAGCACATCGGGGGTTTTACCGGATGCATAATTCAACTTCAGAACATTACTCAAACTGGGAGCTCCCGGTTTCCCCGTCAGGGAAAATAGGCCCATTTGAGAAGATCACCGGACCTGGTGCCACCAGGATGGAAATCGCTCTGCAAGCCGTATTGCCGCTGCTTGCAGGCATCATCGCTACCTGGTATTCCTGGAATCACGAAAACCAGAGTATATGGCAAATCATTGTGGCTGCCGTTCTTGGATTCGACATCGCAGGGGGCATTATCACCAATTCCACGTCCAGTGCGAAGAGATGGTATCACCGTCAGGGTCAGGGATTCTGGCAACATATGGGATTCATTTTCATACATATAATTCATCTAAGCGTTGTGGCCTATCTATTCACGCCTGCTTGGCAGTGGCTCGCTACGAATTGTGCGATCCTTATTCTGGGTGCCGGCATCATTCTGCGCTGTCCACTCTATTTACAGAGGACAGTAAGCCTGGCACTGTATTCGACAGCACTTCTAATCAGTATCTACTTTTTACCGGTATCTGGTTTTGAATGGTTTCTTCCTCTCTTTTATCTGAAGCTCCTGGTAGCCCATCTGCCGGTGGAAGAACCCTATCGCCCCAAACACGAAAAAGCTACCCCGGCAAAGGCAGGCATAGAAGGAGCGCAATAGCTAAAGAATCATTCGGGAGGTAATCCGACGCTTCGCGATAGGCCAATCCAGCATCAGGCCTGGACCTGGAAGCTTCGCACTCACCGAGAAAACCGAAATCGTACTACAAATACCCAGGGAGAAGAATATGAACAGCGAAACCATCTATGCAAAAGAGTCCGGATCATCACTTCCGAAAATTTTTGTGATATCAGCGGCATTTATGATTCTGGCGGGAGGCCTCCACATATTATACGCCGACCCTCTCTTTCCAGGATATGCGCCCGAGCCAGGAAATCCGTTACGAAGCGTCCTTCTGGCTATCACTATGATTTTGACCAGCGTTCGGATGCTATTTACGCTGTCCTATCTTCTTCGCAGATCCATGAACTGGGAGGAAGCCATGGGCATCCCCTTTGCTTTTCTGCTGTACTTCATTTTCTTTTCGGTGCTCGTGCGCTTCAATGCGGCTTCCACTGGATGGCTGGAATGGACAGGCCTGGCCTTTTTTATCGCCGGCTCCTGCCTGAACACGGGATCCGAGCTGGGTCGGCACTTCTGGAAAAGGCGTGCAGAGAATAAGGGAAAGCTGTATACGAAAGGACCATTTTCCCTGGCCCGTCATATCAATTATACAGGCGATATTATCTGGGTAACGGGTATGGCCTGTATCACAGGCAGCATCTATTCTGTGCCGGTAATACTCTTTGTCTTCTCTTTCTTCGCATTCTTTAACGGCCCCATGCTGGACAAATACTTGAAGCAAAAGTACGGGGAACAGTACAGAGCATGGGCTCAGAACACGAAAAGCTTGATTCCGGGGATTTTCTAGGATTGCCGCATGAGCGGACGATAATCGCCGGCGATGTCAGGTTACTGATCTCTGGCCACGTATGTTGAGTGCCATCGGAAAAGCAGATAATCATTTCGGGCTCGCGCCAGGAAGGCAGATCTTCAGACCGGGGACTTCTAGCATCTTCAGGATCCTCTTAGTCCTTGAGAGATCTTTGGGAGTTAATCAGTCTGCCCATTCTATTCTTCGCATCGAAGTTTCATGGGCCGCGAAAATGAGTCCAATACGTAGCTTTTCTTTACGACCACGGGCTCTGGGTCCGAGTACTGGATGGGGTGGATCAATATTGATGGCTGCGATGGTCCCATTGTAGTCATCTCAAGTTCCAGATCGAAATCTACCAGGGTTTTTCCATAAGTCTCAAGAATCTCTTTGAAGCAGTGCATCTTGCAGCTATTTGAAATGCCCAGAGGCTTATTCAATCCCCATTTAGCATAAGAATTGGGCTCCAATCTTTCAGGATAAATATAACCGAAACCGGCCATACAGGTGGCCATACAAGGCCCGATTAGAAACTGCCGATATCGCGCCTTTAGAAGAATCGAATCATTTCTAAGCGTCCATGAGCCCTTCATGGGTGGAAGCACCCGGTGATTGTAATCGCTACCTATCTCCAATTGACCTCCGGGTCCAAAGAGAAAAGTAAAATCCTCCACACTAAAGGAAATCCATTCGCTTGAAGATGTTTCGGATTCTATGAGGCGCCGAAGTTCCTGGCGTAGTTGAAAACAATCCTTCAAGCTATACTCCAGAACTCTTCTGCGATGCACTTCTACAGGGTCTGGATGCAGGCTCTCGATTTCTCTCGAAAGAATCGCTGGAGCAGCCCATATGAAAATCGAACCAAAAAGGATGAACAGTGACCTGTGAATCATTCAGATTTTTCCTCAACAATGACATATTCGCAGCTAAAGGGAGTCCATTCCTTGAAAAAGGGAAACCGTACCACCTCCTTGCCAACCACTGGCTCAGGATCTTTTGTTTTGCTTGCGACCCATCCCGGATATCCGCCCTGGCCTCGCTTCAGGGTCAATACCACCGGAAACCTGGCCTCTACCTTTCCATAGGTTTCAGGAACGCTGCGAAAGCAATACTTCTGGCATCTGGCGATCTGTTCGTTACGAAAATCCTCCGGGAACGGGTACTCAGGATTCCAATCGCTAAATCTGTATCCAGAGGGAGGATAGTCAAATTGGGTGCATTGCCTTTCGCATTGATAGGACATATCAACACTGTAATCAAGTACAGAATAATGCTTTCCTTTCGGGATTCCCAGCTGCCGGAATGGTTCCAGGGACGTCCGTCAGGGTGTATTCCATAGAAAAATGCTCGCCCGTCCTCAAAGAATAGAAAAGAAAAACCGTTGGCATGAAAATGATAGGGCCCCTGTCCATCAGGAAATGGATGCGGAAACCGCTGCAAGTAGGCGTAGCACCCAGCCTCTTGAGGAGACGGATCTTCGGAATGGATCGGTGGTGAAATGCTGACGAATAAAAGGAACATTGCAGTAAGGATATCACGGCGCATCGTATTGCTATTCGACGGTTTCAGAAATTTCTTAATATCGCTTCCCTCCCCCCGCCAACCCATCTTATTCGACTACTGACTTTATCCTTGATTGCGGACCGGTGAGCGGATTCCATTGGATCATGAGCCCACTGACCGCGGATTCCTGGAAACAAAAGGGTAAGAGTTACCATTATAGAGAAAGCAAGAATGTTTTCTTTGTAGATGAAGGCAAGGGTCCGGCGCTGGTTTTGATTCATGGGTTCCCTACTTCATCCTATGACTGGTCCTATATCTGGCATGGGTTTCCTGACTATAGAAAAATAGCACCGGATCTTATGGGATTCGGTTTCTCGGATAAGCCACGGAACTATCATTACTCTATAAGCGACCAGGCCAATCTAATTGAAGGGCTTCTTGAGTCTCTGAATGTCAGAGAATATCATATACTGGCCCATGATTACGGAGACACTGTAGCCCAGGAGTTGCTGGCAAGACAGTGGATGCGAACCAAAAGAAATGAGCCAGGTCTGGAAACCAGCATTCAAGATACGGAAAGCTGGGATGATAGTGACCGGCAGTCCAGAATCCTTTCCGTGTGCTTTCTCAACGGAGGACTCTTTCCGGAAGTGCATCGACCGCGCTTTATTCAGAAGCTACTGATCAGTCCACTGGGCCCGCTGGTTTCGCGGCTTATCAATCAGCGCAAGTTCGAAAAGAGCTTCTCAGAAATATTCGGCCCCGAAACCAGACCATCCCAGGAAGAGCTCCAAACCTTCTGGGATTTGATTCAATACAATGACGGAGTTAAGATCTATCATCGCCTTATTCGCTACATGGATGAGAGAAAGCAGTTTCGCAAGCGATGGGTGGATCCTCTCATCGAAAGCGATGTACCCATTCGAGTTATCAATGGACCCGAGGATCCAGTATCCGGCCGGCATATGGCCGAGCATTATCGCAAGCTGGTTTCCCATCCAGATATCGTTTATCTCGATGGAATCGGACATTATCCACAGACAGAAAATCCCGAAGGAGTGATTCGTCATTATCTGGAATTTCGCCGGTCACTTTGAATGCCCGCTCCGATGGCATATGCATCTAATTACGAGGCTCGAAACGAACGGCAATGCGAATCCAGGATACAATCGTGCGCTGAGTTAAATTTAGCGGGTTAGCAGGTCATTGCAAATCGGCAGCCACCGAATTCGAATATTAGTCTGAAAAGTAAAAAGGCCATCCGATGGATGGCCTATGAGTTCTTGAATCGTTGAGTGGCTTCTCAGAGAAAGACCAGGCAATCTCTGTCGGGCTCAACTCTATTTATGCATCCCGTAGGGGAATCGAA
>CEVN01009724.1_pt1 | contig 49130 bp, 42 predicted proteins | sample 427041 | NCBI WGS metagenome assembly CEVN01 (sample SAMEA2623463, study PRJEB7988) | marine metagenome | biome: marine biome (ENVO:00000447); feature: surface water layer (ENVO:00002042); material: "saline water (ENVO:00002010), including plankton (ENVO:xxxxxxxx)" | depth 5 m
ACCAATTTCATAGAGGAGAAAGTTATGAGTGATGTATATGTATTAGGCGTAGATATGATTAAATTTGGAAGATTCCCAGAAAGAACTGTTCCCGATTTAGGTGCAGAAGCAGCTTTGTTGGCACTAGATGATGCTGGTCTAAATATTGGAAATATGGAGGCTTTCTATTGTGGTAATTTAGGACAAGCTAACGCCATGGTTGGGCAAAGAATCCTTCAAGAAATTGGCCAAACTGGAATTCCAGTTGTTAACTGTTCCAATGCTTGTGCGACTGGCGCAACAGCTTTCAGAGAAGCTTGGACATCAATTAAAGCTGGTCTTTATGATGTTGTGCTTGCAGTAGGAGTTGAACAAATGGGAACAGGATTATTAGGGGGAGCAGGTGGTGGAACCGGCATTCCTAAAGAGGGCCTTCTAGGATCAGGCACTATGCCAGCCGTATTTGCTGAAGCGGGCATGGAACATGCTAGACAATACGGAACAACGTTTGAACAATTTGCAAAGATTTCTGTTAAAAACCATCATCACTCAACCATGAATCCTAAAGCCAGGTATCAGATTGAAACTCCTTTAGAAGAAGTCATGAATGCTGAAATGATTTCATATCCCAATACTAAATTGATGTGCTCTGTGAATGTGGATGGTGCAGCAGCAGCTGTTTTAGTATCAGAAAAGAAAGCAAAAGAGCTCGGTATGCAAAGAGCTGTAAGAATAAAAGCTTCAGTTATGACTAGCGATCCTTATCAAGAAAGAGATCTGGTTATGCCAGATGTAAATTCATGTACACGTAAAGCAGCAGCTGAAGCCTATGAAATGGCTGGTCTAGATTCTGGTGATGTAGATCTTGTAGAACTACATGATTGTTTTGCTACTGCTGAGATGCTTCATTATGAAAATCTTGGCTTATGCAATGATGGCGAAGCGGGAAGACTAATAGATGAAGGGGAAGTTGAACTAGGTGGAAGAATACCTGTTAATGTTTCTGGTGGACTCCTGTCAAAAGGACATCCCCTAGGCGCTACAGGTATAGCTAATATTTATGAAGTTTGTACTCATCTGAGGGGTGAAGCTGGAGAAAGACAAGTGGAAAATGCTAAAATCGGTATGACTCATGTCATAGGACTAGGCAGTGCTTGCGGTATTCACATTCTTGAGAAAGTCTAGTACCTCCAATGAAGATTGGTGTTGTTAGCGATACGCATAACAACCTGAAAAATATTGAAACAATCATTAAACTATTTAATGATGAAAAAGTTTCTCTTGTTATCCACACTGGCGATATAGCTAATGCAAAGTCTTTAGAGAAATTTTCTAAATTAAATTGCGAGCTTATTGGCGTATATGGCAACAATGATAGGAGTGAGTTAGGCATAACAGAAGTTGCCTTAAGGAATAACTTTAATTTTCAACAGCCTCCAAGAAAATTGACCCTAAACCGCAGAGAAATCGCAATTTTTCATGAACCAGATCATATAGAAAAATTCTTATTAGAAAATAAAGGAATTAATGTAATTCTGTATGGTCACACTCACCGATATGAAAACAATATTAAGAATGAAGTTTTATATTTCAATCCTGGTGAATCTGCAGGGATGCAAAGGGGAAGAAATGCTGTCGGAATACTAGATTTAAGTATTTTAAAAGCTAAAAGAATTTTCTTTTAATTGTTAGACCTGTTGCTGAAACAAGAAATGCAAATGGCAGTGTTAAAAATAATGGTCTCAAAACTTTAAAAGAATAATTTTGTTCTAAGACAACATTAAAAATAAAGCTTGGCAAAGCTGGAGCATAACTTTGAGGGTATTCTAATTGTGCTGGCGTGGTGAATAGAACAATAAAGAAAATAAATAACAACCAAAAATATTTTTTATTTACTTTAGCTAAAATTAAACTACACATTATCGAAGAAGATAAATACATCAACCAAAACATATTATTTTTCCAAAATATCTAGAATTGGCTCTCGTATTAGATTATCCCTCCATGGGGTTATTGAATTACATGCCGCCTCTAGGCCCTCTAAATAAATTAATCTTAAAAAATCTTTTTGAGATTTTTTTGAAAAAAATAGAGTAGGATGTATTTTTTCACGCTTAGATATTTCATCTACAGTCCTATTGAATTGAATTAAGATTTCTGTTTCTTGGGCTTTGCTCAATGACCTAACTAATTCTTTAGGAATTTGAACTTGACTAGATGTAATTCTCAATAATCTTTCAATATCTTGGTCTAGCCATTTGAGTTTAGAAGTTTTTGAGAGAGCTTCTTTTTGACTCTTGTAGAGATGAATTAAATACTCTACATCAAGAGCTGCGTATTTCAATTGAGAATCAGTTAAGGGTCTTCGCATCCAATTAGACCTAGTCTCATTTTTATTCAGAATAATGTCTAATTCTTGTTCAACTAATCCTTGATAGCTTATTGCATAGTCTCCATCTAAAAAAGAATTAGCAATTTGAGTATCAAAAATGTTTTTCATGTTTTTTTTGGTCCATGAATAAATTGCTTCAAGATCTTCTTTGAAAGAATGAAATACCTTAGTAACGTGGTTTGAGTATAGAAAGCTAGCATGATCTCTGGGCTCTTGTATTGATATTGCGTCTATGAGGTAAATCTCTTCGTCATCATTAACTTGTATCAAAGCCAATTTCATATTATTTTTAGTGGTTCTTCGAAACTCAGTGTCTACACCCACATAAGGTTTCTGAAGCAGTTCTTTGTTTAGGTAAGCTAAATCTTGAATATTATCTACAAAAGTGAACAAATTACTCTTAGTTATATTTTTTGTTTATAAACCACGTCTACTATTTCTTTAGTAGGTGTAAATCCATGAACAGCATCTTTTAAAATTTCTCTCAGCGATACAACATCCCCTCTTATTTCTGCTTCTTGCAGAGATTCTAAATAAAATTCCAATTGGTCTGCTGATAAAGAATCTTCTTCTGCTCTAAATATTTGCTTGTGGTCTGTGGGACTTATATTGTCTCCAATTAGCAATTCTTCATAAAGCTTTTCTCCCGGTCTGAGTCCAGTAAAAATTATTTCTATATCACCTTCTGGGTTTTCTATGTCTTTAACCTCCATTCCGCTCAATTTAATTAGTCTTTGCGCTAATTCGTAAATTTTCACAGGCTCCCCCATATCTAAAACAAATACATCTCCACCAGTTCCCATTGCTCCAGCTTGTATGACTAACTCAGCAGCTTCAGGTATAGACATAAAGTACCTTATGACTTCTGGATGAGTTACTGTTACAGGGCCACCGCTTTTGATTTGCTGTTGAAATAAAGGTATGGCAGATCCTGAAGACCCAATAACATTACCAAATCTGACCATACTCATTCTAGTTGAAGAATTAGATGAAATTGATTGAAGTATAAGCTCTGAGAATCTCTTAGTGGCACCCATAATATTGGTAGGTCTAACTGCTTTATCTGTTGAAATTAAGACAAAAGTTTCCACATTAGCCTCTATTGCTGATTCAGCACATATTTTTGTTCCTTCTATATTATTTATAACTGCTTCAAAAGGATTTTCTTCCACAAGAGGAACGTGTTTATAAGCTGCAGCATGATATATGGTATTGACTTCAAAATTCTTGCAAATCTCAACAATTCTTTTTTTATTGCATACATTGCCGAGAACAGAAAAAAGCTCTAGTTCAATTTCAAAACTTTCAATTTCGTTTTTTATGGAGTACAAAGCATACTCATTTGAATCTAAAAGTATTATCTTTGCGGGTTCATTTTTTGCTACTTGCCTTGAAATTTCTGATCCAATTGAACCACCTGCACCAGTTATAAGTACTACTTTGCCTTTAATATTTTTATTGATTAATTTCTTATTAGCTTCAACTTCGTACCTTCCAAGCAAATCTGATATATCTATCTCTTTAAGCTCAGAAACTAAGATCTTTCCTTGAGCTAGTTCCGCCAATCCAGGTAGTATCCTCACTTTCAAAGAGAATTTCTCTATCTCCTTAAGAAGTCCTCTCAAAGTCGCTTTTGAGGCTGAAGGCATCGCGATTAAAACTTCATCAACTTCATCTCTAGAACTTAATTGTTTTAGCTTTCTGGGATGCAAAACCTTTATTCCACCTAAATAAGTTCCTTGCAAAGACCTATTTTGATCAAGAAATGCTACAGGTTGCATTTCTTTACTAACTCTTAAAGCGCTCGCCAATTGAATGCCTGCTGAGCCTGCACCATAAATTACAACTCTTATCTCAGAATTTCTTTCAGATAAATAAAAATTTGCTAATAATCTTGAAACTATAATTAAAAAGGAGAATGTTATTAGCCCAACTATCCATCCTTCTGAAGTGATTATAGGATCAACGTTTATAATAAAAACATTGGAAATATAAAATGCGTAAATATATCTAAGAATGGAATTTAAAATAATACAGATAGCGAGTGCTTTAGCTATTATGATAATGAAAGAAAAATCTAAATATCTCACAACAGAGCTATAAACTCCCATAAACCAGAATAGAGTTACGCAAAATAGGGGCACCCAGGCAATTCTGAAAAGTTTTTCAGCATTTAATGAAGAGAACTCTACATCACTAATGAGCATAGAAAATAAAGTTGCAATACAAATACAAACAAAGTCATTAGTTAAGACAAGTAGTTTCTTATTAAGCCTTGAAGTTGAGAGTAAAAACTTTTTTAATTCCATATAAGTCCTAATTCAAGATTAGCTTTCAATGTGAAATTCCATCTCCTCTAAAAACCTTCAAAAAGGTTAAATAAATTATATAGATATCAAAAGAAAGAGAACTCTTTTTGAGATATTCTGCATCTAATTGCACTTTCTCATATATTGATAACTCATCCCTGCCATTCACTTGAGCCCATCCGGTAATTCCAGGTTTAAGTAGGCTTATTCTATGCTTGTCCCTCAGTTCTATAAGGTCATACTGATTGTATAGCGCTGGTCTAGGCCCAACAAAAGCCATATCACCTTTAAGAATAGAAATAAGCTGAGGAAGTTCATCCAAACTATATTTCCTTAAAAAAGCACCTGTAGAAAGCAAATAATGCTCTGGTTTGTCTAATAAATGTGTTGCTTTTTGAGGTGTATTTGAGCGCATTGTTCTGAATTTTGGCATGGAGAAAATCTTATTATTTTTACCAATTCTAGATGACATATAAATTGGATTTTCTCTATCTACCAGGAAAATTATCATTGATATAAGAATCATAGGTATAAAAACAAAAAGTAAAATGAGTATTGCTATAGGGAAATCTAAAACTCTATTCACTTTTATTTGAGGCTCCAATAATTAAACGCATAGCTTCTTTAGTTTGGACCTTCGGCTTCCAACCTAAAGTGACTTTAGTGTGTTCTATATCTAATTGTAGATTATCACATAAACGATCGGCTATTTTTCTTTTTCCAAGAGCTTGGAAAAAGAGTTTTAAGATATTAGGCCTAATTCCAAACAGCTTTGGTCGTTTACCAAACGACTCTACAATGATTGTGTATATTTTCTTGGTTGACATATCATCATCATCGCTCACGAGAAAAATATCATTACCTGCTTTGGGGTGATCAATACAACTCACTATTAAATCTATTAAGTTATCTAGTGATACAAAGCTTCTTTTATTAGCTAGTGCCCCAAAAGGCATAGGCAGATTTATTGAAGCTAATTTCAAAAAGGAGCCGAAATTAGCTTTGACTCCAACACCATATACTAAAGGAGGTCTTATTACTGTAACTTCCAGGTCTGAAGATTGGGCAAGCTTGAATAAACCAATCTCTGCTTCAGCTTTAGATTTAGCATAAGCATCTTCAGGCAGCCTCTGACTATCAAATCTAAAAGGAGAATCTTCAAAGGTTTTTTCTCCATTAACCTTTATCGTACTGATGAAAATAAATCTTTTTACACCTGCCCGAGCTGCTTGTTGAGCTAAATTTAGGGTTCCTCTAAAATTTATTTCAAAAAATTCATTCATTGAATCTTTTGAATGATCTTCTGCTTGATGAGCTTTGGCGGCAACATGAACTACAACATCAATACCCTTTAAACAATCCGAATAATCTTCTGTACTTGAAATATTTTTTTTATAGGTCTCAAAAGAGCTCTCAGAATTTCCGCTTCTATTGGTAAGAACTAGGTTATATTCTCCTAAGGAATGTACCAACGACTTTCCAATAAAACCGGAAGCTCCAGTAATCAATACTTTCATCTAGCTAGCCTAGAAAGAACCTTGAATAAAAACTTTATTGGAAGCCTCAGAAAGAGAATTAGATAGTTGGAATATATGCTATTTTCCTTTAAAGCCTTATGCATTTCTTGAGTTATTATGAAATTGCTTTTAATACTTTTTGTGCTAACACCTCCCTCCTGCATCAGAACAGACTTACAGTTTAAATAAGAGAAATTTGCATTTGACTGATAAAAGAGTCTGATACAGTAATCAAAATCTGAAGCAATAGAGTAAGCGAGATTGTAAAAACCCGTCCGGCTAATTATTTGTCTATTTAAAAACATCCCAGGATGTGGGGGCATCCATCCAAACCTTAACTGCCATTTTTTAAAGTTTTTTGCTGACACTTCTCGGTTAATAAATTCATTAGAATTGATAAATGAAATATCTGTAAGAATTGCATCTATCCCTTCATTTTCTTTTGCATACTTGACTACTGAAGAAATGACCTCAGAATCTGTATAAAAATCATCAGAATTAATAATCCCTATCAGTTCTCCACTAGCCATCTTCATTCCTTTATTCATGGCATCGTAAATGCCTTTATCTTTTTCGATTACGAGATGGTCTATGTATTTTTTGTAATCTTGTAAAACTTTTACTGTTCCGTCATCAGAGCAAGAATCAATAACTATATATTCAATGTCTGAATAAGTTTGAGAAATAACTGAATTAATTGTCCTTTCTATAGTGCCTTTACTATTATAAGAGACAGTAATTAGACTAACTTTCACAGAATTTCTATTACTTTCTAATCATTGAAGAATTCTCTAAATACCAGTCATAGGTCATCTCTAATCCCTCTTTGATGTCTATCTTTGCTTTCCAACCCAATCTCTTTAAGAGGCCTATATCAAGCAACTTCCTTGGACTTCCATCGGGCTTATCATAATCATAGACAATTTGACCCTTGTAACCTATGACTTCGCATAGAATTTTGGCTAAATCTTTTATTGAATACTCAACTCCTGTTCCAAGGTTGATATGCGAATATTTACTTGAAATTTCTTGAATATATTCTTTTTTGTCTAATCCAAACACAAATAAAGAGGCCTCTACCATGTCATCGACATACATAAATTCTCTTAACGGTTTGCCTGTTCCCCAAATGACTACTTCTTTCCTATTTTTTATCTTTGCATCATGAATCTTTCTCATGAGTGCAGGAATGACATGACTATTTTCATAGTCAAAATTATCTCCTGGTCCATAAAGATTAGTCGGCATAACCGCCCTAAAATCAGTATTATATTGTTTGTTATAGGCAACACACATCTTTATTCCAGCTATTTTTGCCAGAGCGTAAGGTTCATTTGTTGGCTCAAGTTTGCCTGTAAGCAATGACGTCTCTGTCATAGGTTGTTGAGAATTTACAGGATAAATACACGAACTACCCAAAAAAAGAAGTTTTGCTACATTATTTAAGTAGGATTGATGTATGAGGTTGCACTCTATCATTAGGTTTTCATATATAAATTCTGCCGGTTGAGAGCTGTTTGCAAGAATACCTCCAACTTTAGCTGCAGCAATAATTACACTATCTGGTTTGTTGTCAGCAATAAATTTTGCCACTTCATCTTGGTTGGAGAAATCTAGGTCATCTCTTGAAGCTTCTATGACTGTGAATTTGTCTTCTTTTCGAAGCTGACGAACTAAAGACCTTCCAACCATCCCTTTGCTGCCAGCTATTAATATCTTCATGGCATAAACCTTAGAGTTCCTGGTTATTTATAAGTACTTCTTTTTTAGCTCTATTTAAATCTTCTTGAATCATTTCCCTACACATTTCTTGTGTAGAGATTTTAGGTTCCCATTTAAGCTGATTTTGTGCTTTGGAGGGGTCTCCTAAGAGTTGCTCGACTTCAGCAGGACGGAAGTATCTAGGGTCAACCTTAATTATTGATTGTCCAACTTTTAAACTGGTTTCAGAAGGTTGATCTATATATTCGATAATACCTTCTTCAGATTCTCCTTCTCCTTCGAATCTCAATTTTATTCCAAGTTCTTTAGCAGACCATAATATAAATTGTCTAACAGAGTAATGTTTTCCAGTCGCTATGACAAAATCTTCAGGTTCTTTTTGCTGAAGCATCAGCCATTGCATCTCAACATAATCTTTTGCGTGTCCCCAGTCTCTTAACGAATCAAGATTCCCCATATATAGACATGTTTCGAGGCCAACATAGATGTTAGCAAGGCCCCTAGTAATTTTTCTAGTAACGAATGTCTCTCCTCGTCTTGGAGACTCATGATTGAAAAGGATTCCATTGCAACAAAACATATTATAAGCCTCTCTATAATTGATTACCAACCAATGCGCATAGAGTTTAGCAACTGCATAAGGCGACCTAGGATGGAATGGTGTCAGCTCATTTTGTGGGATTTCCTTTACTTCCCCGTAGAGCTCTGAAGTAGAAGCTTGATAAAACCTTGTCTTTTTGGACAAGTCCAGCAACCTTATGGACTCCAATAATCGCAAAGTTCCGAGCGCGTCTACTTGAGCAGTATATTCAGGAGATTCAAAGCTAACAGCGACATGACTTTGAGCTCCCAAATTATATACTTCATCTGGAGCAATATCTTTGATGATCCTTGTTAAGTTAGATGAATCAGTTAAGTCACCATAATGGAGGATAAGGCTCTTATTCTCAACATGAGGGTCTTCATAGATATGATCAATCCTTTCGGTGTTTAAAGAAGAGGATCGGCGTTTTATTCCATGTACTTCATAGCCTTTCTTTATAAGAAACTCTGCAAGATATGATCCATCCTGACCTGTAATTCCTGTTATTAAAGCTTTTTTCATTTAAAACACCTATTATTGAATATTTTAAAGGTTAAATCAGACTCTACCATAATCGTCCTTTAACCTCTCTATATCGTCTTCTCCTAAATAACTCCCAGTCTGTACTTCAATTATGGACAAGTTTTCATCTTGTTTATTTATGAGAGAGTGTACTGTATTGGCAGGAATAAAAATGGATTGGTCAGGTAAAAGTTCAAAGACCTCCTCTCCCTTTACTACATTAGCTTTGCCAGATAGAACAATCCAGTGCTCCGATCTATATTTATGTCTTTGCAAAGATAATGAAGAGTTAGGATTAACTATTATTTTTTTTATTTTGTGATTTTTTGTTTCCTGTATTACTGTAAAGGTTCCCCAAGGCCTATAGACAGTCTGATGAGAATTAAGCTCTTCTCTCTTTTTTTGTTTTAGTATTTCAATTAAATTTCTTATTTTGTCTTCAGAATCTTTAGATGCTACCAATATAGCATCTTGAGTATTTATAACTATCATGTCCTTCAAGCCCATGGTAGCGAGCAATGAGTCTTCACTGACGAGGAGAGAATTTAGAGTATCTAAAGAAACTACATCTCCTTCGATAGAATTCCCATTTTCGTCTTTTTGAGAAATTTCATGAATAGACGACCAGGATCCCAAATCACTCCATTCACTTGTTAATTCTGCCATATGAATTGGAATGCCAAAAGAAGAACATTTTTCCATTAATGAGTAATCTATTGAATCAGATGGAATCTTTGCGAATTCATTTTCATCAAAGAATATAAATTTATCTTGTTCTAGCTTAGTATCAAAGACATCATTACAAGATGATAAAATTAAGGGTGATGTTTTTTTTAATGACTCTAGATAGGAATAATTTGAAAACAAAAAACAACCACTATTCCAAAAAAAATCTCCAGAAGACATGAAGGTTTTAGCATCATTTCTACTAGGCTTTTCGTGGAATCGTTTTATTTTATAGACCTCTTTATCTTTTTTTGAGGCGGATACCTGAAGGTAACCATAGCCTGTATGCGGGTTCTTAGGCTTTATACCAAAAGTGCACAGAGATCCGTTTTCTGCAAGGGGTTGTAAAGAATTTACGCATTTGAAGAGAGCATTATTTGATTCAATTTTTTGGTCTGCTGGTAGTACAAGCATTAAAATTTCCTCTTCAAAACTCTCTTGTAAATACAGAGCTGCAAGAGTACAGGCTGGAGCTGTGTTTCTTCCCTCACTTTCAAGTAAAACCTTAGTAAAGTTTGTACCGCTCTTTTTAATATCTTTTAATGCTAAAAATTGATGTTCCTGATTACAAACTATTATCGGAGGAAGTAATTTCAATTCAGATCCAGAAACTCTTTCCAAGGCTTCACAGAATAAGCTTTTAGAAAATAAATTATCTAAAAACTGTTTTGGAAAACTAGTTCTGGAAAAAGGCCACAACCTTGTGCCGCTTCCTCCTGAAAGGATTACAGGACAAATTTTCATTATCTATTTTCTTTTAATGATTGTATCACCCAATACCAAAAGATCCATTTTGGTTCTTAAAAAACAATTTAAAGCCTCTTCAGGTGTACAAACAACTGGTTCATTTTCGTTGAAAGAGGTATTTAGTAAAATAGGTATACCTGTAATTTTCTTAAAACACTCTATCAGTTTGTAGTATTTTTCGTTGTGATGATCAACTGTTTGGAGTCTACCGGAACCATCGACATGAGTGACTGCAGGAATTTGTTCTCTTTTCTTTGATTTAATTTGAAAAACTTTCATCATAAAAGGAACATCATCATTTTCTTCAAACCACTCACTTACGTCTTCTTTCAAAATTGAGGGAGCAAAAGGTCTAAATGACTCTCTTCTTTTAATTTTTAGATTAAGTATATCTTTCATATCAGAGCGTCTAGGGTCTCCAAGAATTGATCTATTACCAAGAGCTCTTGGTCCCCATTCCATTTTTCCTTGAAACCACCCTATCACCTTTCCTTCCGCAATAGCTTCTGCCGTCAAGCGCACAAGTGAATCAACATTTTCAGGAATGTGGATTTCAAATTTTTCAGAATTAAGTTCTTCGGATCTATCGAGTAAGATCTCTTTCACCAAATCTTCATTAAATTCAGGCCCCCAGTATGCGTGAGGCATACTTATATTTTCTCTTATTTCACCTAATTGAGAACAAAGTTCAAAGGCGGAACCTATAGCCCCTCCTGCATCACCCGCTGATGCTGCAATATAAGCTCTTTTAAAGGGTGTATTTCTATAAATTTTCCCATTAGCTACAGAATTATTGCCACACCCTCCCGATAAACTTAAGTTATCAATCTGGTATTTATCATGCAAGTGGTTTAAGAGGTGGAAAAACGAATTTTCATAAACCCTTTGCACAGCAAAGGCAATATCCATATGGTCTTGGGTAACAGGCTGATCTGGTAACCTAGATCGCCCCAATAAATCTTCTAACTCCTCACTAAAGCAATCGTCAGAAACAGGTATGCCACCTTCCCAAGTATGTTGGACTTCTCCAGTTTGATGTACGAAATATTTTAAGTTTAATTCAAACAAACCATTTTCTTTAAGCAATATAACTTCGCTTAACTTATCTACGTATTTATCGGTGCCATATGGGGCTAAACCCATAACCTTATATTCATCTCCATAATGCTTAAAGCCAAGATAATGTGTTAAGGCTTCATAAAATATTCCTAAAGAGTGTGGGAAAAAAATCTTATCATGCAGACTTACTTTGTCTTTATTGCCGATGCCCCATGCAGTACTGACAAAGTCCCCCAGTCCATCTATAGATAAAGATACGGATTCATCAAAAGGAGAAGCTAGATGGCCAGATGCCAAATGACATTGATGATGTTCTATTTTTACAATTTTACCCCTAAAACCAGTCCCAAAAGTATCTTCAATATAATTATTTATATTCCTTTTATTGTTTGTTGCTTTGAACCTATCAAGCAAAAAAGAAAGGCCAGGTGAATTTTTAAAACCGTATGAAATTTTTTTAGTAATATTTTTATTAGGGTCAGAATTTACGGCTATAAAATCTATATCAGAGATGGATAAATTATTTTCAGATAGGCAGTATTTAATGGACTCTATTGGGAAGCCTGCCCAATGCTTGATTCTTAAGAATCTCTCCTCTTCTGCTGCAGACTTTAATTCTCCATCTATAACCAAACAAGCGGCAGCGTCGGCATGGAAAGCATTTAAACCAATAATTTTTGACAAGTTATACCCTAAGAGTTTTTTGTATTTTAATTCAATTACTTTAGATTTTCATCTAAAGATCAACCCGAGCTGCTAGGGAGACCAGTAAATTAGAAGTTTTTTTTCATCTTCTTCCAAAACTTTTCTAATTGGATATTCTATAGGAGTGCTTTTTAAGGTTGACACTCTCTCAATAAGATTTAATTTTTTCTGGCCCCTAATATACAAAATCAAGAGCTTGCTCTGAGATATTGCATTAAATGTTAGAGTAAATCGAATTGGAAATTCTCCATCTTTCTTGACCAAAGCTACTAAATTGTCATTTGATTTATTCAACAATTTTTCAGTACTGTCTAAGTTTGGAAAAATAGAGGCAAAATGTCCATCCTCTCCCATTCCTAATAGACATACATCAAAAGGTAAATATTTATGAAGGAGAGAGCTCTTAATATTTATTTCATTGTTTTTATAGAAATGCTTGAAACTATTGAAAGCTTTCAACTCGTCAGCTGAAATATCTAAAGATGCAAATATGTTGCCCTGATTTGACTCAGTGCTTTCTGGAGGTACAAGCCTTTCATCTACTAGAGTTAAGCTAACCTTACTCCATTCAACTCCCAAACCAGACAATTTACTATAAAGCCCTAGAGGAGTTCGTCCTCCTGACAAAGCAATATTACTATATCCAGATTTTCTTATGGTATCAGAGAGGTATGTATATAGAAATCTGGAGAGATCATTTTCTAACTCTTCAGAAGAGTCAAATTTTAGAATTTTCTTGTTCAAGCCTTTCAAGCTCATCATATAAAAGTCCTACAGGAAGATTAGTCGTCATTCTCATATTACTTAACCTTCTAGAATTCATAATAAATCCGTAACCTAGTCGCTCAAAATTATCTCCAATGAAAGCAAAAATCTTCAAAACGGAAATTAAAAGAAAATCCAAAAGAGGTAAAGAGAAAAAAAAAGTATTTCTATTTGAGGAGATAATTCTAGCCAAATCATTTACAGAGCTTTTTTGCTGATCTGAGATATAGAATTTCTTAAAGTAGTCTCTTTTCAGACCATTTCTTAAACCCACTATTCTCTCTATGCATTCAGTTAGATTATCTATTGCACAGAAATCCCTTTTGGAACTAAAAATAGATAGTTTTATCCAACCAAATTTGGAGACGAATTTTATAAATGTTGAGTAAGGCTTACCCGCATCTTCGCCCCATACCGTTGTTGGTCTTAATATCAAAATTGGAAACTTGCTCCTGCATGCATCTAAGACCTTTTCGGATTTAACTTTAGATTCACCGTAAATGGTATCAGGGCGATAGTCTTCCATATCTTTAGGCGTATAACCCATGCGACATACAAGCATGGAAGAAAAATGAATAAGGAGAGGGGATATTTTCAGCTCAGAAATTGATTCGTAAATATTTAGAGATCCTATCCAATTTAAATCATAGTCTGTTAAATTCTTGCCTTTTAAGTCTGTTTTGGCTGCGAGATTAAGAATAATATCTGGCTCTATTAACTGTAATAGCTCTTGGACTTTATTTCTATCCAGTATGTCAATCTGTTGGGCTTTCTCCGAATTTATTTCCAAAATATCTGCACAAAATACTTGATATTTAGTAGATAGTTTTTTTTGAAGATTTCTTCCTATGAATCCCTTACTTCCAAATATCAAAATTTTCATAACTTGTAGTTAATTTTATCTAAAAAAGTCTTTGTATGTTCCTCCCAGCTTACTGGGTTATAAAAATCTTGAATGTTGGTAACGAGCTTACAATATTTTTTTTCATCCAGATCAATTATTTCATCAAAAATCTTTTCTATATCTTCTTCATGAAAAGAAAATCCACAATTTTTCTTTATATAATCCTGCCAAATTGTATTATCCCTGACGATAATTGGTGTTCCAATATCTAAAGACTCAGCTATTGAAAGACCAAAACTCTCCGAAATTGAAGTGGATATAAAGAAAGTGCATTTTTGCAAAATGCCAATCTTATTTCGGTTATCAATAAAATTATTCAGAAAAATTTGATTCTCCAATAATTCCTCATTAGTGAATCTTTCAATATGCTCATCATAATCACTTAGTTTTTCTGAACCATAAATTGATAGGCTCCAGCCTTTTTTTGGAAGCTCAGAATTCAGAAATTTGTCAATCATAAATGAAATTCTCTTATGAGAGTCAATCCTGGAAATTGAAACTATAGACTTAGCCTTAAATTTATCTTCCACTGCAAATCCACTGGAAGTAGTTAATTTTTTGTAACCGAGTGTATTGAGAAAAATATTTTTTTTTGAGAAATGAACTTTTAGAGCTTCAACCTCCTCTTCGGAAGAACATTGGAAGAAGTCGACTAGAAAAAAACAAAGAGGTCTAACAATTAATCTAAAGTATGGAGCTTTCAAAAAGCTACCCGAATTATATGCTTTTTCATTCAACATACCTCGTGGATTGAAGATTATTTGAAATCTATGAAATTTACCCCACAAAATTATGAAGATAATTTCAAGTCTCCAAACGAAATTAAGATGAATTAATCTATTTTTCTTAGGCGTCTGTTTAAGGGTTTTATTTAGATTTAATAAAAGTTGCCTTATAGAGCTGTATGGAATTACCGTGAGATTATTTTTGTTTGTGAAATGTGTAGAATTAATTTTTCTACAAAAAATTTTATTTTTTATACCAAATCGTTTTAGGCAGTTTGAAAATTCTGGAATACTAGTGCTTGGGCCTCCAGCCATATCATCTAATCTTTCAGCAAAAATTAACATAATCTATCGAGCTTTAGAGAAAGGGAGGAGATAAACTCTATTTTTTATGAGCCACAAAACACATAAACCTAGAGTTGTAATTATTACAATATTTTTAATGTGCCCTGTTAAGAGCACAAAATCATTTCTATGAATATAAAAAGATAAAAAGCCTATAAAAAAACTAAATAAAACAAATTTATTTTTTGATCTCCTGAAAGATAAGTTAAATTGAAAAATAGTAAAAATTATAAGAATGGAGAAGATAATAACTCCGCTATAACCACCAGCTTGAAATATTTCTCCCCAAATAGAACTTCCAAGTCCGTATGAAAAACCAGGATTAGCATATGATTCAATTATTGTTGAAAATCGTGATTCTTCTTCTGATATACCAGTTATAAAATCTACCAGAGGAATAGACCCTACAAACGCATCTCTAAAGGAATAAGAATCACTTAAATCCATTGATGAAGTTATCGAAAGATTGCTTGCAGCTTGACCAAACTCAGCTGAAAAAAAAGCATAGGCAAGAAACTCCGGCAAGTTTGAAAACCTAGGATCTTTTTCAAGAATAGTGGCAATTGTAGATAAGTCCCCAAGCTTAAGACCAATATAAGTGAATTTATATAGCACAAAGAAAGCAAATACTATAATGACCAATAAAATCGGTTTATAAAGTTTTAGATTAAAGATTTTTTGGTTGTAATAGAAAATGAAAAAACCTGTTATAAATGTTATTACTGCTGCCGCCCTGAAACCTACGAAAATATAAAAAATAAGAGGTACAGCGGAATAAAATGCTAGCTTGTAACGCCTACTAGTTACAAAGAAAAGACAAGCCATTGCAGCTGGATAATAAAGTAAAAAGAAAAAGGGAAGACCACTCTTAGCCACAAAACTTTTTTTTGAGATACTTAGAATCTCGGGTCCTATATTTAATACTGCAATCAGACAAGAAAGGTACGAAATAAATGTAAGAGTAGTGAAAAAAAAGACCGCATCTCCCTCTCCAGCTCTGCTGTAAGGTAAGTCCTTTTTATTCTTTAGAATTAAATCATTCAAAATTGTAAAAAGAATTAAAACAAAAAGAAGAATCAATACAATTATTTTGGACTCCTGCGAGGCAGGGAAAGTATATGGAGGCACCCAAATTATTCCATAAATTATTTGCCAACTATAGAGGGTGGTAGAAAGGAAAAATAAAAGAAGAAAATCTATCCTATTTCTTGCCAGAAAATACAGAAGAGTTAAAGCAAAAACGGGTTGAAGAAGCATATGACTAAGTCTTGAGAACTGCTTCAAACATCTTTAAATCATCTAAATCTATAGCCTTTCTTGATGCTTGCCTTTCTATCATCAAGTGTGAGATTTTCTCCGAATGTAATTTTCTATTCTTAATGTACCAACTCAATTCTACACTGTGTATTCCACCTGTTTCCTCAAAGATTTTATCTCTCTCCAGTCTCAACTTGCTATTCCTAGACAAAGGAACTAACCCGTTACCGCTATGATTGAAATAATTTGATTCAGAAGCAATTACACTCATGGAAGAATTAGCATTATAAATATTAAGAACATCAATTGAGTTTTCAACATTTCTTATATCCATAAAAGGATATTCAAAATTGATTATTGAAATATAAGAAATTGAAGAGCAATCTGTGGTCTCCAATATACTATCAATAGTTCCTTCAATTGGAGAGTTCCACTCTGAGAGTATATCTTTCCTTTCATGAAATTTATAATTATTAGTCTTACAAAATTCCCTCACTAGCTCATCATTGGAGGATACGATCACCTCTTTGATGCGCTTAGAACCCTTTAGTTTTTCCAAAGTAATATCAAGCAAATTCGAACTTTTAAATGGATGCAGGGCAAGGGATGAACTTACTTTTCTGACTGGGACTATAGCCAAAATATTGCAACTATCTGAAAGACCAGAGTTTGTAGAAAGAATCTTTGAGCGTGTTGAAAGTATTCTTTCTTCATCTCTTGTAAGACTTTCTGGATGTTGCCTATAGTAAAAAAGGGGTAAGTTTATATTTGACACAGGATAATTTTCAGCTATTTTTGTCCAGATCTCATACCCGTCCTGACAATCATACTCCTCTGAGTAATTTCCTACCTCCTCGAGAATACTTTTTCGAAACATTGTGCAAGCTCCATGAGCAGGCTGATCCATCATTCCTACTTCTGCAAAGTTATGTCTTATCTCTTGGGCTATTAATTCTCCGTGAGGATCAACAAGAATATAATCTGGAAATACAAGAGCTAAAGTATCGTCCTCAAGCAGCTTTTTTGACATTAGGTGTAGGGCATTACTATCTAAATAATCATCAGCATCAAGACGCATGATAAATTTACCCTTAGCCAAATTTATTGCAACGTTATTAGTCTTATTCAAACCTAAATTATTTTGAAAAATAATCTTTACTTTAGGATGATATCTATATTTATTTATTCTATCTCTGGATTTATCTGAAGAACCATCATCAATAATAATAAGTTCGAAATCGCTAAAGTTCTGAGAAAGCACTGAATCAATTGCTTCTTCAACAAACTTTTCGTAGTTATAGCACGTGATGTAGACTGATATAAGCGGATCATGGCTATACCTTTTCCAGTCTATCTTAGTATTAAACCTTGAAGGGATTGCACGCTGTTCTATATTGGAGTTTAGATCTGCTTTTTTGGGGTTGTCTTCAAAAAATTGTTTTATATCATTCAAAGTGTATTCATATTTTTTCCCTTTTTCCTCCATTGCATCTATAAGACTAGAAATCAATTCGTAGTCTTCCTTCGTATCAAGGGTCAGTCTGATATTTTTATAATCTTCATCTACCTCTAAAGAAGAAGACCTAAAGTGCTCTTCAATATCTTTAAAGTAATTTGTTAAGTATTCAGAACCAGAAGAATCTTCGGAATAATCATTAATGAATTCAAGTACCTTTCTACTAAAAACTTCAACTTCTGTTCCACTGGGTAAATTCTTAGCATCGGTATAATCAGAATTATTTTCTTTGTGATTTTCAATAGTTTTTTTCAGATAATCAGGATCAATCAGAATGTCATCCCCAGTTATGCGTAAAATTATTTCATAATCAGGATGATCATTTATCCCTAAAATCATTCGATTAAGAACGTTTTCTTCAGATCCCCTATAAACCTCGTGCCCTAAACTTTTAATCATAGCCGCTAATTCATCATCAGAAGATGATAAAGAAGTACAAATAATTATATTGTCTAATATTTCTCTGTTTTTACTTACGTCTAGACGTTTCAATAGGTGAACTATAGACTCTTCACCAGCAACTGGTTTTAATGCCTTTCTAGGTAATCTAGTTGAACCAGTCCTGACCACTACAACAGCAAGCACCTTCAAATTCAGATGAGTTTTAAGCGCCTGATCTTCTTTTTTTACGCTCTTTAATAATACTCTTCCAATTAGTTCGTCATAAGCAAGGGAAGGTACCTGAGTGTCTGTTCTTTTCATAACAATATCATTTGCTGTGATCACTGTTCCCTCATTCAAGTCTCTCGAGTAAACATAAACCTTTTTTGCTTGAGTTCTATATTGCTTTTCTGCATTAGAGAAAAAAGAATCTTCTTCTCCGTATGAAGATTCAATTTTTTGAATGGATTGTGAGAACGCAAAAAATTCATTTGGTTCATAAGAAGAATAATAATCTGTACCTTTTTTGCTTCTGTCGTGAGTTACATGTTTTTCAATGTAATCGATCCCATTAAACAAAAGTGCAAAAGGCACATGACTTGCCAACTCCGAGTCAGCATCTATATGATCCATATATCCATAACTTACCTTGTCTTCAAAAATACCCTTAAAGAAATTAAATTTTTTTAAATTTGAATCCTCTACAGGTGTTGGGTAAGTTTGAAAACCATGCATTAATATAATTTCTTTTGCATTTGCGGATTTAATAATCGGGTTTACAAATTGAATAATTTCAGGCGCCGTGCTGCCACCGGCAGATACGAATACTCTTCCTTTATAATTTTTGATCGAAGTAAGAACATCATGATTGCCTAAATCGGAAGAATGTATCTTGATACCATCTAGGTTTTTTGTAGTTGCATATTCTAAAGACTCTAGACCAAAAATATCTGCATAAACTTCGATATTAGTTCTATCAATTTCTTTGAAGATCTTTTCCCACTCTTCATAACTGAAAGCTTGTTTCTTAAAGTGCTCAAATCTGCTGTGCGATTTGACCATAAGCTCTTCTGCATTATAAATTTGAAACTTAATTGCTGTAGCACCAGCTTCTTTGAAACTTTGAAACAATCTTATAGCTTCATCATCACTTCCTTGATGGGCGTTTGCTATCTCTGCAATTAACTTTATTTTCTTACTTTTCACTATGAAAAATTATTAAGTATTTTTTCTAAATGATTTCGGTCATTGGCCAAAAGAATATCGCCATTTTCTATCAGGTCAGGAAAATAGTCCAATCCCCTATTGTCGACAACAATAGATTTCACATTACAGTATTTTGCCTCATAAACAGAAGAAGAAAAAAAAGTAACATGAAAATTAGAATTAATCAGTAAATGAGGTAATGGCTCTTTGCTGGACTTAATGTATATATTATCTTGATGTTGAAATTGCTTTTCTAAAACTTGAATAAATTCTTTTGACTCTTGTTGAGGATGTAATCTTATTAACCAATTATATTGAGACTCTGAAGTTAATATGAAGTCATAAAGAAAACTATCTTTGAGTTCAACTGATGGCTGTAATGTTACAAGAATAATAGAAGTATCTTTATTGGTAAAAGAAATAGGTTCAAAATTTTTACTTAACTTATTTTTCCAAATATCCATCCAACTGTAGCCGATAATTTCATAATTATGTTTATCTGTTTCTTTTGACCAAGCAGAAATTCCTTTAGTTGAATATTCATCCCAACAAAGAAAATTATTAGGCAGGAATTGAGAACCTCTTGATGAGCCGAAGAACCATGATCCAAAGGCTGGATTATTCTTAGATTGTCCACCATGTTGCACACAATTATTAGATATCTCTAAAATGTCTGAGGCCAATCCTGAGGCTAGCCCAAAATTATCATAGTACATACCTTGGTAGACTGCATTTATACAATGTTTTTTGAAGAATAAGAGGATATATTTTGAAAGAAACCAAACATAACAAATTCTTATGCTCATAGACAATTTATCCACTATTGGTTTCGAAGAAATTTTATATCTAGTTTGAAGCTGAACTAGTTTACTCAATTGCTGTGACCAAACTAATCTGAGTAAGAGCGCTGTCAGATAGCTCAATGCTTTGATAAAAAATAATTGAATTGTGATATTCATATATGGCTTACCAGAATGAGAACTATAAATTGAATTGTTTGCTAAATTGAGAATCATCGGCGAATCGCAATCTTGAATTAATTTTTCCATGACCCGATCATACTTTTGGCCTTCAATTTCTATTAAGTAGTTATCATGTGTAACAAATAATTGCCGAGGTTTTTTCACGCGACTGTTATAAAAAAAGCTTGAATAAGAAATATCTTTTGAACTAAATTTCTTTGGTTTATTTAGCGTTTGGTTTTTCTGTACAAGTGAGAATGATATTTGAAGCCGAATCACTGGCCAAAAATCTATACCAAAAAAATTAGTATTCACTTTATCCAGGTGCGACTCTAGTTTTTTAATATATAAAACTATCTCTTTATTAGTTGAGAAATTGGAAACTACTTCATCCAAAATCTTCTTCCTTTAGGGGCTCTAGAGGCATAAGATCTCTTAATGCGCGCTTCTCTAGTATTGAATAAAGCTTGGAAGCAGAAAGGCCTTTTTGAGGTCTCAGAAAAATAAAATCCTCTTTTGAGACTACTTGGCCTTTGGAAATAAACTTTTTAGGATAAAGAGCTCTTCGAAAAGAATGAATATGGTCGGAATCAATTTCAGAAGCAGTAGGTTCCTTTACGGAATTACCCAAACTACTTAGCAGAAAAGGAATTCTTGCTCTAAGGTTAATCACATCATTTTTTGTGAGAGATACCTTGTGGTCTCTAAAATCTTTGCCTTCTCTTGTATCAGTGAAATGAAACTCTAAAACTCTAGCACCCAAGACTATAGCGTAATCTAAGGCAAGAGGGTTAGTTGAATGAGAGGAGAAACCAATAGGGTAGTTAAAACAATTCTTGTAGGTCTTGATTACATTTAAATTTAGTTCATCGTCAGGAGTTGGATATGAACTTGTGCATTGCATCAAGCAAAGCATGTTATCTTCTTTATAAATTGCATTACAGCTACATATAAAATCTACAGCTTCCTTAACTTCTTGGAGTGAAGAAAGTCCTGTTGAAAGAATAATTGGCTTACCTTTTTTAGAATGACTTTCTAATAGAGGATATGCTGTGAGGTCTCCAGAACCTATCTTGTAAAAAGTTAAATAATCATCGAATTCATCTAGCTGAGGTTCATTCCAGACTGATGCACTAAAATCAACATCATGATCTATACAAATTTGAGCTAACTGTTTGTATTGTTCGCTGGAGAATGTAAATTTGTCGAAATGCCTTTTACGGTCTCTATCAACATTTTCATTGACAAGAGTAGCGCCAGAATAAATTTGAAACTTAATTGAATCTACCTCTGACTCTATAGCTAAATTGAGAAGATCTTTTGCATAACCAAAATCTCCCTCATGATTACCACCAATTTCGGCAATAAGTTTTACATTATTATCATTCGGATACATAGTAAGTTTGAGATTCAAGCAAATTTGAATTGAGTAAGATATAGAGAATTATTTCTCATTTTTTGAAAGGATTGTTGCAAGCATAACAAAAATAGAAAGAAAAGATGTATTTTGTTTGAAGAAGTTATCTCTTCAAATATTTTTTTTAAAATATAATTGTTTAAAGAAATCAGAAGCATTTTTGGTAAACTAGTGAATTATTGATGATCAATATAAAAACTATAGTCTGCATCTAGAATTGGCACATCATCTATCAATGGATAAGCTAAATTACTTTTGGCAGAAAACAAATAGCTACCTTTATTTTCGAGATCATCTTTATTCACCGGGCACACAAAGCCTTTAAATAGTTCTTTAGAGGGCGATGCTACCTTCTTTAGGATATAACAAGCTGTTCTATTCAAAGGGTTTGCACTATTCTTCATTAAAAATGAGTCTAGGACCTCTACATCCTTTCTAGAAGTTAAAAAACTATCCAATCCTCGAAAATAATCATTTCGAATCATCTTCACCTTCTGCGTAAGGTTGCCTTTTTCAAATGAAGGTTCAAACAAGACAATATATTTCCTTGAAACCCTGATCATTTCAGAAAGCGCAATTTTATAAATACCTTGCATTTGCTCAAGTGCATGTCTTGAATAAACCAAGTCAAAACTAGAATCTTGAAAAGGTAACTGCAAAGCATTAGCCTTAGATATTGTAGGAACAAAATCATGTCTTTTTCTAAATTCAACTAGGCCATGCAACATTCGATTAAGAGATAAATCTATTCCGTACATAGTATTTATGTTCTGTGAATAGTGACTGTAGATACTTTCAATTGTTGTCAATTCTCCTGCTCCAACTTCAAGCAAGCTTTCAAAACTTAATTCGGATAGAACTTGATTGCATTCAGATCTAATAAACTTCATGTTCTCAATACTAGAGATTTTATTTATCTCATTATCAACGACACAAAATCGCTCCTTCCCTTCGTAATAGTTATCTCTTATGTAGCTACCACTTATTAAGTCGTACTGCCTTTCAACATCTTCGATCTCTCTTTTTTTTCCTCTTAACAAGTTCAAAGGTATCAAAATTAAACTCGAAAAGAGATAAAAAAATTTTTCTCTTTGCCATGTGTCCTTCTTAATTAAGAGTAAGTCCAATAAAAAATTTATCAGAGCATTAAAGATAACTGTTCTTTTTTTCATAATTTAATTTTTATTTCAGGAATGTCTCTAAAAAAATATATTCTTAATCACAAATTTAATATACTACGGTATTCTAATTTACTTGCACTAAATAAACTTCATGAATTTTATAAAGAATCTACTAAAACCGATAAGATTTTTATTTACTAGGTTATTTATAGATCCAAACGCATTAAACAAGCACATAAACCGAAGAATTTGGCATGAAACAAATGCATTCAGATGGGCTGCAGCCTATCTAGTTAAGAATCAAATAGAGGGTGACTATCTTGAATTTGGAGTTTGGAAAGGAAATAGCTTTATAGAAGCATACAATCAAATTGAAGATTACAGCGAAATGTTTTTCTCCCCTGAAAGCACTGTTGGAAAGAGCGGTATTGAAACAAAGAATATGTTTAAAGAGATGAGATTCCATGCTTTTGATAGCTTTGAAGGTTTATCAGCATCCACTTCAGGAAATGAGCCTTTGCAATACTTTGAAGGAAATTATAAAGCCGAAGAGTCTGTTTTCTTAGAAAGACTAAATGATGCCAATTTAGACCTAACAAGAATAACAACAACTAAAGGCTGGTTCAATGAATCACTGACAGATGAAGCGGCTAAAAAGATTCATTTAAGCAAAGTTGCTATTGCTTATATTGATTGTGATCTATATGAACCTGCGCTTGATTCGCTGAATTTTATAACTCCATATATAAAAACAGGAACCATTCTTATATTCGATGATTGGTTTAGAAATAAAGGAAACCCTCATGAGGGTGTCCAAGGTGCAGTTTTGGATTGGCTAGAGGTAAATCAGCATATTTATTTACAACATTTTTACAGTTGTGATACAAGAACTACTTTGTTCATAGTCCAATTTGATTCGGGTAAAACCAATAAGAATATTAATTCTGTTTAGATTTTAAATACTTTATCGGTTTCTTAAAGAGAATGTCTTCAAGGTCGCTCTGAGCTTCTATATGCTGTAGTTTCTGCATTAAAGTCATTATTAAAATTAAAGCTAAACCAAAAATAGTTAAATTCAAAAAATAAAAATCACTTACTGATAGCAATGCCTCTATATAGTAAGCAACTAAAAAGAGTACAAAGCTTCTCATAAAAAATACCTGAAATAGCTTAAAGAAAAAACTACTTTTCAAATTAAGCATGAATTTTAAATATATTGTGGTTGTGATGAAAAGAAGAAGACTTATAAATATATAACCAGCTATGTAACCAAACAACCCTAAACTGTCTGGCATGAAGAAATATATTGTAATCAAGAAAGGCGTATAAAATAGAAAGCAAGCAAGCAAAAAGTAAATGTTACCTTTAGCTATAATGACTTCTTGATTAACCTTCTGAAAAGGCCTTATGAGAAATAAAAAAGAGAAATAAGGCAAAAGATCTATCATAGACTCCCATTCTCTTCCAAACAGGAATAGAACAAGCTCTTCAGAAAAAAAGAAAAAATATAGAAATAGTGGATACATAATTACAAAGAAACCTTGATAACTCTTACTTAAAGATGATGTTAGATTATCTATTGTGTTCTGCCTTGTAATAACACTAAAGAAGACTGGGTTAAATGAACCATTTATAAACCTCTGAATAGATTTTTGAAAAGCTTGACCTCTAGTGAAGATTCCAAGAGAAGCCTCCCCATAAGAGGGGCCGATAAAAAATCTATCAGCCTGACGCTCGACGTGATTTATAACTTTTACAGTAAATAGAGATACAGTAAAGGAAAAGACTAGCCGAAGGTATCTTAAAGAGAAATACCATGAAACCTTTGAGGTGGATAATAAATTTATCAGTATACAAAAAATGATGGTCTGGCTTAAGCTAAGTAGAATTAATGAATAAATTTCGGCTCCCATTAATGCAGAGCCAATCGCAAGTATTGAAGATATAAATCTAGAAATAACATCGCAAACTGTAATCGACTTAAAATCTTTATCCCTTTTGAAGATACTGGTCGGAACGATACTCCACACTTGAAAAAACATTCCAAGAGACAGCAGAGGAACAATGATCAAGAGTTCTGGCTTTTGAAAATAAGCACCAACAAATGGCGTTAGAAGTAATATTGCAGAAAAAACTAAAATACTTATAAGTAAATTGAACCAGAATAGTGATGAAAGAAATTTAGTTGTTATATGCTTTGATTTTACTATTGCCTCAGTCGAACCAAAATCAACGAAAATTTGGCTCAAACCAACTAAAACAAATGCCATAGCAATTATGCCAAAAGATTCTGGACCTAATATTCTAGCAAGCAATATAGGAGCCAAAAAAGAAAAAAATAACTTTGATAGGTTGTTTAAGGTAGACCAAATAAAAGCCTTAGAGTTCTCTACTTTCATAAGCTCTTTCCTTCAGGATATCTTCCAACTCAGTTAAATCATCAATTGACAAAACTTCTTCACCAAAAAAATTTTCTTTCCCAACACCAATAAAGGATATATTAGCTGCTTTTGCAGCAATCAAGTCATTAACCGAATCTCCCACATAAACCGTTTTATCAATATCATGAGAACCTAAAGATAATATTTCCTCTATATGCTTTATCTTATCCTTTGGGGATCCAAATATAGATTGAAAGTAATTAGAAAGGTTTTTGTTTTTTACAATTTTCTCTAATTCTTGTTGCGGAGTGGCTGAAGAAAGGTACAGATGAGTTGAGTTAAAATTTTTTTCAAGAAATTCTAAGGCACCATTAATCAATGGAGCTTCGATAACTTTTTTTGTTACCAAACTAGAGAATTTTCTAGAAAGTTCATTTATTTTGTTTTCGGAGTAATCTTCTTGAACAACGTGTTTCTGATAGTAAGAGAATTTATGAATTCTAGAGACCCCAGAATTGTCTATGTGATATTTTTTTACTCTCTTTACTACATCATCCCCATAATTCTCGTACAGCTTACCAAATACCGTTTCTTTAACATTGACAGAGTCGCAAATAGTACCATCAAAGTCAAAGATTACTGCTTCGAAATGTAAATTTGTCATTTAAGCTTCACGAGCAGTTCTTTTTTATCAATTTCTGTATAAATTTCGTAAATGGTTTCAAGAAGTCCCTGCCCTAGATCAAAATAGGAATCCAACTGTATATGTTTTGCAGATTTAGGCTTGAACGAGTAAGGGGTTAAAGAATAATGTGCATCGTAATGGTCAGTTTCTGAATAATTGATCTTCAGGTCACCGCCCATCATTTCATTCAAAGATTTTAAAATATCTTTTACTTTCATTGATTGATTACCTTTTATCATCACATGAGAATTTTCATATTCCTTATCTAAGATTTTTACAGAGGCTCTTGCGGCATCATTAACATGAATATAGTCTCGAATTTCATTTCCTGTTCCTTTTCTATTGATTTCTTTTTTAGTTAAAGCTTCAAAAATGGAGTTACTAATGAAATTAAAATGATTAGCTCTAGGGCCGTATAAAGATCCATACCTCAAAATTGTGAAAGGCAGATCATACTCTTCATTAAAATTTTCAATAAGCATCTCACAAGACTGCTTTGAGGATCTATAAAAAGAACCTAATTCGCTATATACATATATAGTGCTAGCAAAAAGGAAACGACTTATCTTATTTTTTGAAGAAGCTTGAAGTAGGTTTAAAGTTCCAATTACATTTTGAATATACGTTTCTTCAGGATTTTCACGAGCATAGCCAATATCAGCTACTCCAGCAAAATGGTAAACAAAATCTACGCCTTCAGTAATTTCTTCCAAGAGTTCTTTATCTTGCATCGAACCAATTATCATTCTTTGGTCATCTTTTACGTAATTAGATTCTACCCGATCAAAGATAGTAACTTCATGACCTATCTCAGAAAGGGAGTCGGCAATATGGCTACCTAAGAATCCGGAACCTCCGCAAACCAAAGACCTAATTTTTTTACTCACTTTATATGACTTAGTAGATTAAACACTGCTTCTAACTCCATTTGCTCTCTTATTTCTTTTGCGTAAGAACCTATATGAGGGGTAAATATAACATTATTATGTTTTAGAAAATCCTTATCAGGCTTATAAGGTTCTTTTTTAAATACATCTAAACCCAATCCTGAGATTGTCTTATCTAGTAAGGCATTTTTTATGGCGTCTTCATTTAAGACATTTCCCCTAGAAGTATTTACTAAAATGGGGGACTGTTTCATGATTGCGATTTTTTCTGCATTGATAAAATTAGTATTTGCTTCAGAGTTATTTAGATGGACGGAAATAAAGTTAGATTTTTCCAAGAGACTTTCTAAGTTTACATACTGAACCCCATATCTTTCTGAGAATTTTTGATCCTCATGTAAATCATAAGCTAAATATTTGAAGTTAAAACCCTGGGTTATTTCAACGAGCTTCTTGCCTATTTTGCCTAATCCAATTATACCTACTGTTTTTCCAGCCAATAGAGTTCCCATTTCTTTTTTCCAGATCCCAGATTCCATATTATTGTGCATCTGAATTAGGTTCCTAGATAGATTAATAAATAATCCCAAAACAAGCTCAGCAACAGAGCTGGCTGGTGAAGTAGAGCACCAAGTTACATTAATGTTTGCATTTCTTGCATAATCTAGATTTATATTGTCTATACCAACACCCAGTCTAGAGATTATTCTCAAATTCTTGCTATTCTTTAATATAGTTAAATTGTAATCCTCGGTTCCTGCTATGACTCCAATACAACCGGACAAGAGGCTCTGCAATTCTGAACTATCTAAAGTTCTTCCATAAGGATTTTTAACGATATCAAAGCCCTGTGCTGTTAATTCTTCTATAGGCTTATCACTCACATCGCCAAAAGAACTTGGTGCAAGAAGTATTTTCATTCCAGTTAACTTTTCAGTAATAATTTAGATTTACTTTAGGTGATTTATCATTTTCAATAATCCATCATCAAGAAGAGTTTTCTCCCAATCACCCAAAGTATCATTCATCAGATCTATACTAGCAGTGATTCCTTTAAGATCTCCAGGAGTACCATCAAGATAAGAAATCTTTCTTTCTAGATTAGTCTTCATTATTATTGTTCTGATCAAATTTTCAACAGTAGTTTTTCTTCCAGTACCAACATTGATTATTTTTGGCTGATCTTTTTTGAGAGATAGAGCCCGTACAAAACTCTCTACTACATCGTCTATATAAATAAAATCTCTATATCGATCCGAAGAGCCTTTAACTATTACTTCTTCGGAGTCTAAGAATTGTGCTAGATAAATGCTTAACATGCCTTGCTTCATATTTGACATATTTTGACCTGGCCCAAATACGTTAAATAACCTCAAGGCTGTAGTGTGGATACCGAGCTTGCTATAGATATTCATGTACTTCTCACTAGCTAACTTGCCCACTGCATAAAAAGATTTAGGATTACATATCGTATCTTCATCTACGTTCTCTACGTCATTAGTACCATAGACTGACATTGTGCTCGCATAAATGAACCTCTGACAATCATGTTTAAGACAGTAGTCCAATAAAAGGAGTGTTGATTCAGTGTTATCGCGAAGATCTTTAGTGGGATCTTCAAAACTTACCTCTCCTGAGGATTGTCCAGCTATATGAAATACAGCATCAAATCTCTTATCATTTAATTTCCTCAAGATTTGGGGGTCAGCACAATCTCCTTTAATTAATTCAACTCCAGAGGGTACACAATATTCATATCCCGTACTTAAATTGTCTATACTTGTTATGTTGTGACCTTCAGAAACCAATCTTTTTCCGAGAGCAGAACCTACGAAACCTGCAGCACCTGTTACTAAATAGTCAGCCATTTGAATAATTTTTAAAAATTGGATCGTTCTTCATTAATTTTTCAACTTTTTGTAGATCCTCAAACGTGTCAACACTATAGATAAGTTCCTTTGTTTCGACGCACTTTACTTTTTCTCCATGTTCAAGAACTCTCATCATATCTACAGATTCTATATCTTCTAATGGAGTTGGACTTAGTTCATTAAACTTAAACAAATAAGGAGTTCTGAAAGGAATAATACATACTTGTTTATACCAAACCTTATTTGAGCTTGACTTCTTAACTGACGGAATTGGCTCCCTCGAAAAATATAAAGCAAAACCCTTTAAATCGGTTACAACCTTAACTTCATTTGGGTCATTGAATTCTTCCTCGTCTTTTATTCTTGACATGAGGTTAACGATATTTAGAGACTTATCTTTTGAAATTTCACTAATTGCAGAGTCAATCATTTTTGGTGTCACCATCGGTTCATCTCCTTGAACCATCAAAACTATATCAAAACTCTTTCCTAGTCTGCGTTGAAGTTTTAAAACAGCTTCAGCAGTTCTATCTGAGCATCTTTCATGCGTATCAGCAGTCATAACTGCTCTACCGCCTATAGATTCAATATAGTCTTTTATCTCTTGATCACAAGTTGCAACATACACCTCATCAACACTGTTAGATAAAGCAACTCTCTTATATACATGACCAATCATAGGCACGCCACATATCGGCTTCAAAGGCTTCCCAGGAAATCTAGATGACCCCATTCTTGCGGGAATTATAGCTAATGTATTAATCTACTTACTCCTCATAAATTCTTGAAGTGCTTTATCGAAAAGCCTTATGTCAAGGCTATAAGCAATAAATTTAAAGCCATCTTTTTTTGCTTGCGAGAGCTCCTTAATATTTGCCTCTATAATATGATGTCCCCCTGGAATTGCAGATTTTATTGCCTCTTCATTAATATGCTTTATTGCATCTTTTAATCTCTTATTCTTCAAATCACCAGGTATTCCCATAGAAGCAGACAAATCATTTGGGCCTATAATATAACCATCTATTGTTTTATTCGAAAAAATTTCTTTGATATTATTTACTGCCTCAACATGTTCAATTTGTACGATAAGAGTACCAAATTCTTTCAATTCTCTCATATAGTCCTGTAAATCTCTTCCATACGATTGCGCTCTTGCTAGCCCGACACTCCTTTTTCCTAATTTTGGATAGTACATGGCATCATGGGCCATCCTTATGTCATTTGAGGTCTTCACCATAGGTACAATAATACCTAAAGCACCTGCATCCATAACTCGTTTAATTTGATTTGAATCATTTGACGTTAGTCTAACGAACGGAAAAACACCGTAAGAGGTGATTATCCGCAAGATATCCTGGACAGATTCCATGCTAATAGAACTATGCTCAAGGTCTATGGCAAGCCAGTCAAAATTTGACTTACACATCATTTCAACAATAATCGGATCAGGTATAGTTATCCAGGACCCAATCGATAGTTGATCTTTTTTTAAGAGTCTTTTGATATTTTTCATAATTCATTTCTTCTTTATTAGAAACTTAAGATAATCAACATAACGATATTCTCTATCCTTATCCTTGAAGCTATCTTCAAAACATTTCATAAACCAATGGTATTGATAATTATAGACTTTGGTATATTCGATAACTTCCCATTTTGATCTATCCAAGAAGATCTCTTCATAATCATTTATAAGTAACCTATTCACTTCAGGGTATGGATTACCGTCTTCAATTAATTCATTTGTATATCTATTTCTCTTGTCGTTTATCTCTAAAAAATCGTAGAAGAATTCAAATGCAACTCTGTCATCAAATATATTTTGAATGTGCGGTACACCTGAAAAAATTTTTCTGTGGGTTGCATATGGAGAGTTGAAAGCAGCAAATTCTGCATATAAATAACCTCCAATAGCCAGACTATCATAGCATTTTGAGAGCACTTCACTGGGATCATGAAAGTGTTCAAATGCGCTAAAAGATGTAATCAGATCATAGTTGTCTATATCTAAAGGGTCATTAACCAGGTCCATGGTTTTGAAATTAATAAAATTAAAAACTTCTTCTGATAAGTCTTTCTTGTGCGGTAAAAAATCTTTATCAGAAAAGTCTAATGCCGTAGCTTCGGCAAAACAAAGTTCCTTGCTAAGGAATAAATTTTCAGCATGTCCTGCACCGAAATCAGCAATTTTTTTTCCTTTGAATTTTAAGCCCTTAGATTTTAAATAATTAAATCTTTGCTTAGCTGATAGCATTAGACTATCGAAATTATAATTGGCTTTTAAGTTTATTGGTTCAAATTCTTTGTGAAGTACCTTCAATAAATTTAAATTTTCTGAAACTGGCTCATCAGCTTGCTTAATAAGTCTTTTAACCCTTCTTGCTAAAGTTTTATCATAAAGAAATATATGCCTGAGGCTAAAAATATTTCTTACTTTATCTAATAACGAAATAGGAATAATAAGAGACAGAGAATATTTGACTCTTTTCCTTAACTCACTTGTTTGTTTCATAACTCTTTAAAGCAATTAATGATCTTTCTACATGTTTATCCCAAGTATGATAATCCATGATATCTTTCCTCCCATTTTTCCCAAGTTTAATTGAGTGTTCTTTGTTATTTAATAAATAGATTATGGCTTCCGCAAAACCTTTTTCATCTCCTTCATCAACCAAGATTCCGTTATGACCGTCTTTTATAGCGAAATTTACCTCACCTACATTTGTAGCAACTACAGGTTTTGAGAGAGACATGTATTCTAAATGTTTAATTGAACAATTATGAGGCCATACACCATGAAAATTAAAATGAGAAATCAAAATATCGCAGTTAGACATGAGCGAAGGCATTTTATGAAGTGGAACCTCAAGCTCTAATGAGACATTATTAGATAAATTTAGGTCTTTTATTTTATCTATCAACACTCTTTTTTTATTTATGTCTCCTACAAACAATTTGAAGATGATGTCTTTTTTTTGTGATATGACTAAGGAAAATATCCTGAACATTTCATCTATATCGTTATACCAACGGAAACTTGAAGCCATACCCACAGTTTCTGTGTAGTTTGTTCTAGCGCCTAAACTGAATAAGTTTTCATTAACTCCATTATGATTTACAAAAATTTTATTTTTGAATTTTTTTGCAACATAGTCAGTTATCCATTTTGCCCGAAGTGTACTATCTACAGAAATCATAGTGCAAAATTCATACTGATCTAGCTCAGCTGGAATAGTCGGAACTTCACTTTTTTTTAGTTTTTCAAATCCTTGACTTTTATTAAATGGTTGCATGCTGAGAGGTTTATTGACTTCTAAAATTGAAGATATACCTTGATTGCTGACTACCCTAAGAACCTCTCCAGCATAATGGGACGCTCTTATATAAACCAAGTCATATGACTTTAGTTCAAGAATGTTGGGTAATGTATATTTTATACTTAATTCAAAAAAAATTTTTGTAAGTTGATTGAAAATCAGATGAGGAAGAACTACTCGCATTTGAAATAATAGCTTTCTAATTAGAAGATTATGAAATCTTAAATAGCTTATTGATGTTTCTTGATTAATTGTTGGAAGTTTATCGTCTGAGAGTATATCTACCTCAAATCCTTGTTTTTTTAATGCTTGTATGACGCCTGTTCCAGAACTAATACTCCCGCCAACAGGATTTAACGTGTAATAAAACGGATTAGAAATTACATATAAAGCTTTCATAACTTCTGATAGCCCATTTGATCTAAAAGCGTTGAATATGCACGACTAAAGAGCTCATTTTCTTCCTTACTCAATTTCTCTTTCCATCCATAAATTTGTCCTTTCCTGAAGGTAGAAGATTTACCGAAACTATCTTTAGCAATCTCCTCAAAGTTATTAGAGAGATTCTTAGCATCTATAAAAGTAAGAATTTTATTTATGGCTTTTTTCTGTAAAGATATGTCTCCTCCTCCTGAAGGACCGACTATATCTTCAAATTTAATTAGTAAATTATTGGGATCTTGCTGCCACTTAAGCATAGACTCAATCATATTCTTTACCCCAACAAGTCTGGCTTCTGGATTATTAAATCCATCAGCTACAGCAAAAAACCTATCTTTATCAGTTTTTAGCGAATTGAATAAATAATCATGAGAGTGATGCTGGGGACGATCTTTGATGTGTCTTAACATAGACAAGATCATGTCACGAGGATCGCGGATTATTGTTATAGAATGATCAAGTACTGAGTTATGTACTTTCTCTGCTTCGGATGAGTAAGGAACGTGTCCGATTATAAATTTACCCGGATACAGCACCTTGAATAATTGCTTATATGTTGATTTTGTTATGAGAACAGGAGAACTTACACTTACAGGAAGTACTTTCCTTTCATGGATTTTGATTCTTTCATGCAGTAGGTTGGCTGTTCGCCAATTTATACCGGCTCTTTGTGATCTTCTATAAAAGGGTGAGCCTAAATAAAATGTATTTTTATAAATTGCGTGCTCATAGCCTATACTTTCAAGAAGAGAAGACAAAAAGTGTGTACCTGAATGAGGGACAGTATTTATAAAGATTTTCTTTTTCAATTTAGTAATTTAAGTTTTCAGAAGAGATTTCTCTATGATACTTATCAAGTACATCATATTTTTCTTTACCAGAATAAATAATCTCAGTGAACATCTTGTCTACTCCTGCTGGTAAGGGTATGTGTTTGTTATCTTTTAAAACATTAATAAGATCTATAGATTCTTGAACAGACTGAGTGCAATGAGCTGCACCAAACTTTTCGTACAAAGTATAGTTAGAACTTAAAAAAGAGGGATAGAGAACAGGCTTATTTTGCAACATGGCTTCTATGCCTATAGACCCACCAATTACTATAACCAGATCAGCCCAATCTATAAGTGCAGGGGAGTGTATTTCATTCCCAACCCAAGCAACCAAACTTTCGCCTAATTCTTTCGAAGCTTTATTTTGATCATAAAATGATTTTCCTTCTCTAGTGGCGTCTTTAACAACTAATGAAATTTCTTCTACATTAGATATTGCTTTAAGGAAGCTCAGTACCTGTTCATTATAAATATTGTATTCCTTTTGGAATTGCATAAATACTATTCTCAACTTACTAAATTTATCTTTTTCTGATGAAAATTTGGGGCATGCTTTAAGATTTTTTGCAGCCCAATCAGGGGAAAACCGCAAGCTCCCCCAAGCTTGGGTTTTGATAGGATCAAACCCCCACTGTATCCAACCATCTCTTCTAATTGGATTTTGAAAGATATAATAATCAAATAAACCTGTTTCAGATTGATCAACTAGCTTTCCCCTTGAAAAGGAATCCCTGTAACCAGAAGTTACGTCGCTATTTACAAAGATATTACATCCATGAGGCAAGGCGAATGTTTTGATTCCTAAAGCTTTGGATGCTATGAAATATTTTTCTATCTTATCTCCTCTTGCGAAGGGAGTGGACCACTCGAATATACATGCGTGGAAACCTTCATCTCTTAAAAAGTTCATCTCGTGAGATAAGTCAAAAAAAAGTTTTCTGTAAAACCTTCCAATTAAATTATTTTTATCCCTTCTAACCATATAAAATCTTCTAGAAAGTTTCTGTAAGAAAGTTTTTGCCTGAAAATGCTTTTCGAAAACAGTGTCTTCTTCGTAAATGATTCTAATCTTCTCTTTAGAAGAGATAAGTTTGAACCTGTAGTCATCTTCAATTTTTAACTTAGTTGTAATTAGTATTGTTGGTTCATCACCTTCCGTTACACATTTCCAAATTAAAGGTGCTAGGTGATCAAAGTCATTATAGGCTCTGAGAAAAAAGAGGAATTTCTTCATATTACAATTTACGAAACGCTATTTTAAAACTGCTTTTATGTCGTATACGACGGGAGCACTTACAAGGTTAGTTTTGAAACCCCTAAAAACATCGTGAGCTACAGCGCAAAATATACCAATATAAGAAGTTGTATCTATGTTGTTTGAGTCATGTAGTAGTGTCAACCCGTACTCCTGTTTTACTAACTCTGGATCAGCTATAGGATCGTAGATATCTACTTCCAACCCGAAATCACTTAGTTCATTAATCAAGTCAACAACTTTTGAATTTCTGATATCTGGGCAGTTTTCTTTAAATGTAATCCCTAAAATAAGCACCTTTGAGTTATTACTAAGCTTTCCAGCCTGAGAGAGCTTCTTAACAAAATCATATGCATAAAATTTAGGCATGGAATCATTAATCCTCCTGCCGGCATCTATGATTTCAGGATGGTAGCCAAGCTCATTTGCTTTGTAAGTGAGGTAATATGGATCAACACCAATGCAGTGTCCTCCTACTAAACCTGGTCTAAAAGGAATGAAATTCCACTTAGTCTCTGCTGCACTTAAAACTTCATTTACATCCAGATTCATCTTTTCAAATAGTATTGTTAGTTCATTCATGAAGGCTATATTTACATCACGTTGTGCATTTTCTATCACTTTAGCTGCTTCTGCAGTTTTTATATCTTTCGCTTCGTAAACCCCTGCATTAATAAAAGAAGCATATAGTGAAGAAATAATACTTAAAGTATTTTCATTGGAACCGCTCACGACCTTTACAACTTTTGTTAAATGGTGTTTTTGATCGCCAGGGTTAATCCTCTCTGGAGAATAGCCCATGTAGAAATCTTTGTTAAATTCTAAACCCGATAACTCTTCTAACAAGGGACGACATATTTCCTCGGTGACTCCGGGGAAAACGGTTGATTCAACAACAACTATATCGTTTTCTTTCAAATATTTTGCAATGACCTTCATAGAGGATTTTAGGGGAGTTAAGTCTGGAACGTTGTATATATCTACTGGCGTTGGAACAGTTACGATGTATATATCAACACCTTCTAAGATTGATGCATTGTTAGATATGTTTAAATTGCCTCTTGATATTGCCTTATCAAGCTCCTTAGAACTTATTTCTCCAGTAAGATCTTGACAATTCTTGAGTTGCTCAATTCTCTTCTGATCTAGATCAAATCCTACAACGTTATGTTTTTTAAGCATCTCGAACATTAAAGGAAAACCAACGTACCCCAATCCAATGATGCCAATTTTATTTTTCATAAAAACTCCTATACCAATCTACAAATTCAGATATTCCTTTTCTTATATCTGTTTGGGGTCTGTAATCAAAATCTTTCTCTAAACTATCAACATTTGCATAAGTTCTTGTGACATCGCCAGGCTGAAGAGGTAAATATTTTTTTCTTATTTTTTTACCAATAGCTTCTTCAAGAGTTGAGACAAATTCCATTAGATTTACTGGGTTATTATTGCCAATATTATATATCCTGTAAGGTGCGGAAGAGCTCTCAGCAGTCGGGTCTACGGGATTCCATTCTGCATCTATTTTTGCTGGATTATCAACTACTGCGATAAGGCCTTTTATGATGTCACTAACATAAGTGAAATCTCTTTCCATTTCACCATTATTATAAATTTCTATCTCCTCATCAGAGAAAGCTGCTTTTGTAAATTTGAACAAGGCCATGTCTGGCCTTCCCCAAGGTCCGTATACAGTAAAAAACCTAAGTCCGGTTGTATTTATTCCAAATAAATGAGAATAAGTATGAGCCATTAGTTCATTACTTTTTTTTGTAGCTGCATAAAGGCTTATAGGGTGATCAACATTATCACCAACTGAAAAGGGGTAGTTCTCATTTAAACCATAAACTGATGAGCTTGAAGCGTAACTTAAATTTTTCACTTCATAATTTCTACAACACTCTAAAATATTAAGAAACCCATCTATATTTGATTTGATATAGCTGTCAGGGTGACTAAGAGAATACCTTACACCTGCTTGAGCAGCTAAATTACAAACAGCATCTAGCTGATAATCTTTAAATAATTCTTCAAGTTTATCCTTTTGGGAAATGTCTATTTTATGAAATACTAAATTTTCATTAGCCACGAAAGTGGAATCCTTTTTAAAATTTATACCAAGTTGCTTTAAGCGTCCATACTTGAGCGAAACATCATAATATTCATTTATGTTATCTACCCCAATAACTGTATCGCCCCTCATCAAAAGCTCTCTCGTTAAATGATAGCCTATAAAGCCCGCACAACCTGTTACTAAAATATTCATTCAAAATATAGGGACTAAGTTAGAAATTTTCTATTTTTATTGAGATCCCAGATAAGTATAAATAAGTAACCAAACAAAGATCCTAGGAAAGTTAGGACAATACAGATTTTAGCTCTTCCAGGCCCAGACTTCTTCTCAGGGAAGGAGGGACTGTCTATTATTTTAATTACGTAACCGCTGTTAACTTCTGACAGCATAAGCGTTTTCATTTGTTGCTCCAATATACTAGAGAGAGCCCTACGAACTTCATTCGAGTTCGATTCAGTAAGTTGAGAATTTAAGTAATTTATTGACTGTTTAATATCAACTATCTCCATAGATTGTATGTACTCATCTAAAGACGAAGAAATAAAATCTAGCCAGGCTTTGGCAACGTAGGGAGAAGAGTGAGTTATAGATATAGTTATAAAGTCTGTTTCTAAATCAACTGAGGAAGAGATATGATCACCAAAAAATCTCTCTTTAGCTTCTAATAGAGATGGTTGTTTTGTTTTTGTATAACTCTCATTGTCTGTGAGCCATTTTGAATTAACAGAGTCATAAATTTCATCATCTATTACAATCTCCTTTGAAACGGGGTCATATTCTTCAATGGCAGCGAGTTCAATTAAGAACTGTTCATTCTTGTAAATTGTTTTAAAAAAATCAGTTGAATTTAATATTTCTAAGGCAAAATTCATTCTATTAGAGTTGGAATTGCCCAAATTTATTCCCAGTCCAGCTGTCATCCCGGAGAATCCACCCAAAGTAGAGGAGCTTTCTTGCGCATTAGAAGCTGGAGCAAATTTAGCTACTGACGTGTAAAAATTGCTTAATGATAATGCATAAAATACTGAAATTGCCCCACAAGAGACTACTATCAGAAGGAGTTGCTTAAAATAACTTCTTATCAACCCAAGCAAATATGAGAGATTAAGATAGTCTATTTCGTTTTCTATATTTTCAGAGCTATTCATATTTTCTATACCTTTGGTGCCCAGGGACGGACTCGAACCGTCACGGAGTTTCCTCCGAGGGATTTTAAGTCCCTTGTGTCTACCAATTCCACCACCTGGGCTATGCCCCAATACCCAGATATTTTAAACCATATTGATTAACTTTATCTTTATTAAGTATATTTCTTCCATCAAATATAATTTGATCTTTAAGATTTTGTAGAATTTGGAAGTCAGGATTCCAAAAAATCTTCCATTCTGTACAAATAATCAATGCATTAGACTCGTTGATGGAATCATAAGGATTTTCTATGAATGTTAGATTTTCATACTCTCGAAGTTCTGATTTAGCAACTTTTAAAGCGACTGGATCATAAAGAAATAGCCTTTTGCATTTTTGACTTAGTTTTTTAATTAACTTAATACTAACCGACTCTCTTATATCATCAGTTTCAGGCTTGAAGGAAAGGCCCCAAATTACAAAGGTTTTTTGAGATAAATCTTCATCTGAATAATGCTTAAAAATTTTATCTAAAAAATACTCAAATTGAGTCTCATTTATATTTCTAACAGAGGAAAGAATTTTGTTCTCTATATGATGGTTTTTGAAAGTATCTAATAAAGCATCAATATCTTTAGGAAAACATGATCCACCGTAACCTAGACCTGAATATAAAAAGTGAGAACCTATTCTTGGATCAGAACCTACTCCCTTCCTTATGTCTTCTATTTCTAATTCCAAGCTATCACACAATCTTGCCAATTCGTTCATAAAGCTAATTTTTGTTGCGAGGAAAGAATTAGCAGCATACTTAGTAAGTTCGGCTGCTTTAGGTTTCATAATGATTATCTTATCTTTTTGTTTATTAAGAGGTTGGTACAAATCTCTAGCTAGATTAGCTATATCTTCATCATGAGTTCCTATAATTATCCTGTCAGGTCTCATGAAATCTCTCACGGCATCACCTTCTCTTAGGAATTCAGGATTTGAAGCAAGCCGTATATTGACGTCATTAGAATTATTAATATCTAGTAAATCTTGCATTAAGGTGTTAGTGCCAACTGGCACAGTGGACTTTATAAATATTATGGAGTCTTTCTTTATATGTCTTAATAGATTAATAAGAGATTCTTGAAGATAACTAAGATTGCTTGATCCGTCATCTTGTGCTGGAGTTCCAACACAATTGAAATAAATCTTTATATCTTTCGTGGCCTCAGAGTAGGAGCTTGTGAAATGAAGGCGTTTGTTGGTTAATCCTTTCTCTATTATTGATTTTAATCCAGGTTCATAAAAAGGAACTATCCCATTCTTTAATTTGTTGATCTTTTTTTTGTTTAAATCTAAGCATGTTACTGTATGACCTAGATCTGCTAAACAAGCTCCAGTAACCAAACCAACATAGCCAGTCCCTATAACAGTTATATTCATATCGTGGTTCAATCCTTATTAATAAATTTATATAAATCTTCTGCAAGCTCTTCTGGTTTTTTTTGGCCCGTATCAAGAATAATATCAGGATTTATAGGGGCCTCATAAGGGCTATTTACTCCTGTGAAATTAGGTATTAAACCTTTCTCTGCTTTAGCATAAAGACCTTTAGGATCTCTTTTCTTAGCTTCGTCAACAGTCGTTTTTACATAAATTTCAATAAAATCATCATTATCAAACTTCCCTTTTAGCTGCTCTCTTTCTTGTGCAAAAGGTGAAATAAAACAACACAGGACATATATGCCTGCGTCCAGCATTAAAGAAGCTACCTCCGATACCCTTCGAATATTTTCAATTCTATCTTTCTCATTAAAACCTAAGTCTCTATTCAAACCTAGTCTTAAATTATCACCATCAAGAATGTAAGATCTTATGCCTCCATCATATAACTTTTTGTCTAATAAATTAGCTATAGTAGACTTTCCAGAACCACTTAAGCCAGTAAACCAAAGTATTTTTGACTTATGTCCATTTAATGACTCTCTTTCTTGCCTATTTATTTGTATTTCTTGTCTATAAATATTTTCCGATCTTCTCAAGGAGTAACGAATCATAGCAGCAGCGAGTGTTTGATTGGTAAACTGATCTATAACAACTAAAGAACCTGTATCCTTTAGGTAGACAAATTCATCATAGGCAATTTTTTGATCGAGTTTTAGAGAAACTCTTGCGATATCATTCTTTTCTAAACTATTAGCTCTAATTTCTTCAAAACTATTTATATTGTATTTGTATTTAATATCAGAAAAAGAACCACCTATGTGTTGATTATTATTTTTAAACAAATATCTCCTTCCTTTAAATCCTTTTTCCTCACCTAACCAAGCTATATCAACTTCAAAGTGGTCTGAGTATTTGGGTTGATCTTCAATTGAAGATAATAATTCTCCTCTTGAAATATCAACTTCCCTATCTAAGGTTAAAGCAACAGACAAACCTTCAGTAGCTGAGTCTAAATTTTCAGATCCGAGAAGTATTTCCTTTACTTTACATACTTCTTCTGAGGATTGAATGCTAACATTATCCCCCACAGAAACTTTGCCAGATGATATTAGGCCCATATAGGCTCGGATTTTAGAATTTGGTCTGGAAACAAGCTGAATCGGAAATCTAAAAGGATTTGTTTCGGGTTTATCAACTTTCACACTCTCAAGATATCCCAGTAGTGTAGGTCCTTTGAACCAATTCATATACTTAGACGGTTTAACTAAATTCTCTCCCTTTAGAGCTGAAAGAGGTATTTTCTCAACTTTCAATTCCTTGAAATTACTAGAAAATTCTTCAAACTCTAAACAGATTTTTTGAAATACCTGTTTGTCAAAACCAGAAATATCCATTTTGTTCACCGCAAGAACAACATGCTGTATTCCTAAAATATTTGCCAAGAAGGCGTGTCTTTTTGTTTGTTCCATTATGCCCTTCTCAGCATCTACAAGAATGATAGCAAGGTCAGAGACAGTAGCCCCGGTAACCATATTGCGAGTATATTGTTCATGTCCTGGGCAATCGGCAATCACGAATTTTCTTTTATCAGTAAAGAAATATCGATAAGCCACATCTATAGTAATACCCTGCTCTCTTTCAGCAGAAAGTCCATCTACTAATAGAGCGAAATCAATATCTTCACCTTGTGTTCCATGCTTTCTAGAGTCTAGCTCTAAGTTAGCAATTTGACTGTCCAATAATGATTTAGATTCATATAAAAGCCTTCCAATCAGGGTACTTTTACCATCATCAACACTACCGCACGTCAGAATTCTAAGAAGAGATAAATTATCTCTTTTAGACAGATAAGATGAAAGATCTGTAAGAGTTTCTTCCTTCATGTTTAAAAGTAGCCCTCTTTCTTCTTTTTTTCCATTGAGGAATCGGAGTCCTTATCTATAGTTCGTCCCTCTCTTTCTTCATAATTAGAATCTATAATCTCCTTAATAACAGATTCCAAGTCACTTGCTTCAGATTCTATGGCTCCTGAAAGAGGATAACAGCCGAGTGTTCTAAACCTTATTTTTTTAATCGATATATCTTCTGGCCTTATCCCTAGTCTATCATCATCAACCATTATAAGAGACTCAGCTAGATTAGTTGTTGGCCTGAGTGCTGCAAAATATAGAGGGACTATTTTTATTTTTTCTCTATATATATAGTGCCATATGTCTAGTTCTGTCCAATTTGATAAGGGAAATACTCTAACATTCTCATTAAGGCCTAATTTACAGTTATATTTATTCCAAAGTTCAGGTCGCTGGTTTTTGGGATCCCAGGCATGCGTTTCACTCCTAAGCGAAAAAATTCTTTCTTTAGCTCTACTCTTCTCTTCATCTCTTCTAGCCCCTCCAAAAGCAAAATCAAATTTATACTCATCAAGTGCTAATTTTAACGCTTCAGTTTTCATAATATTCGTATGCAAAGAGCTGCCTTGATCTATAGGATTGATATTTTTCTTAACTCCCTCTTGATTAGAATAGACAATAAGATCTGATCCTAAAGTTTTAGCTACTTCATCTCTGAAATCATACATTTCCTGAAATTTCCATTTTGTATCTACATGCAGAAGAGGGAAAGGTAATTTACCTGGAAAAAAGGCCTTTTGTGCAAGATGGAGCATAACGGAACTATCTTTACCCAGAGAATATAACATCACAGGATTTTTAGATGAGGCTGCTACTTCTCGAATTATGTGGATACTTTCTGCTTCTAAAAGATCAAGATGGGATCTTCGATCTCTTTTCAGAGATGGGGTATTTACATTAGAGAAAAACTTATTTTGTCGACTCATATCAAATCTAAAAGAAGATCTGTATGCGCTTATAGGTATAGAAATTGTGCGATCTTTTAATTTTAGATTTTCTGAATCTTTGTTTACAAAAAAACTTCTAAATTCTTTAACTAATTCTCCATGCGGCCAAAGAAAGATAGAACCTGCGTAAAGATCAATCAGTTTTTGAAAAATTAGAGGTAGACTCTCTTTAAAAGTTTCTTCGTTGTAAAGAGTCCAATTGAAAGTTCCTCTTCCATCATGGATAAATAAGTATTTACATGATTCAAAGCTGGAGATTTGAAGGTATAGTTCGGTAGCTCTTTTTTTCTTTGCTTCTAGAGACCAAAATTTTTTTACTAAGCTATTAGATGAATTAAAATTCTCATCTAACAGTGAATCTCTATTAATTTTATTTGGAAAAAAACCTAACTCTTTTATAAGTCTTTCCGTTGTCTTTAATGACCTCTCAGAGTTCTTTCTAAATAAATTATGTATATCTTTTACACCTGCTAGACGAATGTTCTTAGAATCGTTCAGGGCACTGTTGTTGATTAAAATCTCTTTAAGAATATTTAGATCTTTAGACATGTCTCATTATACATTTATAATAAAAAAAAAATAAATAATAAAATTTTATCTAAAAATTGTATATTAAGACAAAATAGAGGCTGAGGTCGGAATCGAACCGGCGTAGACGGATTTGCAATCCGCTGCATAACCACTTTGCTACTCAGCCTTGAGTATATTCTAATTATCTCAACACAATAGACCAGCTATTTAATGTAATTTTTATAAGTTTTTAAATATCCTAAAAAGCTATAGATTGAAGCAAATGCCGCAAGCCAAAATAGACATATAGTTAAAAAATTGAAAACTTCTCCAAAATTTGAGGAAATAATCAAAAAAGATAGGGCTGTGATCTGGAGTGTTGTCTTACTTTTCGCTATAAAACTTACTTTCACAGGATTACTTCCTTCTTGTTCAGTTAAAAACTGTCTAAAAGAAGAGATTATCAACTCCCTAGAGATAATAATCATTGCGGGAATGAGTAAATATTCATTCGTTTCGTAAGAAATTAAATAAGAAGTGGTTATAACTACGAGGAGTTTATCTGCCATCAAATCTAATAACGCGCCCAAAGAGCTTTGAGTGCCTGTTTTTCTAGCTATGTAACCATCAAGAGTATCTGTGATTCCTGCTAACACAAATAAAAATAGAGCAATCCAGTTAGAAAAATTCTTTTCTTCAGAGAACAGCAAGAGAATTGGGACAATTAAGATAATCCTAGAAATAGTTATTAAATTTGCTATATGAGTCAATTATGCAACTCCTCAAAAATAGACTGAGCAGTAGCATGCCCTATGCCAGGAACTTCTGTTAAATCTTCGATACTTGCTCTTTTTAGTTGCTCTAAAGATCCAAAATATCTTAGAAGAGATTTCTTTCTCACTTTACCAACGCCAGACAAGCTATCAATCGAGGACTTAATTACTGAATTTCTAGCTTTCCTTTTTTGTAATGATATTGCGAATCTATGAGTTTCATCTCTTATTTCTTGAATAAAACTTGCAAAAGAAGGATTGCTGTTTAAGGCCATTTTAATACCTCCTTGTAAATGGATGTTATCAAAAGCAGACTTTCGCCTGATACCTTTAGATATTGAAATTACATTAATTGAGTTTAGTTTAAACTCCTTCAATTTAGTAATTACTTTTTTAAGATGAGTTGAGCCTCCATCTATTATGATTAAATCTGGAAGGCGTTTTTGACTTGAGGTTGAAAACCTCCTTTCAATCACTTCGAGTATAGAGCCAATATCGTTTCCTGAATTTTCTTTACTTATATTATAAGACCGATAAGATTCCTTTTCTTTACCATTTTCAGAATAAACAACACAACCTGCAACTGCATTATTGCCTGAAAGATGGCTTACGTCGTAAGATTCTATCCACTGAATCTTTTGGTCAATCTTTAAAACTTTACTTAGTTCCTTTATTTTTAATTTTGAAAGAGGATCAACTTTATCTCTATTCAAAACATATTCTGTATTTGCTTCACAAAGATCCATTAAGCCTTTATCTTTTTTTCCAAGCTTAGTAACAATTGAAATTTTTTTACCATGCTTTTTGGATAAAGCTGCTTCGATCAACTCTTTATTATTGATTTTTTTTCCTACAATTATCTTCTCTGGGCATTTTTGTTCGCTTAAATACTTTTGGCTTATGAAACTATCTAATATGGTCTCATTATCGTAACTATCGATTTGATAAAAATTCTTATGGCCTGTCACCCATCCTCCATTAACTGAAGTAACGCCAACCCTTACTTTACCTTTAATGGACTTAACAGAAACGGCATCTTTGCAAACAGTAAATCCAGCGATGCTCTGTGATCTTTGAATATCTCTTAAAGCTGATATCCTATCTCTATAGACTCCTGCCCTTTCGTATTGTTTGATAGAAGAATATCTATCCATCTCTCTATAAAAATCATTTATCAATTCTTCCGATTTTCCCTCTAATAAAAGTTTAGCGTTATCAACTTCATTTAAATATTCTTTTTTAGTTATCAAACCAACACAGGGTGCAGAACATCTACCTATCTCATATTGAAGACAAGGTCTGCTTCTGTTCTTAAAATATGAATCAGAGCAGTTCCTGAGTTTGAAAGTTTTTTGAATTAATTTAAGAGCATCTCTTACTGCGTAGCCATTAGGAAAAGGACCATAAAAATTTCCTTCTTTAAGGTTTTTCCCAAGATATGACTTTGCTGATGGGTAAATTTTTTTTTCTTCAATTTTTATCCAGGGGTAGCCTTTGTCATCTTTAAATTGAACATTGAATTTAGGTTTATACTCTTTTATCAAAAACTGTTCATGCAAAAGAGACTCAAGTTCGGTATTTGTTAGACTAATATCTATATATAAAGCTTCCTCAAAAAGCCTATCTATTTTTTTTGTCCTTGCTGAAATCCTAAAGTAAGACATTAAGCGATTTTTTAAGGACTTTGCTTTACCTATATACAGAGGATATCTTGATTTATCAAGAAATCTATAAACGCCCGGTTTATTAGGGATTACATTTATGAATAGTTTTATTTCGTCTTCTAGAACAGGAATAAGAGAAGGTTCTTTACTGATCTTAAAAGACTTAAACTTTGTCGAAGACATTCATAAATTATAAACTAGGACTTAGGAAGAAGTTCGGAAGAAAAATAATTTGATAAAAATTCTGAATTTTCTTTGGAGTTTAAAGCTAGCTTTTTCCCTAACTGAACTCCCCACTGATCAAAAGAATTTATACCTAAGATTAATCCTTCAAAAAAGACTTTGTGCTCATAAAGAGCTATTAAAAAACCTATTGTCTTTAGATCAAGTGAGTGTAATTGAATAACTGAGCAAGGGTTGTTTCCTCTAACAGACTTATGAGGTTCCATTTCATTGTTTTCTCCCAGTGTCATGGCAAGAACTTGGGATAGCATCATTTGATAAGAATCTTTCAACTGTTCATTATCATTATTTACACCAATAAAATCACATGAAGTATTGGTAGTGCCTTGCATCATCCATTGAAAGGTTGAGTGTTGAGAATCAAACCCATACCCTCCCCATATCAAAGGTGATGCAGATAAAGGGGAAGGCATAAAATCTGAGTCAATTGATTTACCATTACTCTCCATGCTTAATTGAGCAACATATGAAGTGAATGAACGCATTCTATAATTGTAGGTAAAAATTCCATGATTATTTATTCCTAAGGCCGAAGTATTCCAGATACTTAGTAAAGCCATGATCATGGAAATATTATCTTGCCACTCACTTTCCATTACATATTTATCTGCAGCATTACCTCCCTCCAAGAAACTCTGATAGGCTTTAAAATCAGAATTTATAAAAGCTGGTAGGCTCATAGAGGACCATAGGGAATATCTACCTCCTAAAGATTCTAGAATAATAAATTGATTTTCTTTTTTAATACCAAAAGCATCCATTGCTTCCGTATCTGAGGAAACTCCAAAGAGTTGATCTAAGTAATCAATCCCATCTGTGTTACTAAACCATTCTTTAACAAAATCAAGATTCTTCAAAATTTCTGAAGTAGCAAAAGACTTTGATGATGCCAGAAAAATGGTTTCACTCTGATCACATCTTTTAAGTGCATCTTTTAATTCTAATAAATCATAACTGGAACAAAAAAAGATATTGAAAGGTTCGCCTCTAGCCTGAAATTGATTCAATAATTCAGGTCCAAGTCTCGATCCCCCTATCCCAATACAAATTAAATTCTTAATATTTTTTCTAGAATAAACCTTTTCAAAGAAATTGCTGATTTTATTTCTTTCAGAGAAAATTTGTTCAAATCCTTTTTTTTCTTCAGACAACCTATAGAGTGTATGAGAAACCTTTCTCTTCTCAGATGGATTATCAAAATTTCCATCCAATAGCATCGAGAAATGATCTCTGAGATTTAGTTGATCTGGAATAGAGAGTAACCATTCAAAAGCCTGCTTATCTATCCTTTGTTTAGAAAAATCAAAGTTTAGATATGATGTAGAAATTACGTCGTCGATAGATTTTTGTTTAAGGGATGAATCTCGAATCTTCAGATCTACATATTGTTTTCCAAGTTTTGCAAGATTTTTGCTAATTCTCGTTCTAATGTCATTCATCTTTTTTGGCCCTTGAAGAAAAGAAAATCAGCTCCAGGAAGATTGTTATAGATATACCTAATAAAAAGCTAATTAGGATGAGTGAACCGAGAGAAATGTTGAATTCAAAAAAAAGAAGATCTAGCAGGACAAGAGAGTTATTTAGAGAAACAATGACAAATGAGTAGACACCCATTGCTACAACTAAAATTAAAAGGAGAATAAGAGAGAATGACATAAGTGTTATATTTTATTTAACCAGCCATCCTCTAACAACCTATCCTCTACATACTGCAATAAGGCATGACCTGCAGTAATATGACTTTCTTGAATTCTCGCAGTCACTTCGCTAGGAACCACAAAAGCTGAATCACAATAAGACAAGGCCTCTCCCCCGCCATTTCCAAGGAAGCCTAATGTAAATATACCTCTATTTCTTGCCTCTTTAAGGACCTCTAATATATTTTTTGAATTACCTGAGGTAGTAATTGCTAAGAGAATATCATGCTCAGCACACATCGCAGTGAAAACCCTTTTAAAGATTACGTCAGGACCATAATCATTAATACAGGCAGTTAGAGTCGAGGAATCTTGTGCAAGTGAAATAGCAGGAATGCCCTTTCTATTTACATCTGAAGTGAGTCTGATTAGGAATTCAGCGGCTAAGTGTTGAGCATCTGCAGCAGAACCTCCGTTGCCACAAATAAGTAGTTTGCCTCCTTTAGCAATTGACTGAGATATGATGTCTCCTGCCTGAAGCAAAACTTGATAAAGATTCTGATCAACTATTTTTTTCTTAACAAGAATTGAATCTGTAAAACTTTCTTCAACCTTTTTTCTAATTTCGTCGGACATAAATTCTCAACTTGTATCTGTACTATACAGTCTACAGGTTCTTATTTGTTTAATGAATTTTTTAAATTTTTAGAGGCTCTGAAGTAAGGATGCGATTTTTCTTCGACCAGTACAGATGTTCCAGTTTTTGGGTTCCTGGAAATCCTTTTCTCTCTTTTACGTGTTGAGAAAGTACCAAAATTTCTAATTTCAATTCTATCTCCTTTAAATAAAGTATCGGATAAGAAATTTAAAATAGTGTTAGTAGACTTTTCTAAATCATCCTCGGTAAATGTATCTTTCTTTTTAAATAATTTCTTAACAAGATCAGATTTATTCATCTTCTGATTTAGAATCTTCCATTTCAGCTTTAATTAGGTCTCCAATATTTGATTTAGTGGCATCTTCGATTTCCTTGTTCTTTAAAGCATTATCCTTGAGGGCACTTTTTTCTTCTTGTTTTTCTAAAGCTCTTAAAGAAAGGATAACTTCTCTATCTTTAAGATTTATATTTGCTATAACTACTTCAATCTCAGCCCCTTCTTCAATGGGAGTTTCTGACATGGAATTAGTATAGTCTTTCATTGGGAGATAGCCTTTGACATCCTCGGTAAGTTTAAGGTCGATCCTGTCATCGGAGGCACCAAGAATTATTGCATTGACTCTAGAACCTTTTTTGTTTGCTTCTGCGAAATCTCCAAATGAATCGGACACTAATTGTTTCATACCTAGAGATATTCTTTCTCTATCTGCCTCTATAGAGAGTACTAATGCCTCGACAACATCACCCTTATTTAAGGATCTAACTGACTCTTCACTTTCGTCCCATGAAATATCAGAAAGATGAACTAAGCCATCGATTCCACCCTGCAGCTCTATAAAAACTCCAAAATCAGTTATCGATTTGATGGCTCCTGATACTTTATCCCCCTCTTTGTGAGTATGTTCAAAAACCTGCCAAGGATTTTCAGTAAGTTGTTTTAGTCCTAAAGATATCCTTCTTTTTTCTTCATCAACTTCTAGAATCATAACTTCTACTTGGTCCTTAAGTTGAACTACCTTCGAAGGATGAATATTTTTATTTGTCCAATCAATCTCAGATACATGGACTAGCCCTTCGACACCTTGTTCAATTTCTGCAAAGAAACCATAGTCAGTAAGGTTTGTTACGGTTGCCATAACAGAAGTGTTAAGAGGGAACTTAGACTCAATGCCAACCCAAGGATCATCAATCAACTGCTTGATGCCAAGGGATACTTTCTTCTCTTGAGCATCATACTTTATAACTTTAACATCAAGTTGCTCACCTATTTTTATGGCTTCGGACGGATGATTAATTCTACTCCACGAAATATCAGTGATATGTAGTAATCCGTCAATACCACCTAAGTCAACGAAAGCTCCATAATCTGTTAAGTTTTTCACCACTCCTTTTACTACTTGGCCCTCAGCCAAAGTGGCTAACAATTTTTCCCTTTCTTCAGAGTTTGCTTCTTGTAAAACAGCTTTTCTTGATAAAACAACGTTGTTCTTATCTTTATCTAGCTTGATGACTTTGAATTCTTCATAATTGCCCACCAAATGTTCAAGAGCTTTTGTAGGAACAACTTCGGCCAAAGAACCTGGCAAGAAAGCTTTTATTCCCTGAACATCTACAGT